>Ga0208645_1003657_pt1 | contig 11262 bp, 12 predicted proteins | sample VirMetDEL_Sep_01_FD_184519 | JGI IMG/M metagenome (GOLD analysis project Ga0208645, IMG submission 184519) | Aqueous microbial communities from the Delaware River and Bay under freshwater to marine salinity gradient to study organic matter... | ecosystem: Environmental > Aquatic > Marine >...
GAGGTTCCTGAAGATGCAGACGCCACGGCTTACATGGACGCAATCGGCGTGGCGATCCCAGAAGGATACGAAGCGTCTGAGCTCGAATCCGCATTGGTGCAAGACTTTGCCAAGGAGGCCTATGACCGCGGCTATGATCCTCGATTTGCTAAAGAGGCCGTGAGCTGGTTTTTTGAAAACCAAGCGGCAAACCAGGAAGCGGTCAACACGCAGGCGCATCAGTTGGCAGAAACCTGGAAGAGTGAGCTTCGAAGCGAGCTTGGCCGGGAATATGAGCCGATGGTCACGGTTGCAAGCTCGTTCTTAAAGCAAGAGCTTCCCGACGAAGCGGCGCAGTCGGCATTGTTGAATTCCATGCATCCTGATGGCGGCCGGCTTGGCGATCATCCGGCTTTCATCAAGATGATGGCTGCTGCGGCTATGAACTCGGGCCTTGGCGACAGCATCGAAGCCAATTCGATGGAATCGGGCGGCAAGTCGCTCCGAGACCAGCAACACGAAATCGAGTCTTTGCGTACCAGTGACCCCGGTAAATACAACGATCCACAAACCCAAGCACGCCTGGACAAGATCATTGATCTGCGGCTGAGCCGTGGTGAAATCGATGAAATGGGCAACGAAAGAAAGCGGAGATAGGACTATGCAACCAGGTGATGCAGTTGCGCCAAGCGAGGCGATTATTATTGCCGGCAATCCAGTTGGGTATGAGAACACAATCCCAAGCTCGGCAACGTTTGTGACGGTGTCCGGTTACACAACAAACGCCAATGATTGGATTGTGACGCCAACAGGTGTCAGAAGAGGCCATCGTGTCCACGGATGGTCGGTTCAGGCTCACGAAATACGCACTCCGGCCACCAGCAACACGCCGATCAATGGCGTTGATTCAGACGGCAGCCAAGAGGCCGCTATTCCGGCCACCTCTCTTTGGACGCTGACCTATGTCAGCTCCACGGTCGGCTGGATTCTCGAAGTTACCAGCGAGCTTGGTGCGACTGTCACGGCGGTTGTTCCAGACTGATACAGCGGTGTGAGCATCCTCGTGGTGCTCCATCCCCTGTACCAGCGTACTTAAGCCAAACGTTTCGCCCCGCACGACGGCACGCGGCCCCTGCAGGATGCAGCCACCCCGCAACCCGTCAATATGTGCGGCCACCCGAACTGCGGCGTTCCAGACAACTCATCAATAGGAGGTTTGGGCCATGGCGGTTCCAAGCGCAATTAAGTATCGCCGAGAATTCATCGGCGCATTCAACACGGGCGTCTCACTGATCAAGGATTGGTGCACGCCTGAATCAATGGATCACGGTTCTTCTGCTGTGTTCGATGTCTCGGCGGTTGGCGGCCGGATGGCGGCCCGGTCGATCGACGGCAGGATTCCGCGGACCAACGTCTCAGATACGCAGGTGACGTGCACCTTGTCTGAGTATGTCAAGAAGTTCGAAGTTACCGACTTCGAGGCATTTGAAAGCCAGTCCGACGAACGCGCCAAGATGAACCATCGGATCATGGAATCGACCAACCAGGAGATGGATTACAACATCATCACTGAGCTGGCCAACGCAACCACCTCGTTCTCTGCTTCTGCCGCGCCGATCACTTTGGACACGGCAACGCGGACCATTGCAACGCTGGCTGCAAACCAAGTGCCGATCAACGCGTCTGAATGTGTGTGGCTGGTGTCACCATTTATGGAGGCCAAGCTGCAAAACATCTCCGGCTACGCCAGCCAAGATTACGTGTCTGGCCGGCCGCTTGAGACCGGCGGCAACCAGTTCGCGAACCAGGTGCAGATCAAGCGCTGGCTCAATGTGAGCTGGATTGTTCACCCGAACCTGCCAGGCGTCGGCACAAGCTCTTGCACCACGTACTTGTGGCACAAGAAAGCGCTTGGCTGCGCCATGCCAACCAACCAGATTCGGTACTCTGCCGGGTATGATGATCAAGATCACTACCACTACTGCTCGGCTACCCTGAAGGCCGGCACTAAGATCTTGCAGAACTCCGGTATCTTGAAGTTCCTGCACAACGACAACGCATAAGGAGGCCTAACGATGGCTTATAACTCTGCGGGCCTTATTTGCCTGTCAAACACGTCGATCAATAGTCAGTGGATCTTGCGCACCGTCGATGCTCTTGGCGGCGTGGATGCGGCTGGGTATGTGACAGACGCCGGACCGGCTAACAGTGGCAAGGGTGCGCCCGGCCGCGGCATGAAAGTTGGCGATGTGGTTTTTGTCCAGGTTGTCGATGATGTCACGGCACTTGCGCCAGCCATCACGGCCATGTCCGTGGCGGTGTGTACGGCGGTCAGCGCCAGCACTGGCGCCGGTACGTTGCTCTTTGAAGTAACAACAGCACCATAAGACTAACCGGGCGGGCCATTGAGCCCGCCTTTTTCCATTGGAGACGAATATGCACGAAGCACGGGCGGGGAGTTTTGAGGCAGCGCATGACGCCTCGATTGTGTGGCGGTACGTTGTGCCGTCTGGGCATTCACCGGAGGATGTTCAAAGCCCCAAATACTTCCGCAACATGATGCGAGAAGCGGCACAGCAGCGGGTGATCGGCCGTAACAGCTGGAACAAAGTCGAATGCATCTGGGAAGACGGTTCTCGGTACATGCTGCTGATGATCATGTCGGTTGGTCAAGATCTTGTGCAGACCGTGCCGCTGATGAATGAGCGCTTGGTGAAAGCCCAGCCAGGCCGCAAGCCGAACGTGCCCGATGGCTACAAGGTGGAGTTCATCGAGGGCAGCGGCTGGCGTGCTCTGTCAGACAAGAACTATGTGGTCACGGAGAAGGTCGTCACCGAAGACGAAGCGCTGCGGGCCGCGGTTGATCATGCACGGAGTGCGAGCTGATGCCTACCTGCCAATTTGCATTCTGTTCGATCAACTCGGATATTCCAGCCGCCTATTCAGCTGGATCAACGCTTGAGGCCGAAACCGTCAGCGGTACGAGCGCTGCAACAACTGCCGCTGCGACGGCAAGCCAGAATTTCTGCCGAGTGGCAACGGATACGGCCTGCCATGTTGTGTTCGGTTCATCGCCTACGGCAACGACGGCCAATGGGTTTTTTCTGCCAGCCAATGCGGTTGAGTATTTCCGGGTTTCGGAAGGCGACCAAGGCGCGGTGATTGAGGCCTAGATGCTCTTTAGACCTGGACAATTAATGGTGGGAGGCAGCTCTATTGGCGGGGCTGTTTCTGGTGCGGTTTCTTCGGCTCAGACCCTTGTAGACACGTACTCATCCGATACGCAGGGCATGGCGCTGATGTTCTCGGGGGCAATGCCTTCGATGTACATCAAGGACACCACGACCCCCGCAAACGACAACGATACGCTGTTCACGGATTTCGATGCGTTCAACTCTTTACTGACCTTCACGTCGCCGTCTCCTAAGATTGTCAGGCAGGCGGATGGGGATTGGAAGTATTCGGCGCATAACCTCTATTTGAACAGCGCGAGCCCCGCGAACCAGGCTGTGACAGTTGTGTCCGGGTTAAGCTATCGCCTCGCTGTCACCGGAACGGTCTCGGTGACGTTATCCGGGGCGTCCACCGGAACCATTACAGCAGCAGCGGATCATGAATTTACGGCCGCAAGCGGTACGCTTACATTCGGCTCGACATCCGGCAGCGGCACGGTGCATCTGCATCTCGCGCCCGCCGTTGAGACGTATCTCGAAACAGGTGGATCAGCCCGTTACGCCCTCCCAATCTCCTATGATGCCAGCGGAGTAGCAGAGGGACTGTTGGTTGAGCCGGCGGCTACGAATTTGTTCTTGAACAGTCGGTCAGCAGCAACGCAGGACATCACGGTTTCGGCAACTGCCTACACACTGTCGTTTTTCGGCACAGGCAGCATTACGCTAAGCGGAACGCATAGCGAGACATTGAATGGAACGGGAGCCAACGATCGAGTTTCGACGACGTTCACACCATCCGCTGGGACGCTAACGTGTACGGCCTCAGGGACGATTGACTTCGTCCAGGTAGAAACCGGCTCCGTCGCCACGTCCCCAATTGTTACGGCTGGGTCTACTGTGACAAGGCAGGCAGACCAGATTAGCCTTTCTGATAGTGCTTTCCCATCGAGCACGACGGCTCATGCAATCTATGGTAAAATGGAGATTAACGGACATGTTGCAGGACATCTGCTTTCGTTGACAGGCGGTACAAATCGTGTGTTGGAACTTTACGATAGCAGCGGAGATGGGAATTTAGATATCTACGGCTGCAACGGCACGTTTATCAGAATAAACTTCCCGGCGATAGCTGTACCAGAAAACACGGAATTTAGCTGGGCTTCGGCATGTGCAGCTAATGACGCAAATCAAGCGCTTAACGGCACTGACGGTGCCCAAGATACTTCTGTTACGGTTCCAGCAGGTGCGCCGGATCTACATATTGGCAAATATTCATCAGGGCAAAACTCAAACTTGCTAATTAAAGAAATCGCCTACTGGCCAGAACGCATCTCTAACGCTGACCTACAGGCTATGACATCATGACCCAAGCTATAAGGTTCGGAGTGTGGGCGCCGGATCAGGCAACGTTTTGGCAGTCGTGGGCCAATGCTGGGATCATCAAGGCGGACGGAGTGGTTACTGCCGAACAACCTAACGGCGCATATATCACGCCAATCGAGTATGAGGACGCATATCAGGGGATTTCGACCACGGCTGACACGTGGAATGGACAAGTCGTCAAGGTCCAGGCTGTTCTGGATGTTGACGGCACATTGATTACGCCGGCTGTGATGGTTTCCGGCTGGCACTGCAATGTCATTGTGTACGGTGAGCACTTGATCGATCCAACGCTACAGGGCTCTCTAACCTACGGCCTGGACCAGCACGACGAAGACGGCAACCTGAAATCAATCTGGGATCGCACATGGGCGGACCTCGTTTTTAGCCTCACTGAACAAGCGGCAGATCCAAGCACAGGATTTCCGGCCGGATACCGCAACGCAACCGGCGTGACCTACTGCGACCCAGCCGAATTTAGCAGCCCGAGCAACATCATCTTATAGGCACCTAGATGGCCGCAACGACAAAGCTGATTGTCTACAACAACGCATTGCGGGAAATCGCGAGCGCCCCGCTTGCTGATACCACGACGGCGAACACAAGGCTCTATGAACTCGATGGCGCTTGGGACCATGCTATTGAGCATGTTCTTGCAATGCATGTGTGGAGCTTCGCGCGGCGGCGGGCAACGCTCACGGGCATTGCAGATAGTGTGAGCTTTCCGCCATATCTCTACAGCTTCACCAAGCCGTCTGACTATCTCAGAAAGCACTGGTTCAAATCAGATGCCACCGACGCAAACCAGGTTGATCACGTCGAGGTCGCGGCCGCGTTTTATGGGATGGTCGGCACGGGGCTTCTTGAGTACGTGTCGGATGACAGCAGCAACTATGATCCAGCCAACTGGCCAGCGCATTTTACGCGTGTGCTGACGCTTTACCTTGCCTCACTCGTAGCGCCCAAGCTTGCCCGGGCTGGGGCTGACGATCTTGGGCGCCTCAATGCCCAGATGCAGGAGGCGATGGACTATGCGCTGCAGCAAGAGGCGCTGTTTGCAACAAACGTCCAGATTTCAACGGATCGAGAGCCTACCATGCGCCGGGCTCTCGAGTTCCTGGGCCAGACGCTCGCCGGCACGGTCAGCATCCACAACCACGCTGACAAGCTTAGATGGCACATGAATGGTTCATGGGACCATGCGGTGCAGTATGTGCTCGAACTTGGCGCCTGGAATCACGCATCAAGACGGGTATTGCTTACGCTCAACACCCAACCAATCCCAGGCGATACACTGAGCTGGATTGAAGGCTATTCAGTGGGGCCTGCATCTGAGGCATCAGCGGCCGACAACCTGCCGGCCATCTCGGAATGGGATTACGGGTTTCAGCTGCCAGATGATTTCCTGCACAAGATCTGGCTCAAATCCGATGCCAACCACGATTATGAAGCACCTCACCAGTTTCTCAATGGGAACGTCTACACTCGCGACGAATATGCCGTCATGGAGTACGTGTCTAACGATACGGATGCAGTGGACCCAACACGCTGGAGCATGAACTTCCGCGAAACGGTTGCGGCGTATCTGGCGCTTTTGGTGTCTCCTGAAATCCTGGCCGAGACCGATCGCAAAGGCCAAATCAAGATCAACGCAAATGAGATCCGGCAAAAACTGGAGGCCGTATTTGCGCAGCGCCTAAGTGACGCTAAGATGCGCGACGCTATTCAGCAGTACCCAAAACAGCCGCCATATGGCCGGTTTGTGCAAGCAAGACGTGGATCTATTGGCACGTCCGGCCTTCGACGGGGTGTCTACTAGATGGGCCGCCAGCATGCGCTGACATATGCGCTCAATGTCGGCGGGGTAGACCCAGAGGCGCTGACACGCGTCGATCTGGAAAAGATGCGCCTGGCCGGCGAACACCCGGTTGACAATTGGCTGCCGCGCGCGCTTGGCCCTATGACGCTGTTTCCCGGCAGCGAAATGCTGTGCTCCATTCCCGACAATGACGAAAGTCGTATGCTGCGGTTTTGGCGCGATGATGCGAGCAGCTACATGCTGTTGCTGTCTCCGTCAGAGATGCGAATTATCGATGGTGGGGAGCTTGTAACCGTTGACAGCGTTTCAACGGCCATAAATACCGGATCGTGGTCTAATGTCAGTACGGGGTCAGCAAGCGGCACGGGCGGCGCATCACTTTCCTTGACTGCGACAACAACCGACCAGGCCCGTTTGCGCCAGACGCTATTCATTGCAGGCGGCGACCGCGCGACTGAGCACGTGTTGAAGGTTGTCGTAAACCGCGGCCCGGTTCTGGTCAGGATCGGGACAACTGCCGGCGGTTCTGAATTGATGGCGAGCGGTTCCGAAGCGGAGCTTGATGACGGCACGCATTTTATCGGGTTCACGCCAAATGCGGGCACGGTATATGTCGATGTGGCGTCCTATGAGCCGGTTGCACGCACAGCGACAGTGACAATAGATGGCAGTGGTGCACTTGTGGTGCCGACGCCATGGAGCACAATTGCTCAGATCGATGCGCTGCGCACATGGCAATCGCTAGACGTTGTTTTTTGCGGAGATGGCGTCAACCAGCAGCGCCGCATTGAGTATCGAGGCACAAGCCGGAGTTGGGGCGTTGCGCAGTATCGCAGCAACTCCGGCCCATTTGTGCTGGGGTCCAATCAGATCACGATGACCAATGCAGCGCAGACGGGCAACACGTCAATAACTGCATCAGAGGCGTATTTCAAAGCTGGTCATGTTGGCGCGCTGATCGAGGTCACGCACGTCGGTAAAACGGTGACAGATACGTTCAATGCGATAGACCAGGCAACGGACCACATCACAGTGGTTGGCGTTGATACAGGGCGTTACTTCTACCGCACCTGCACGCAGAGCAGTTTTGTGGGTACGTTGGTGCTGGAACGGTCTTTCGAGCCGGGAGAGCCTACAACGTGGTCCACGTTTATCACGTATGTCGATGGTGCTGCGAATTTCACGCGGGCTCTCGTGAACGACAACCAAGACAACATCACGGTGCACTATCGGTTCCGAGTCACGGCCTACACATCGGGAACCGTTACGCCAACGCTGGACTATGCTGCGGACAGCACCAACGGTATTGCGCGCATTCTCACGGTTCCATCGGCAACTCAAGCGACAGTGGAAGTCCTTGAGACGTTTGGTGCGACGACTGCATCAAGGACGTGGCGGATTGGAGATTGGTCAACAGCACGAGGCTGGCCGCGCACGCCGGTTATTCATGATGGGCGCTTGCATTGGTTTAGAGGCGATACAGACTTTGCTTCAGTCGTCGATGACTACACAAATTTCGACGATGACATAATCGGCGATAGCGGGCCTTTTACGCGCTCCGTTGGTCTTGGCGGTGAGTCCGATGTGCGGTGGGCTTTGTCGGTTGATCGGTTGCTGGTTGGAACCTCACGAAGCGAGGCCGTTATTGCTGCATCTGAGCTTGATGGAGCGCTAACGCCGACACAATACACGGTTCGCCGGCCATCAAGGCGGGGTTCTGCTGATATCAATGCGGTTGAGCATGACGACGGGATCATGTTTGCGCAACGCAACGCTAGGCGGCTTTATGAAATGCGCCGCCCTAGTGGGTCGTCACTATTCGAGACGGTCGAAGTATCGCGACTTAACCCGGTGGCCTATAGCGCGGGCATCAAACTCCTAGCAGTGCAGCAGCAGCCGGAGCTGCGGGTTTACGCGGTTCTTGAGGATGGCTCATTAGTCGTCTTCACGTATGACCGAGACGACCAGATTGCAGCAATCACGACGCGGACCATCACAGGCGCAACGGTGGAGGACGTGCAAACTCTGCCTGGAACAGAGCAGGATGATGTCTATGTCATCACCAATCGATCGGGCACACGGTATTTGGAGCGGTTCGGGCAAGAGCGTGATCAGTTGGCTGTTTCGACGTGCGCACTGTTGGACGGCTACAAAGTCCTAAACGGTTCCATAACGGAGATCACGGGAGGCGGTCACTTCGCGTCCGAGACGGTGCAGGTGTGGACAGATGGCGTTCGCCATGCCGACGTGACACTTGATGGATCTGGTGTTGGTGCTCTCACGGGCGGCCCATATTCGAGGGTGGTTTATGGCAAATCGTACTCGGCAACATGGAAATCGGTCAAGCTCGAACACGCGGCGCAATTAGGGACGGCGATCGGCCAGCAAAAGCAGGTGAAGGGTGCGGCGTTGATCCTGCACAATAGCTGCATGGATGGCATTCGGATCGGGCCGGATGCCTCAAGCACAGATCCATTGCCTATGATCATCAATGGTGCACCACGAACGGCCAACCAGTTTTTTGAGCATTTCGAGCACGAGGTTCAGCCGATTAATTCCGAATGGACGACAGACAGCCGATTCTATGTGTCAGCGGATAGCGCGGAAGGGCCTGTAACTGTGCAGGCGTTGGTACTGGACATTGAGACGCGGGACGGCGCGCAAAATGGGTAAGCTTCGGCGGGCCACCAATCGAGACTGGATCGCCGTTCACGGCAACCGGGTAGCGGTGCCAAGCCAATGGGTCGGGTTGGCTGTTGACGGTCGGCGGTGCCTGGATGGGCTCGGGGGCATGTTTCTGGCAGAAGACGATCAATGGTGGGCGTTCTTCTGGCGGGCGCCGCATGTCAAGCGGGCTGTGTCAACACACAAGGCAGGGCGAATGATTGTTGAGACGGCACGTGAAGCGGGTGTGCCTCTCAATGTGTTGCGTGATGATAGCATATGCTCATCTGAGGCATGGCTAAAGCGGCTTGGGTTTAGGCATGTCGAGGGGGATCAATGGCGGACCCAATGACGATGATGATGATGGCCGGGACGCTGGTACAAGCGGGCGGGACCATCATGCAAGGCCAGCAGGCAGCGGCGGCCGGAAAAGCCGAACAGGCACAAGCGGAGCAACGCGCAAAAGAGGAAGTTGCAGCAGGACAGCGCGCGGCCGGCGAAGAGCTGCGCAAGAAGCAACTGGCGCAATCCAATCTTGTGACGCAAGCGGGTGCGAGCGGGTCCGGGGCGTCTGATGAAACAGTCATGAAGCTGTGGGAAGGCATCGAGGCCGAAGGCGATTACAACGTCAAGGCCACCCAGGCCACTGCCCGAAACAAATCGCAAGATATGCAGTATCAGGGCGCGCTGGCAAAGTGGCGTGGAAACCAGGCGCGCAAGGGGTCTTATTTCGATGCTGCCGGAACGATCATGGGCAGCTTTATGAAGACGCCGATGATGAAGAAATACGGCGGCAGCGGAACCGGAAGCACAGGGTATGGCCGATAAATGAGACTGCCATCCAGAGAAGACCTGCGCCGGGTCACACCGGGGCCAACGACAAAGAGACCGAAGCCGCGGCGCATTGGTGCTGATCCGGCAATTGCCGGGTTCCAGCGTGGTGCCAAGGCGCTTATGGGTGGCGTCAATGCGCTCGTCGAACAGCAAGGCAAAGAAGACGAATTCGAAGTTCAGCGCCGGCTGCTGGATTTCAAACTTGAGCAGGAAGAAGCTCTTGAGAACCTGCGCCGCGAAATGCCATCGGGTGGGGCAGGGTTCACGGATGCCTACAACAAGCAATTCCGCAAGGCGGCGCGGGCACTGGTTGGCAAGGATGACGCCAACATACCGGATCGGCTTCGTGATAAAGTTGGCCTGCGGCTCAAGCAATTTGAGACGAGCTATCTCGACAAAGCCTCAACATATGAGCGCGCTGAACGCGACCGGCACACAATTGAGAAGCTTGAAGGCACACTAGGCTCAGCACGCGCGAGCGTGGCGACAAATCCGGCCGCGCACAATGACCGACTACAGGAAGGCAATGCACTTATTGAAGGGTCCGCACTGCCACCGGAGCAGCGCCGGGCCTTGCGCCAGAAATACAGCGCTGAAGTAGACCGAGCAGCGATTGAATCGCGTCTCGGCCAAGCCAAGTCAACGGCTGAGTTCGACGCGATCAAGCGGGACGTGATCGGCGGCGGTGTCAAGGTCCACACCAAACGCGTGCCAACGGCAGCAGAGCGCAAGCGGATACGCGCCAGCGGCGGGCTGGTCATCAACCTGGATAGCAATTGGGCAAAGGTTTCTTCAAAAAATCCCAAGGGCCGCACACCGCCTATGATTGTGCTGCCGGATGACGCGACGGCAGAGGAACGGGAAGCCGCTGAAGCCTATGTTGCGCGTGTTGCTGAGGTGATGAAAGAGAAGTTCGGCGTTGATCTCAAAACGCGGGTTGTGACGCGCAGCGAAAACGTGGTCAACGGCAAGGCACGGGGCCGGCTGAACACGGCGCATATTGAGCCGTTTGCGGTCACAGATGCCGAAGCGGTCAAGTTCTTCAACAGTGAAGAAGGCCGCAAGGTTCACGCTTCCATTTTGCGCGAAACGCTCGGGACGATTCCAGGGGCAGAATTCTCGCTTCCACATGATCCGGGGCGCGATCCCGGTGCCGTGGGTAATGGTACGTCAGAGGTTGATCTTGCGCGCGGCCTGGCTGGTCATCTTACTGACGGGAAGGTAGGACCATATCAGCACCTCAGTCCGGCCGATCGGCGCCGGTACGTGTCAGCGGTCAACAGCGCTCACAAGGCCATCCAAACGGCACTATCGAAAGAAGTGTCAGAACTGGAGAGCAATGCGGCGCATGGGTACACGCTGCCAAAGGAGCAGCTGACATCACTGGCGGCCCGAGTCAACGAGATTGGTGAT
>Ga0208645_1003658_pt1 | contig 11260 bp, 12 predicted proteins | sample VirMetDEL_Sep_01_FD_184519 | JGI IMG/M metagenome (GOLD analysis project Ga0208645, IMG submission 184519) | Aqueous microbial communities from the Delaware River and Bay under freshwater to marine salinity gradient to study organic matter... | ecosystem: Environmental > Aquatic > Marine >...
CAACTGGAGTTTTCCTGTGGAGGTTGATTAATTTGAGATGGATTCCTTTGATTTCCTCTCAGTTCTCTTAAACGTGCTGCTTGTTGCAAGTTAATCGGTTCGTGGCGATTGACAATATCAGCCATCTCTAGCTCTGTGGGAGCTTCTCCGTTGCCAATCTTTTGCATCAGCTCGGGAGATTCTTGGGCATTAATTAACCGTTTAAATAGTGAGGAGCGATCTCCTTCTGCTGGGAGGTTAAAATTTCTTAAGCGTTCTTGAAGCTCTTCATCTGTCAGGTTTGACTCTCTTGGAAGATTGACATTGTGATGCTGAGGACCAAAAGTCTTATCCTGCCCAATGGTTCCATAGGTTGTTTTCCCCACATTCTCGGGAGTAATCGGATCTCCGATACGGTGCCAATTCCCTTCAAAGGTGTCTCGGTTCCCAACAAAAGCAAAGTTAGGATCGTTGTCAGGGGCTTGCATCACATAAGGATAGTTTGTTTTAAAACCGCGGTAGGTCTCAGGCATTGCAGGTTTGGGAATATGAAGCCTCAATTTTAAAACTGGATTTGGTTTTCTTAAAGTAAGTCCCCTAGAGCTTAGGTAATCATAGAAGCTTTGTTCATCTTCAAAGGAATTTGGGATGCTCATGACTTCTCCTTTTCTCTCAGTTCTTGGAGAGTTTTTTGCAGGTCTTGGAGTTTTGCGTTCGTTTCTTGAGCAAACAGTCTAATCCAAGCAATTAACTGATCAAGATTGTTAGGAGGTATGGAATGCATTATAAACCGACCCTTGTGTTGCGTATTGGTACAGAGAATTGACCCTCGTTTAGTGAAAGCTCTTGGTAAGAGATGTTGTTTTCAGAATCCACAAGGCGAGCATAGTTTTTAAGCAGCTCTTCTTTTTGCGCTTGCCAAGGAGAGTTGCAACTTGAGCAAATGTATTTAGCAAAAAAGTACTCCAAATAGATCAAAAACGCTTCACTCACAAAGTCAGGGAATTCATCGTCAATACTGGAAAAAAAGCCGTTTGAACCTGTCCCAATCGCTCTTTTCCCGAAAACGTTGACCGTTCCAGCAACTGAGGGTTTAGGGTAGATGTACAGCTTTTTTGAAAATAAATTGTAATTGTAAAAGGCTGGGAACGTATAAAGCGTTCTCAAGTCTGAGTTTGAGAAAAAATCATTGATTCCCAGCCTATTTAGCGTAATAGAAAATGTCCCTCCAGAATAGAGAAACTCTACACGAAAAAGCGTTAAGAACGGGCTGGAAGAAAGATCTGCATAGGACATATTTAACTTGTCGTCTACTAGAAGATCATTGGTGCTAATCTCCTTTGTAGAATATGCAGGGTTTTTCTTGCCCACTCCCATCAACACTCTATTGAAATCGTCGAGAAATTTACTGATTACAGCATCTTTTTCTACTTGATCTGTTGGTAGGGTATTGAAAAACTTGTCATATATCGAAAGATATAGAGCCCGTTCTATAACGTCTTTTACTTGCACTTATTTACGCCTTTTTTTCCTTTTTTGTTTCAGCTTTAGGAGCTTCTACTTTTTGTGGAGTAGGCTCGCTAAGGCTTACTGAAGTTCTTGTCTCCTCAATATGAGCGTTAAGCCCACCTACTGCATTTGGAGCTACAGGAAGTGTGAAGAGGTTCTGAGAAACCGCACCGAAGCAAGGTAAAGCACTAACGTCAAAAATATTTCCACGCTTTGAGCCTTCAGCAAGAACGCGATCATGAGTAATCAGCATCTTGATTCCAGTTTTGTTGTCATCAACGTAAGAATGCTCTGTTGATTTTAATGGTGGAATTTTAAACGCTTTGAACTTGAAATATTCAGGATGCAGCGCATGGTTTTTGTAGTGGTCTTTGAGAACATAGAACATATCCCCAGTTGTATCATTAGGGCTAGTGATGATCTCTCGTGAACAGTTTTGGTGATAGCCACTAAAAATTGGTCTATGAGATAGCGATACCTCTAAAGTCCCGCCAGCAGGGATGACATATTCAACATCGCTGTACTGGAACGACTTCATCTGAGCATCTGTAAGGCCTTCAATATATTTGTCTGAAGTCACACAAAATGCGTAACGGCTATCAGGGATAGGACGTTTTACGGTGTTTTGAATCCAGAAAAGTCCATTTGATTCTTGCGTGTCTACTGCGACATGATAGAGAATATCTCCAGCAGTTAGGGTAATATCTGCTCCTGAAGTATTTCTAAGAACGGCCGTTGGGTTCTCATCGCTTGTAGGAACTGTTACAAAACGAAGAGCTCCTCGTGCTTGAGTGCTTGAGAGTTTGCTTGTGTGAAGCCCCAGATAAGGACTGCATTCACTTGCAAAGTCTGAAATACGCTTTGGAGAAATCCCTTGTTTTACAGATTGCTCAACAAAGTCAGTGCTGTAAGTTGTGGTCAAGCTATTAGAGAACAGCATGTCATCACGAGTATTCATGATGAGCTTATAGCTACTTGCAGGGAAAATCAAATCCCGTCTGAGCTTGTTGAGGTAGTTAGTCACTGAATTGTTGAAGTTTGTTGGGAATGTGATCTCTTGGTTGATTGGAGATCCATAAGCTGGTAGCACTGGGCTGTGTTCCGCTGCCCATTGCGCTCCTTCAAGCTCAATTGTTTCTTTGAGCGCTTTTAATGTTGGAGCAGAAAGGGTCTCTGTGATCAACTGACGATTCATGTAGAAAATGTCGTCGGTTTGGTTGAACGAGTTGGTGACTGAAAAATACCATCTTTTTGTGTCGGCTTTGATATAGAGCGTTCTCTGCTCGTAAGACGTAAATGATAGTGTATCACCACGTTGCACAGGTGGGATGCCAGCAACTTGGTAACCAACGGTCATTCCTGGCATATAGTCTTTTTCATCAAAAGTGTTTGTTTGCGCTTTACCAGCACATTTTAAAATAGGTGAATCCATCTCCCCTAAAAGATGCAGAATGTCTAAAGAGACAAGCTGCGAAGGGAGATAGGTATTGTTTAGTGTAGACATTGTCTTTCCTTCTTTTTTTTATTATGTTTTTTTAAATGCCATGTCTCATGGCAAGGTCTGAATAGTAATCTTTGTCGTAACATGAGGGGCTATTGTTAGCGTTATAGGTGGGGATGCTTTTTTTCAGCATGGGAGGGATTTTCCCTTGAGTCCCAGCTGTTAAAACATCTTTTCGTATTTTCCCAATAAGCCTTTTGACCCCTACGGACGTTTTGCAACGTTTGAGCGAGTCTTGATATTCGTCATTTCCAGCAAGCTCTCTTATAATTAAGTGAGCTTCTTCTGGTTCCCCTACCTCTGCAATGTACTCAATCAGATTGCCTGGAAGATCAGACTCTCGAACAGTTTTAGAAAAGTCTTTGTCTTTTTCCATCTCTGATTGCAAAGAGCTTTTTACAGCTTCTGCAACTTCTTGCAGTTCATGATTTTCCGCTTCTCTTTTTTGAGACATTTTTGCGCGTCTTTGCTCCATTTCAGCATCTTCACGCTCTTTTTGTTTGTAGGTGTCATATTCTTGGATTGCAGAAACCACATCATCTTTGGTTAAAGATTGTTTCTCCTGCTCTTGAACGTTTGTGTCTTGTTCATTTGCTAGCTCATAGAGTTCTTCTCTGGCTGTTGTTGCTGACACTGTCCCCCCTTTTGTTTGTTTATTATTCTTTTGGTTGTTTTCTTTGTTGCTCTTTTACGAGATATTCTTGTGAGTCTTGTCTTGTTGTGATGTTGGCAAGCACTGCTTCTACAACGATTCCTTTTTTTTCTTTTGTAACGAATTGCAGTCGAAATCGATCCGTTTTCAAATTCATGCAACGCCACTCAAAGCGCCCCACATAGCTTGATTGATTCTGTCCTATTGTTGACGCATCGATTGGAGAGTAAGTAGCCTCCACACCGTAGGTAGACTCGTCCTCAATATCAAAATCCCCTTCATCATCTCCTCTCAAAACTTTAAGCCACATCTTTGAACCATTTGAAAGGGTTCCTCCTCTAACGTAGGCCATGACACCATCTAAACTAAACTGTTGCTCGTCTTGGTACATGCGAGTCGTAAAAAAAGCGATTTCTCCCCATTGGTGTTTGTTTTCAATCAAAGAAGGAACATCATCATTAAAAACTGTGGGGTCCTGCATTTCTTTGTAAGTCAAAGGAATGCAAATCGTGGAATAGGTACAAATTAGATCATCATAGGAAGTAGAAATCACCTGTTTGTTAGTATCGTTATCCCAAACAAAAAATTCGTTTGTTAAATCGCTACTAATGGGTTTTTTCCAGCCATCGTAGCTATAGGTTGACCAAGTGTTAGAATCAATATTGTAGAGCCACGCTCCAATGCTGACAAAACGATAACCGAGCATCTTAAAGTAGGACATCGGAAGGTCTTGATCTTTGTTAAGAAAACTTTCTAAGGGTTTGTAGACAGGAAGGTTTCCTTGAAAAACAGAGTCAACAGTCAGATTGGAATTTAAACGATAAACTTGAAAGTCATCGGTATAGTAGTAAAGATCGCGATTGGCTTTGACAAAACTCCCACCATAGCGTATACGATGATCAAAATGCATGGTAGGATCTCTTTGGATGATTGAGGTTTCATTTGAGAGAAGCCATCTTTCGATACCTGTCGGGGTAAAGGTAATGATGTTGCCGTTGAAATCAGTGATGGCTTGGATCTCTTCGGGAGGGACGATTTTAAAGGGATTGTTTGGATCATCAGGGTTTTGCATCATCTCCCGAAAGTTGTTCTTCTCAGAGACAATGATGGCATTTTCTAGTGCGCTATAGAAAAACATGCGATTGCCCATGAGAAGGGTTCCTCGAGCAAGGTCGTTTTTAATGCGTGTCTTATCGGGCTTCTCGAAGACATTGAGTGGTTTAACATCGGGATTATTAGAGGTGGCATCCATCGAGCAATGGATCATATTACGGGGTTGCATCAAAAGGTTGTAGCCACTTGTTGTTTTCGATTCAAACATATGTTGCGCAGGGAAAACTGCCCGTAGCTCCTTAGTCGGTGCACCTTGAGCATCATACTGCGCATTGAAGTCGACGGTGATTTTAGGACTTAGGGAGCTCAGGTCTGCTTGTGTCTTCTCTCCAAAAAAATTCGGGACATAGTCAAAGACTTTATATTCAAACTCCCCAAACTTCTCTTGCCCAGAGGGAAGATCTGTATTCTTGATCCGTTTCCTCTCATAATTGACATTGATCACGCCATAGCTCCCTGTTGTGAGATAGATAAATCTGCGGAACATATTCATCTTCCGAAAGTTGTACTGCGTTGGGGGGAATCCTGGAGGAAAAACAATCGGCTCTTCAATCGAGGAAGTTTGGAACTTATGGATATCTAGCAGTTGGTAGAGCCACCAGATGCGGTTGAGACCATCATCCCAGACTTGTCGGTAGCTATTTTTAAGATTTTTTAGTGCAGGCAATTTATATAGAGAGCCATCGGTTCCGACTGTAAAGTTATGCAACTTTACAGCAGAATCGATCCCATCTGTTGGAGAGTACTCAATTCCTGTGTTGATATCTATTTTTACAGTAGGCATATTAAATCCTTAGCTAGCACTTCATTCAAAATTTATCTTTTTTTTCATGTCTTGATCTAGTGCTAGCTCTTTTCATAAACCATCTCTTTCGGTTGCATTTTTGCCAAAACTCCTGCTTCTTTAATTTTTAAGTTCTGAGCGTCTTTTGCTCCCTGGTTCTGAAGCTTTGCTGCTTTTAATTGAAGGTCAGCTTGTTTTAGTTGCTGATCTCCTTGAATTTTTTGCTTTTCGAGTTCTAGCTTTTGTTGCTCAATGCTTGGCTGTTGTTGTTGCTGCTGTTGTTGCTGTTGTTGCATTTGTCTAAACTCTTCAACCGACATCGATCCTTCACCCACCTCTTGAATGCCAGGAGGCATCAAAGCTTCGAGTCTTCTCTTAAGTTTGTCGCTGTTAGCTGTGTTAAGGTTCTCGGCAAATTCATCAGCAAGGTAAGGAGCAATATTGGGGTTTGTAGAGAGAATTTCTTTAATGGCAACAAGGTTTGCTGCTTTTTCCGCGTCAGAGGACGCTCCATAGTCAATAGAAAAACAAATTTTCTCAAAAAGCTCTCGAACATCATTTCTTATTTCCGGGTTTGATGGAGTGTGACCAGTTCCTGGTTTGTTGACGGTTAAACCTTGCCCAATATCCCTTTGTTCGATCACAACCTCTGGGATCATCTCTGCTAAAACTCTTCCCGTTTCGTTGATAGCTCTTAAGTGATTTGATAGAATGGTGTTTTGCAAGATGTTTCCTTGCATGATTTGTCTATGCAAGCCTGCATTCGTCGCAACTTGCCCCCCTTCTCCTTGCTGAGCTGGTGTAATTCCAGCAAGCTGCTCCATAAGTTGCATGGACATTTGCATTCCATTGAGTAGGTTGGCATCTAGTTGATCAGCTGGTAACATCATCGGTTGTTGCAAAGTGCCATCATCGCTTTCATTGACTTGTAGCACTCCTGAACGCCTGTTAAAATCACTCCAAAAGTTTTCTTTTCCCTCGATCATTTGATCAGTCACAATGACTTTTGACCCACCAAGTTTTTTCAGGCGTCCAACAATTGCACTTCCTGTGTAGTTCATAAATGACTGCGAATCAACCAAGTTGTAAACATAGGGCATCGTTTTGACTTTTCTAGTCGCTCCTTGCCTAATGTGTCCTTCTAGTCCCTTCCAGTAAACAATAGGGAGTTTGCTTTCAGTGTAATAGTCAATAGGTCCTTCAGTAATCTGCTCATCAACCAACCGAATAAATTTTACTTTGTGCTTTTGGATTTTCTTTTTGATGTAGTAGTCCGCTTCTTTGACTTGCGTCCACTTTCCTTTTTTTGAAAAATACCAAGTTTCTTCATAAGGCTCACGATACCAGAAATCAATGACATCACAATCTTTCTCCCCTCTATGGCCAGGTTTGTCATGGCCGATTAAATCTTTTCTTTGGACGGTATATCGAATACCACAAAATTTTCCTTCAGTTTTAAAATCATCGTCACAAGCAGGATCAAAAAATACTTTTCTAGGATCTGTTAACACTTGCAAGTAAGGCTGCTCATACGGCATCAAGTTGTTGCACTGCTTGGTTGTTACCAAAATTGCTCCATATCCGTAATCATAGACTTGATTCAATACCTTTTGAAAGGCACTGAGGTTGTCGTTGCACAAGATCATCTGCTCAATGACATATTGACCCTCTTTGATCAAAAGGGGATCAACGTTTTTGCAATGAACTTTGAGGGATAGTTCAAGCTTTTCGGCTTCACCTTTGACTCTCATTAGATATTTCTGAGCCATGTTAAACATCATGGACTCTTCCCCTCTTAAAGCGCGATCTTGGATTGTAGAGTTGTCCCATTGATCCCCAAAAACATAATTCACGCAAGATTCGCCGCGATCATCGTTTTCTTGATAATATCCTCTCCAAGAGGAGTAACAATCTAAAATTTCTTTAGCGTGATACACGTCTCAGACTCCCTACATTTTCAAAGGTTTGCGAAAGTTCTTGTGATTCTTTTTTTGGTTGTGGTCGTTTTCTAACTGCTCTTCCAAGTAAATTGATAGCATCAAAAAAAGTGTCTGCAATATCATCGTTCGCATGTGTCATATCAGCAGAAAAAGCGCAGAGTTCTTTTAGAAATGTTTTACGGATTTTATCACTGTCCATCGGAAGATATACATTTACGTGACCCAGATTTGCTAACGCTCCTTGCGCCCTTTTTAGTTTCGACTCTCTAACTTGCCTGTGCATGGATTTGAAGCGGATGTTTTTGATAGTTGACCTTAGGTCATCTAGAAGAACTGCCCCTGTTTGGATATCTTCAATATAAACAGAGTCTACGAAGTCGTTTGCAAGAACAAAGTCTTCCATGCGTTGCTTCATCGAGGCATATGCCCATTTGCCCCTAAGCATGTCAATGAGATAGAGCTTGTTCTTTTTAAAAGCCCAGCAAGTTGCTACGGTGTAATCATTGTGGGCGGAACACTTAAGAGCGGTATCCACCGTAATAACATATCGATCAGCACGCTCAGGAAATCCTGTATAGTATTGGAAATCTCTTTCTTGGAACATGCCATCCTTAGGTAACTCGCCCCACCAGCCATACAAATAACGATCACGCTCATGATCAGATAGAGTTTTAAGATTTGCGACATACTCAGGGTTGAGTTCCAAAAGTTTTTTATTTTCATCGACTCGACCAGCAATGAAGGTAAACGTACGAATATGTTGCATGTCTTCTTTAGAAAGATTGTGATCTTTGACAAAGTCATCTTTGTTGTCCTTTACAATCGGTTCGTTGTTAATGAAATAAAGATAATGAACCTTTCCGCATTTTTCTGTAATAGGATATTCTTCTTCATTCAAAAAAGGTTTGATCATTCTTTTTATCCACCCTTCCGTTGGATTCGTAGTGATGCGCATATAGGGCTTAATAGAGGCTTTAGAACGCAGTCTTGCAATGAGAAACTTAAAAACTTCTTCATCCATCTCATCCCCTTCATCGAGCATCACGCAAGTAAACTGAGTTCCTTTTAGATACTGTTTGAAATTTGGGTGGTTGGCATGACAAAACTGAACTACAGCCCCGCTTGAAAAAGTTACTTTTAATTCGTGTCTGTTTGTCGAATATTTTAATCGGCAAAGGTCTGCAACATGTAAAAGTTCTTCCCAAAGTCCCCCTGCACATAAAATGTTTTGCCTATTTTTTCTAAAAATTCCACAACGATAATTGGGATCTTCAATATGTTTGATCACATCTAAAATAATCGCAAAAGACTTCCCTGCCCCCATAGCACCCCCCACAATTGCAATATCACATTTGCAATTGAATACACTTTCTTGAAACCCTTTTTGGATGGTAAGTCTAGTCAAACAGATTTTCCCCTATTGACTTTTATATAACATATTTTTTATTATTTGTCAAGTAAAAAATGAAAATTTTGATTATTTATTTTAGAAAAAAGGTAGGATTTATGTTTATTCGCTTTGTTGCAGATGAGTTTTTTGTTCAAAAACAGACATACTCTGCATCTGGAGAAAAAGTTTTTAATTTTTCGATGGTCACAAAAAACCCTTTCATGCGTTTTATGGTTTCTTGTTTAGAGTGCAACTTTGTTTTAAATGCCAAACGTCTATTAGTGGAAGGAAATATTACGGATCAGAAAATTTCTTGCACAAATTATGAAAATATTTATCAGTTAATTACCTATCAAAAGGTTTTTGCTACAAAAATAGAACCCATAGAGGAAGAAAATGAAAATTGAACAAAAAACATTCGACATGGCACTCGTTCCAGCAGTCTACTTGAGTTTAGGCCTGCTTTGTGGAACAAAAAAACTTATTACCTATTTTCCAAATACAACCACTAAAGGACTTGTTGCAAGCTCTGCAATATCTGCTACAACTGCAATTGCTAGCGCATGCTTGTTTAAAGAGGATAGCGCAAAGAGAAGAACTGCATTGATCTTTTCGTCGGCTTTAAGCGTAGTATTGCTTCCTGAAGCCATTAAAAAGCTCTACAACATTGAAAAGCCCTCTGGGTATCCAAAGTTTTTCGTGGCTCAAGCTTTGACTTATGTGTTTTTGGAGAATTTTAGGGACTCTAGTTGGATTGGAGTTCAACCTCAAGATGACGTTACATTCATACATTACGAGTAAATGACTACACGCAAATAAGAACGAATTTAGGATGGTTTGGAAAAGACTTCAGCTAGCAATCGCTTTCTGAGGTCTTTTTTTATGTCTTCAGTAGAGGGATGTTCTTCTAAAAATATTACCGCTTTAAGCTTGGCTGTAACCAGCTTTCCAGCCTCGTTTCTATATCTAAAAGAATGCCTAGGAGATTGAACAGAAAGTTCCCCTCCCTTTTTTACGGTGTATGTGTAGTTAGGAATGATTACTTTTAAATCAGGGAAATATACCTGGAAGTTCCCAGAATGGGTTACACCTTCTTTTGGTTTTGGATCATGGAATGTTTTTTTGATTTCAAATTGCATAATTTACTTGTGTGTTTTTGTATAAAAAAAGGACGTCACTACAAGAATAGAAAAAATAATAGAAAGAAATATGACGCAAAGAAGATCTGCGTTTGCTTTCTGAACCCACTTTATCATCTCTGGTATCCACACGAAAGGCATACGCCACCTCCAGGGTTTGTTACATAGCATTTTGGACATAACCATGAGCTTGAAAGATTATTTAATGCAGAGACTGCTTTTACCGAGAAAAAAGCTCCCATATCTTGGGCATACAAAGAAAAGCACAAAAATGCAAATACCATAAATCTTTTCATTGGTTTCTCTTGTGGTTTTTATTTGGGAGTATAGCAACCTGAATAGTAAAAATTAAAGAATTCTTTTTAGGGGGTACCCCCCCCATCGCTTGGTGATGAGGAAATGGTACCCTATTTTGCCTTGAAAATCGCTGTAGGTTTTTGGCACGAGTTTTTGGCACAACTTCTCTCTATGAAGCGTAATCACAAAATGTTTGTGACATAAAACGAACGTTTTTTGGCACAACTTGAAACCATTGTGCCTTCTGAACTCTCATAAAATAGACACAACAGCTCTTGTGGCTTGTAGACAAGGCGCAAAAATCTTACAAGGCATACGCGTGGGAAGTCTGGTTACTTTTCCCCATCCCATCACCAACAATCCCAATCCATGTTTGCAAATTGCAATGTAATTCGCCAAAACCGATAGCAAATTGCACGCAAAAAAAAAGCAAAAAAAATGTCATTTTCTCTATGGAAAACCGTAAAAACATGCTATGATAAAGAGTAAGAAAAGGGGAACAAAAACGCCCTCTAAGTTAGATACGAACTACCAAGGAGTTCATCATGAATCAGCTAACCAAATATACACTTTATTACAAAAACGGCCAGCTACGTTATGACGGCGAATGGAAAGAAGACAAGCCTCATGGAAAAGGTAAGCTATATTTCGAAGATGGCCAGCTTTGGTATGACGGCCAATGGCAAGATGGCCAGTGTCACGGCCAAGGTAAACTATATTACGAACATGGCCAGCTAGCTTATGACGGCGAATGGAAAGATGACAAGCGTCATGGCCAAGGTAAGCTCTATTACGCAAACGGCCAGCTTTGGTATGACGGCCAATGGCAAGATGGAGCTCCCCTAGGTAGATTCTGAAGAAAAACACTTCTCAAAAATCAAGCCCCTAAATACAGGGGCTTTTTTTATTCTACCCCAAAAGTTACGGGCTCTTCCTTATCGAGCAAAGCATCTGCC
>Ga0208645_1003659_pt1 | contig 11255 bp, 6 predicted proteins | sample VirMetDEL_Sep_01_FD_184519 | JGI IMG/M metagenome (GOLD analysis project Ga0208645, IMG submission 184519) | Aqueous microbial communities from the Delaware River and Bay under freshwater to marine salinity gradient to study organic matter... | ecosystem: Environmental > Aquatic > Marine >...
AGCTTCAAGCTCTTTAATACGCTCACGCATTTGCTTGATAGCATTATTATCTTGTGTTTCTTCTACTGCTTCGTTCATCTCGTTTTCCATTTTTTCTCCTCTCCCAGATTTCTACTAGCTACATTATCCTGGGGTAAATAATGCGATAGGCGACAAGTTATAATTAAAGTACAAATGAGAATTGTCAGCCACTTCTAGCTGTACCGATACTAGGCGAATTGAAATACGCAGTTTACACGCCAGATATAAACTGGAGGTGCAGCATCTTTAAGCCGAGGCTACCAGGCTATACAATATATTGTACCACTATATGTGGGATATACAAGTATTAAAGTTCAGTTAATCCTGTAACTCTACGACCTGTTCTTGTAGCACCTGTTGTTGGTGCAAACTCTGATGCTTCTTGTTCTTCTAATCTAGCAATAATTTCCATCTCTTCTTGACTTTGAAATACTAATGCTTCACTAAGTTGTTCTAATCCTATTTGTTGTTCTTGTGCAATACCTCTTTGTGCCTGTAATTCTTGTAACCTGGGTAACTGTGCTTCAGCGACAGAGAACAATCTTCTTGCTTCTTCTTGTGTTAAACCTGCTTCTTGTAATCTTTTGGCTTCAGAGGTTGTTATTTCAAAACCTGCTCGTTTTGCTTCTCCACCAATTTGTGCAGTTGTAATCCTTCCTTGCACTATAGCTTCACCTACTGTAGGATCTAAAGCTCCAGCTAATATAGACCTAGCATCTAAAGTGACTCCAAAGTTAGTTTCGTAAAACTCTTGTACTTGTGGTATATTTTCTTCTATACCTTGATATACCGAACCTACTCTTTGTGCAAACTCGGAAGCTGATACATCTCCTTCTATAAGACCTGTTATTTTATCAGCCATAAATGTAAGAGAAGCTGATCTATCAATACCATACTCTTGCAAAGTACCTATGTAACTTTCTTTTAATGCGTTGTAAGTTACTTCATCATATCTAACTTGTCCTGTAGGAGTTTTGTTACCAGGAAATATATTTGTATATTCTGGGTCTTTACGAACCTCTGATATAATTTGTGTTTCTGGTTTACCTATTTGATAATACTGTGTCCACAAATTTAAAAACTCTACAGGTAAACCTGGAAATCTTGCTTCTGCTAATGCTACAAAATCTGCCATTATGTGTTTGCTCCTAAGTTTCTTCTTACTGTGCCTTGTCCAATAGATTGTTCTAAACTATTTAAAGCATCATTAACAACTTTATCATTTCCTTGTTCTAATCCTACTTTAGTTAAAACTTCATTAGCATAGGTAACATTATTATTTTTTACTATGTCTTGAAAATATGTTTGACTTTCATCAGGTACTTCACCCCAAGCATTTTCTACAATGTTTTTCCAAGGTTGTGAAATATCCTCATAGGTTAATTCAGGATTTGTATACGCATCAAACAAAGCAACTCTCTGTTGTTTAAGCATTGTTTGTAATTGTTGAAAAGCATCTGCTTCTCCTGATCTGAGTCTTGATCCCCAATTAGCTACCCAAGTACTATTGTAGTTACCTGCTACAGGTCCTAACCACTTTAAGGCTTCTTGTCTTACAGTATCTTCATACTGCATTTGTCTATCTATTTGGTCATACCCACTAGCTTCAACTACATTAAAAAATGCTTCATCTCTTTCTCCTGCTGCAAATGGATCAGCAAACAACCTTAGTTGTTCTGTTGTTTTTGATTCTGACCATTCACCAGTAACTGCTTTCTGTGATATATAATCAACTAATCCAGGTGGCACATCTCTCAACATTCCTGTTTCAGGGTCAAATCCTCCAGCTATACCTAAAGAAAGTAAATTGTTTTTAACATTTCTTCTTGTGTTTTCGTATGCTTGTTTTGCATCTAGTGGTAAGTTATTAAATCCTCTACCTAGTGATAGCTCATACCAATCTCTTTGTTCTTCTGTGGTTTCTTGAAACCATTTGAGCTGTCTGTATTCACCTGGTGTTGGATCTCTTCCCTCTAGTGCAACTTCTGCTGATAGAGCTAAACCATCTGCTGTTGCTAACCAAGGAGATATTGCAACATTATCATTTATTCTTTCTACAAACTGTAAGAAAGGATTGCCTTCTATACCTTCTAGTTCAACAGTTGTACCTGCGACTATTGCACCACCAGTGTTTAAATCTTCTTTAGTTAAGAAACTGTTAGCTCCTTTAAAAGCAGAAGCATCTGTTAATAAACCTGACTTAACGAAATCGTTGTTTGGTACTTGGTACATCATATAGATTGAGCCTGTGTAAAGACTTCCATCTCCACCTGGAACTAAATATCCTAGGTAATAATCTCCATCTACATCAAATACTTTTGCACCTGTTGGTATATTATTGAATACTGTATCTTGATTTGATCCAGGTTGTCCGACAAACTGTCCACCACCTGTACCAAGACTTTGTGAACCTGAACTACTTTCACCAACTACTTTACCTACTGATGAATAATCTTTAGTATCGTAACCTGTATTACCTATTCCTACTACACTTTCTCTTTGATCCATAGGGGTAGAAGCATCTTCACCACCATAATCACCAGGATAATCAGCAGTTAAAGGTTCTGATTTAGTTGCATTTTTGTAACCTTCTCTACCTGGTATTAAACCTGCAATAAGTCTGTCATACTCTGACATTTCCTCGCCAGGTCTTTTAAAGGTATTAGCTGTTGTCCGAGCACCATTAGGTCCATAAACAACAACTTGTGTTTCTCCTATTTTTTCAGTTAAAACATTACTGGATGAATCAATAGATGAATCAATAGAAGATGTATCAGTAGAAACAACAGCACTTTCATCCGTTGTCCAATCTTGTAATTCGTATAAATGTAAATCTGATTGTAATATCTGTACAGATTTTCCATCTTTATATACAGTTATTTTAGATTCATCTGTACCTGTTGTACCTGTTGTAGCTGTACTTGTTGCACCATCAACACTACCTATTGGTGTTATTGGTTGTGTGCTTAAAATTGCATCAATAGCATCTTGTTCTTTTTTTAGTTTTTGATATTCTTCTATATTTATATCATCTCTAGCTATTGCTGCATCTGCTTCATCAGCAGAATCAAATCCCATTTGTTGCCACCAAGGAACTGATTGTCCAGCAATAATACTATTTACAATATCTCTTGACCATTCAGGATTTTTTCCTAGTAATGAATTTATTTGCGTTTCGTTTAGTCTTTTTACACCTGTATATTTAGCTAAATCTTCAAGAGATTTTATAGAATCTTTTTCTTTTTTAGTTAATGGTGGTAATACTTCTGCTGCTTCTACAGGTTCTTTTTCAGCAAATGATGTACTAGATAAATCTTTATTAGGTGGCTCTGTTGTTTTAGCTTCTTCAACATTAGCTTCTTCTGCTTTTTCATTATGTGTTTCTTTGTCAATAATTTCTCTACCATAGCTTGTATATCTAACACCTTTGTTATCTCCTTCTCCAGGAGCTTTGTCATAAAGATAAGTAGCTTCTGCATCAGATAAATTAGGATCAGGATTTCTAGTTCCATAAGTACCTTGTTGTCCAAGTAAGTTATATGCCATTATCTATTCATCCCTAACTCTCTAGCTGAATAAGGATTTTTTTCACTAGCCATACTTACATTAATAGTTGACTCACCCTTTGCTTTAGCATTATCTATAGCTGTTCTAACATTACTTGCTTGTCGTGCTTGATCTCCACCAACTGCTATTTGCTGTCTTTGTCCACCTGCTGTGTTCTGTGACAAAGCATCAATCATACTTATAGCAACATTACTGTTAGCAATTTGAGGTTGTTGAACTCTAATACTTGGGTCTTGTGCAGTATATCTAGTAGCTAAAGGCATACCTTTATTTTTTAATTCTTTATTCATATTGGTCATTACATCATCGACATATCCACCAACATCTTTACCTAAAACATCTTTATAACTCATTATATCTACAAGATTTTTTGCATCTTCAGGAAGTAGTCTAGGGTTTAAATCAGTATTTCTTTTTACTATATCAGCGTTACCAGGTCCAGCAAACCAAGCTATTGCTACTAAATCCCAAGATTTATATTTGTTATAGTATTGAGTAAATTTATTTTTTGCTGTTCTATCCTGTGTCTTTGAATCTTCCCAATTAAGACTAGGAAGATTTTTTCTCTGTTGTGCAGTCATTTTGTTATATCCTTCATAGTATGCTTCTTTAGACCAATCATCCCAGTTATCTTCTACTATTTGATAAGCTCCTAATCCTCTACCATATCTAGTTACAGGACCAATAGCAGAGTAATCACCACTGCTTTCCTGCATTTTCATTGTTTCCATAAATATATCTAATTGTTCTATTGCCATACTATTACCCTGGAGCACCACTAATAAGGTTAAGAATAGTTTGGTTAGTTCTTTGTATATCAGCTTGTCCTCTTAGTCTTTCTGTTTCAAATCGTGTTGCATCTTTAAAAGCTTGTTGGAATCTTGCAGCTGGATCAATTTGTGTAATTCCTTCTTCTAGTATAGTTTCTTGTATATCTTCTATGCCGTGGTTACTGTAATCAACAAGTTCTTGTACTGTTTGAAATTCAGGTTCTTCTATTAAACTTGCAATTCTCTTTTGATTTGCTGTTTGTTTTTGTATTATTGCACTGTATTGATCTAGTAAATTTTGTTTTTCATATTCTTTTGGTTCCCTACCTAATGATTGTGCAAACATACTATCAATAAGATTAGCTGTACCTGTATAATCTGGAGGTAAAAATATATCTTCTGCTGTAGGTATTTCTGGTAATTGATTATCAACATACCATTTCATTGATGATACCCAATCAGGATTACCTATTTGATTTGCTCTACCCAGTACTACTTTCATTGCATCTGCACTTGCATCATCCCATTCTCCAATAAGAAAAGAACCTCGTTCTAGTAAACCTGCATTCACTAAATCTGTTTGTATAGTTGCTTTTACTTCAGGACTTAACCCTGCAAAGTTAGAGTATTGTTCACCCTGTGTATAAAATACATATTCTCCATCATCATCTTTTTCTGCTATATCTCTACCAGTAGGAGTTGTATAGTAAGTAGGAACATCACCTAAGAAACTAACAAAGGTTTGCCCTTGTGTTCCTGTATCTTGTGGATAGTTTTGTATCTGTGGTTGACCTGATCCCTGTGATATTCTGGATAGTTCATCAACTGTCATAACACCATTAAGTAACAAAGCAGCTTCTGCTATTGCTGCTTCTACTGTTGGTTGTTCTTGAAGTATTTGTAAAGCATTAGCATCTAATACACTTCTGCTTAATCCTTGACTGTTTATTTTATAATTAACTTGTTCTATTAATAAATTTATAAATTCGTTTACTGTCATACTACTCTCCACTTATATTATAGCTTGGTTTTTCATCTCGTTCCTCATCTAATAATTCTTGTTTGAAATACGAGTTCCAAATATACTGGAAGTCAGGATGTTGACTTACAATATATTCAGCTGTATCTCTAAGATACCACCGAAGATTGCTTAATGCTCTTGCAGTTTTAAAAGAAGATTTTGTAAAACCTAGTGCTTCTCCTTGTGCAATAGCTTGTTCTCTAGCCTCTATATATAGCATAAGTCCTTTACCTGCTTCTGTAGTTTTAAGAAACTCATTGTTTTGCCATTTATAAAATTCATCTATAACTTGATCTCTTGATGCTTTTATAGGAGTACCTACTAAAGGATTTCCCCAACCAGGATATCTTTCTTTAAGATCCATTCTTTTCTTTTCTTTTAGTAATCTAGCTTGTTCGCTACTGTTGCGATATAAAGGTTTTTGTCCTACTTCTGCTGGTGTAAATCCATCAGTAGTATTCATAAATTTTTCCCAAGCTAAAGCACCAAGTAATTGATTCTTAGCAATACCCCATTGTTCTGGTGTTCTAGGTACTCTATCTTCTCTTTCAAGTGATGTTAAATAACTAGCATAATCAAACTCACCAGTTGGATCATCTGGATTTGCATAGTAAGCAGTGTATTTATATTGTTCGTACAAATCTTTATTATCTCTAAAGAACTTAGAACCTTCTACAGTAACTGGTGTTCTTCTCACCGAAGTTGTTTTAGCAACTGTCAATGTTATAGGGTTCACACCATAGGTATCAATAAAATGTTCTATTGTTTTTAAATCGTTACCATTTGCAACATTATCTCTATATTCTCTATATTCCTCAACTAATGCAGAAAAGAACATAAACTGTCTACCTTCTTCTGTTTGTACAGCAAGTTCAAATCTAGGTGTGATACCTGAAGGACCTATAAATTGAGCAGCACTTCTAATTAAAGTCATTCCTTTTGCATACTCTTTAGCTTTTTCTAGTCCATCCTCCATACCTTGTGGTGTACTATCATCAATTTTTCCTGAATATAACATAGCCTTATATACTTCTATAGTTGTATTTCCATATACTCTTTGAAAATCAAATACATCAGCATCTATAGCTTGTAATAATTTTTGTGCATAACTAGGAATAGCAGCCTTAAATGTACTCTTTAACAAACTATCAATTTTAGAAAAAGAATCATCTTCAGGAGTAGCAGGTTGAAAATCTCCAAATATAAACCCTCTCATAAAATCAAAACTTGGAGTGCTTGGTATTAATGCAGCAGCAGGTATCTGAACAATAGGACCAAATCCTGGTAACAATGTTGCTGATACTATGTTAAGACTACTGGCAAAACCTGACGCAGTAACTCTAACATTATCATCTGAAGTCATATTCATATAGTTTTGCATTACCCCATTCCAACCAGGAAAAGCAAACATCTCTTCACCTGTTGTTGGATCTTCAAAGAAAAAACCACTATCTGTTCCTGGTGGCATAAATGGATTATCTTGTCTGCCTGATACAACAAGTTGTTCTAATCTTCTTACTGGTGCAGGATTAGCTTTAAGCAACCTTGTCCAGGTAGTTACAATTTCTTTATACGCTTCACCAAAGGGAAATGCAAATCTAAGAGCATTTACTATACGAGTATTAGAACCCAAATCATACAACAGTTCCTTAGTTCTTGTTAAGGCATCTGCTTTTGCTATATCATCTATATTTCTAAAAGCATTTTCAATACCATCATCTATTGTGTACATTGCTCTCTCCACACTAGGTTGTACTTTCCTCATTTTTTCTAAATAACTTTTTCCAACATTAGCTTTTTCTGCTTGTTCTATTATGTGTTGTTTAATTTTATTATCACCAACTGCAATGAGGTCTGTTACTTTGTTCCAATAGGCTTGTTTAAATACTGGAGCTCTTGACAATTTATTTGTGTTCATTGACATAAAATAATAATACATTGAATCAACTGCTTGATTTAATTTTGCATTTTCATATGTTGGGTTAAGACTACTAAGGCTTACTCCTCCATTTAGTTCTTCAGCTAAATCATCTTTGTATTTATTAAAAAACTTTTCTATATTAGCTAATTCTTCATCTCTAGTTCCACCTCGTAGTTTTACTTCCTGTCCAGATTTTGTAGTAAACTTTCCTGCTGCTAAATCATCAAGTATTGACTGTGTGTTAGCTCGTAAAGTTATGTTTGTTAAGACTCTATTAGATGAATCTACTTGACCACCAGCAAGTTGTACTGCTCTAGCATATGCTAAATCAACAATGTCATCTGCTAATTCTTTATTGTTAAAAGCATTAGCCCATTCGCTTTCAGGAAATCTATTTATAAATTGTACTAAGTCAGATTCTTTATTAGGTGTACCATCAGCTTTTAATCTATCAGCCCAAAATCTTTTCTTGTATGATTCAGGACCTTCTTTAATTGCATTCATAGCTAAATCATCACCAAGAATTTTACTTATATTCCATTGCATAGACTTTAAGTAAAGAGCTTTAGGTCCATCTTTTCTTACTGTTGTAAAAAAAGTAGCAAGTCCTGGGTTGTTTTTTGTTAGCCCTGGTATTCCGTTGTGTATTCCAGATAGTGCATCAAAGAATGTTTCTCTTAACAACTGTGTTCCACTAACACTTTCTAATCCATCTTCTAATTTTTCTACTTTTTTAAGAAACTCATCTGCCTGATCTATAGTCATTTTTCCTGTAGCAAATTGTCTAAACTCTTTATTTAATTGTGGGAATTTTTCTAGCAACAAGTTTGCTTCTGCTTTAGCATTTCTTCCTGTCATATAGGCAATCCAAGTTTGTGGGTTTATTGGTGTGTCATATCCTGCTGCCCACATTCTTATTTGTTCTTCACCTATAACACGAATTGTCCAAGCTGGTCTAATCAATACTAAAGGTTTCCATACTTTGGAGATATACTTATCTAGCAATAAAGGAAAACCTTTAAAGTCAGTTGCTTTTCTAAAATCATCTAAAGATTTATTTTTTAATAATCTTTTTTGTATTCTTGAAGTAACTTTAATAATATCTTTTGGCGAATATAAAGGAATAGAGTTTTGTATCATTTCTGTTTGTAATCTATATGCTGGTATATTTACTTCACCACCCTCAACTAATGCTTTAAGTGCTGGACCATAATCAAGTTTTGATCCATCAGTTGCTATTCCATATCTTGTCATACCATCAAATTCTTTTTTAAATATATTACCGATGTGTTCCAATACATCATCAGTCAAGTTATCATCAAAATCTTTAACTAAGTTTTTTTTCCAAGATTCACCCATTTCACTTAATAGTTTAAAATACATATCTATTCTGTTTTTTTGTAAAGATTGTGTTAAATCAACTTCTTGTGCAATCTTAACTATATCTTTAGGTGTTTCTCTTAATACAATATCTTTAGGTCTAATAACCCATCCAACTTTTCTAAGTTCTGGTAAAACATCTACAAGTTTTCCCAAGTCATCATAATTAGCTACTCCAAAAAAAGCTCTCAAAATATTATTAAGTTGTTCTTTTGTTAAATCAGAATCTTTTAATAATTTTTGTATTTCTTTTCTAGTGTTAACATCATATGCAGCTTCTCTTTCTGCTTGTGTCAATACTTTCTTTGGAGCAGGTAAGCCTAATAATTTTTTTGGAGCAGGTAATTCTCCTGCTATTTGTTTTACAACATCATCAACAGCACCTAAACCATATTCTATTTCTAATGCTTTTTTTATAAACTTTCCTCTTTCTACAGTATCTAATCCCATCTGTTTCATCATCAACTGCAAGTTTTGAATAGCAGCACCTGCATTTTTTAAATCAAGTTGTGGTTTGTGTAATTTTTCAGAAAGTGTTGCTGCATAAGGTAATTTCATTTTAATTATTGGTGCATAACCACCAGCTTTTAAAAGTTCATCTGCTTGTCCTATAGGTGCATCAAAATTACCTATAACTTTTTTCTTCATATAATTTTTTAGTTTTCTATTAGATATAGGTAGTTCTCTAGCGTGTTTAATAGAACGACTTGTATTTAAATATCCAGTGCTAAGTGCATCTAATAATTTATTATTTATTAATGCTTCATCTGTCAATTTAATTAAGTCATTAATTAATTCTGGTTGATCATAGATTTTTAATAAATCCATAAGAACATCTGGATTACCACCAGCATCTTCTATATTATCACTGGAAGCAATCATTTTTTTTAAAGCTCTATATGGTTCTGTTTCTAATACTTCTTCTATAGAATTGTTGCCTGTTCTTCTTGGAGATTTAGCAATAGCTGTTCTTCTTATTGAATTTGTAATACCTCCAGCTTTTTTTAAATTTTCAAGTCTTGCTGTTCTGTCTGCAACTGTTCTGTACTTCGCCATATTTCCAGCTCTAAGAACTTGTCCTGCTGCTTGTGCTCCTCTAAATACAGGATCAGCATATAAAGTAACTGCTGCATCAGTTATACCTGTTAACCAACTATAAGTTTTGGAACCAGGTTCTACTATCCCAGCAGCTGCTAAAGGTTCTGCTAGTAATCTACCTGGAGTAACAAACGCATCTTCTTGATTTTTTTTAAATTTAGCTGCCGTTTCTCCTCGGAACTGTACACCTGTTTTTGCTTTTTCTTGTGCAATATTTGTTATTGGTGCTCCAACTATTTTTTCGGAAAGACTTAATGCCTGTTCTGGCTGTACACCCATTCCAATTAACTTTTGATATTCAGGAGTATCTACCATATTTTGACTGTTAGGTATTATTCCTGTACCAATGTTTACTGGTCTACCTTCTTTAATTTCCCTAAGTGCAAGAGTAAATGCAGTATCACCTACTTGTTGTCTTATTTCTGGAAACTCTTTAAATGTTTCTGATAATGCTTGTGAACTAGATATACCTTTATTTTTTTTATCTTTATATCTTTGTCCTATTGCTACAGGAAACCTACCAAGTATTTGATCTACATAATCTAATCCTGCATCAAAAGCTAAAAAAGCTCCCCTTGCAACTCCTTTAGCACTTTTTTTAAATGCGTTCCAGGGACCTGCCTGTTCTTTTACAATACTCTGTGCAAATCGTTCTAGTGTTCTTGGGTCTATATCATCAAAATCTATACCTGCAACAGCAGCAGTAACAGGAACATTAGCAGGTAGATAATTAGCATTAGCAGCATTTTTAATTGCTAATTCTGCTGTTTGTTCGTTTACTTGTTCTCGTAAAGAATCAAATCTTGCCTCTCTTGCTTTAAGAGTTTCTAGGCTTTCTTTTTCTTTAAAAGGGTTTTCTGGATATGTATAACTCATAATACATTATCCAATGTCTTGCCTGTTCATCATTTGCAAAAATATAGGATCAGGGTAAACATTGTATAATACCCTTAACATCATATCAGGATCTTCTTCTATAGCTTGTTGTGGTGAGTACCCAGAACCAAAAGGTAATCCTGCTGTTACTGGTTCGTTAGGTCTTTCCGTTGGACCGAAAGCATCTACTTGTGATAAATTTAATTTAGGTTGTAAAGGTTGTTGTTGCAAGTTATTTACTTGTGGCAATCCACCAGTAGCTTGAACTTGTTCTTTTATATCTTGACCTTCACCATATGTAGTTCCAGCAGTCAAACCAGGGATAATTCCTCTTGTATTATCTTGTGTATTTCTTGCAGCTGGTGGTACATTAGCATTTCTTTTTGTAATTTTTTTATTAGGTCTGACCATCTTCATCCTTTTCTTCTTCTTCAAAAAACTGAAACGCTGAACTTATAACCATATAGCCAAATGGAAATACTAAAGGTGGAAGTTGGTCAATGTACATTTTGCCTCGTGGCTTAAATACATCTTCTTCTAAAATAATGTCATCACCAAGCTCATCAACATCTACTAAACAAAAATCTACAATCTCTTCAAA
>Ga0208645_1003662_pt1 | contig 11247 bp, 8 predicted proteins | sample VirMetDEL_Sep_01_FD_184519 | JGI IMG/M metagenome (GOLD analysis project Ga0208645, IMG submission 184519) | Aqueous microbial communities from the Delaware River and Bay under freshwater to marine salinity gradient to study organic matter... | ecosystem: Environmental > Aquatic > Marine >...
CAGGTGGATTATCTGCTAATCCTTATCATATTTACAATCAGTTTCTATATTATAAAGGCTTACCATAAAATTTTAGTTGCATGATATGCAGGAGACATTGGGTCTTTGTAAGCAAATGACCCATCTTTCTTCTTAATTCCTTTTGACCTTGCTAAAAATGACGCTCTTCGTACTGCATCACCGTGATTTTTTGACGCCCAAATCCCAGTTTTGTCTTTAAAATGTTGCATTGACCTTGCACCAAAATGGATTGTCTTTTTTTTGCCGTCTTTTTCAACAACAACCATTAATTTTTTGTTAGGATTAGTGGATTTTTTATAATCATAACGCCCAACTTTTACCATATTATACTACTTTAATATTATTATTTAAAATATTTATTTTGTTTAAATCTAAATTATTATCAAATCTTTCATTATTATTATTTTCTTCTACATTAAATTTTATATTTTCTTCTACAATTTTTACTTTATTTAATTCAAATCTTTCATCAAATCCATTTGGTTTCTTTATTTCTTTTCTTTTTCTTACTCGTCCAAATTTACCACCGACACTTGTATTTTTGGAACTAAGACCATCACATTCGGCTTCGTGTTCTGCTTTTTCTTCAAATGATGCGAAAGTTTGATTACATAATGATAATTTTTTCATAGGTGCATATACTCCGCCTTTTTCCTGAGTATATAGACTGTATCCATTATTTGGTGGTTTAACGCTACATGTAAAATCATTACAAAAAGTATTATAGACCTTAAATCCACTTTCTAATGTTAATGAATTACTTTCTTTATGTTTGTCTAATGTATGTTGATTTGGAAACTTTCTATGACATTTTTTACATACAAAATCATTATCTAAACATAATTTTCTATTTTTTTTATGTTTTTTAGTTTTATTATGGTTTTTAATATCGCTAGGTAATTTACAAGAAAAAAATTTTTCGCCTTTAATTAAACAATAGGAACAAGTGTATATCATATATAAATAATTAAATAAAATATTTAAGTTGTTTTATATTATATATTTCCATATTGATGATTTAAAAAAACCGTGTATGCAAAAAAAACTTTTTTAAATTTTCCGATTTGAAATGTGCAATAATATTTTTTTGCATATACGGTTTTTTTGTGTGTATGTGTTTTTGTGTGTTATGTGTATTATATATATATATTAGTATTATTATTATTATTATTATTATTATTATTATTATTATTATTATTTATTATCATATTTATTATTAACTATTAATTTAACAGATATAACTATTTAAATAGTCATTATATTATATAAAAAACATATTTAAAAATATTATAATAGTAATATATAATCGTAAATCTATATATTAATATGGGCGACAATATAAAGATTTTGGCTAATCTCATATATAATATAAAAGATAAAATAACAAATCAAGAATTTATAGAATTAAATAAAATAATGATGGTTATATTTAAAGACCCAAATTATATTAAAAAGATTTATATAAGCGAAAATGACTGTTGCGAAAATTGTTGTGGTTGTTGTCTAGAGAATGCCGATGAAAAAGCAGAATGGGAACATTCTAGCGAAGAAGACGATTAAATTTCTTTCATTTCTATATTCTGAGGTTGGATTGCTCTTTCAATCATAAATATAAATCCACTATTTTGTCCAAGTAAATCCTCACTTGCTCTTGTTCCATCTGGATTTTTTATGTCTAAATTAATAGATGTTAATAATCTTTCTTCTGTGTTTGTAAATTCTACGCCATCCACACTAAATAAAGTATCGGCAGTGCTTTCTTGTTTTGAAATGACACCAACTAAACTTGCTTTGGTATTATTAGCATCTCTATAATTATTTTTTATTATATCACTTTCTACTAAATAATAAGAATTACCATCATTTAAATCTGGTAAATTTTTAGCATAAATATATTTGCTGTCTTCTTGATTATGGAATATATTAGAATTAATATTATATTCTAAAGTCTTTGCAGTATATGGGTCTATAGAAGACCCATTATAATATCCAGCCAAAAAGTAATTTTGTAAGCCAGTTCCATCATAATTAGGTGCACTTCCTCCTTGAACTGGATTTCCGCCCCCTAAACCTTCTGTAGAAACTATAGTTGAAAAGTCAAAAGAATTATGAGTTATAATTCCTTTTAATGGTAATTCATCTAATTTTTTTCCAAATCCATAAGTTGAGCGTGTTTCTAATTTATCACTAATCTTTCCAAGTTGGTCATAAGAAAAGCCCATCCTTGCCCATAATGATTTATTCCATTCTTCTTGGGCTTGTATATCATTTTCAAAAAAATCCTCAAATTTTTTAGTAAATAATTCAAATAAAATTGCTTCTCTTTGCATTGGGATTGCACCTCTTCTTCCTCTTAATGTAGTTCCATCTTCAGCAAAACCTACATTATTTCTATCTGGTGTATTTTGGACAAAATTACAATCAATTTGCTCGTAATTTGCCGTTGGGTCATATTCCGTATCAACAATACTATCGTAATAAGCCAAACTTCCCTTTATTCGTCCTGATGGTAAAAGTTCTTTATAATTATAATATGGGTCATCAGGATTAGTTGAACCTACTAATTTTTTATATACAGTAGTATTTTTAACTCTTTCAAAAGCAAAATTATTTATACAAATTCCACTTGTGCTATCAATAGGATATTGGGCTGTATTTCTTCCAAACATATCAACAACCATTGGATTTTCCGCTGTTATATTTCTATTTGATGGGTCTTTTGGTTGCACTGAAAATGTATTATTATATTTTGTAGCCTGTGTTCCTGCTAATGAACTTTGAACTATATTTTGTTTAGTTCCATCACTTGTTGTGATGAAAGCCATATTTGGTAATAAATATGGTTGATGACAATTTGTAAAAGCATATCTATTTGCTATAGATGTATCATATGTAATATCAAATTGAGATGTTCCACCACCAAAATATCTTAAACCTTCACTCTCACTTCCTGATAAAGTAGTTGTAATATTTTGAACTGGAAAAAATCCGCTCATACACGCTTGGTCTTCTATGGGAAGCATATTAACTTTATCAACTATCGAACCATCAGGAATACTATTGTAATTTGCACCAATTAAAGGCTGTTCAAAACCTCTTAAAATATAACTTAAATCGCCTTCATTATTCATATCAAGTTGCGGTAATCCAAAATTAAAGACTGGACTAGATTCGGCTTCTGGGTCGCCTGATTCGGTTGTAAAACCAATACTATATTTTCCTCCTGCCCATAAAACTCCATCGTGTGAATATCCGTGTTGTGCACCTATTTCCCATAAATTTGTATAAATATCGCTCATGTAAAAATTTGTTTTATAATCTACGTCAGTTTGACCAAAACTAGTCTGTCTATTTGTTTGAGCAAATAATAATTCTGCGTGAGTTAGATTGACATTAGAACTAGCATTTACATCTCTATTTTCGGGTTGTTGAAAATCAAATTTTCCTCCTACATCTTCTTCGTCGCAAAGTCCTTGAGCCATTGTTTGATTATAACAAAGTGTAGCCCAGTTTCCTCCATTCGCATTAGGCATCATTGTTTTCAAATCCACGACCATTCCACCATTAGTTCTTTCAAAATTATCTGTATTCCAATATTTATTATCATTGACTAAATATTCAGCGTCAATATTATTTGGTGATTGAGCAATATTATTAAAATATGGTGTTGTATCTCGCATATTTCCAAAATTAGATTTTATGCTTGATTTTGCTGGATTAAATAATTTTTCAGTTAGAGCATTATTTAGTGATTGTAAAGTATCATCTTCAACTCCAAGTGAGCCATTTAATTGTTCTTTTATTAAATTAGCAAGAGCATCTACACTATAATTTCCTGCTTTAATTTTTATTTGTGCTTTTCCATAAACTGGTCGCATTTGATATCGTGGTTTATTTAATGCTTCAATCGCCGATGGTTCTTCCGCATTTTCAAATTGCTTACATTGGGCTTCAGGATATAAATTATTAGATTCGACTTGTCCTGCGAAACTACAACTTTCATATAAATAATACATTTGCCCATTACAACCTAAATTAATTTTTGTATCGTCTAAATTTTCAGGCAAAATTCTTCCATAAACATCATATTCTACTTTTGTATAATTAAAATCACATATACTTCCATTTACTTTTCGCATATCAATATTAACTAAATCTGGTTGGGCACCAATAGAAGCTGCAACAGTTGCCGTTTCACAAAATGTAGAATAAAATTTACCACTATCTTGGTCTGAGCCATTAGTCATAAGATATGCGTCCTGACATGGTGTGGGGAACATCTTAAAACTTGTCCCACCACCATTAATTTTATCTGCGTTCCCATAATTTGGATAATCTGGATTTAATGTTGGCATAGTAATTTGTCCAGCATCTTGCACGTCGCCTTGCTTATAATAGAGAAATCGTAGTGTTTCTGTTATATCTTCTTCAAAAGAAATTGTCGATTCGTTAATACCACGTTCATTGAGAAATGCTTGATATAGAGTTATTTTATCGCCAACATTCAATTTTATAGGGTCTTTAAGGTTGTATTGAATTCGTGAATTGCTATTTGTATTACGACTTACTTTACCATTAACATTTATTAGTATTTTTTCAGTTCCCAAATTACTTTGTTGCAAATCGTTGATAATTTGTTGTTCTTGTGGATTTGATTTACTCATTTTATATATATTAAGTTTTTAAAATAAAATTGATTTATTTTTTAACCCCAAAAGATAAACTATTAATTTAAGAAAAATAATGACTATTTAAAAAGAAACTTGAATATTTGATGCTCCTATTGTGAGCAATTTACTTACAGATACATAAAATAATACTTCAAATTGTGTAGCATTTTGTTTTGGGTGTGTGGCGGTTCTTGGTGTCAATGTTATCTCATATTCCAGTGTTTGCTTTTGAACAACGCCTGAGCCAAAAACCATATTAGAATTACCATTTTCAAAATCTAAGCCTTGATAATTGAACCTTCCTAGATAGTCTTGAGTTAATTGCGTATTTACCGCATTTCCTCCAATTGCAGCTGGAATAGTCTGTGTGATATATAACGATTGTTTGTTTTGCGACCATGCTCCGAATGGAATTTTAAGTGTATTTCCGTGATTATAATAAGTAGAAAGTTGATATAAAAGACTGTCATTTTCCACTGGACGGTCAAAAATATTCAATCCATTCGACCTTACAAGTATTTTTTGGTCTCCTAAAGATATTGATGCTTGATTTGCTACAACTCTATTACTTCCATCAGGCGATAAACCTTTATTAACTCGGCATATTCCGTGTAATTCTCTATTTTGAAGATTTATTCTATATGTGTTTGTAAGTGCAGTATCAACTGCTGGTGTAGTGCCTGTAGATGCTTTAACAACATATTGGTCTAAAAGTGGGTATTGAATTGGTTTCTTAGCCATAGCCATTCTTTCTTGTTGCTCAAGTGCATCATTGAGCATAATGTGTGTAGATACAAGTTGCACTCTATCAAGATTGACACCAAATGTATTTGCAGCTGCAATTACACCAGTGCTATCAATTGCATATTCTCTGCAATCACTATGGAATGTTAGTTCAATAACAATTTCTCTTTCACCCATAAGAAAAACTGGTAAGGCACTTGAATTTAAAAAGGCTGCACCAAGGTGTCTTAATGGTAAAGCATAAACATTTGAATCGGTTGCGACACCAATTTGGTTTTTGTCCATATTAAAATGTGTTCGTGTTTGGTCAATTCTTAAGCGTGTATCTCTTGAAAATTCTTCCACACCAATATCGGTGGCTCTTGTCTTAAATTGATTTCCCATTAAAAAGTAATGATAGTCTATTAATTGTTGTTGAGTATTTTGTGAATATAAATCATTTGTAGCAAGTAAAGATGGATTTTCCAAATCAGTCAAAACTTTATTTCCCATAATTAATCTAAATCGTTTAACAGCACCTAATGCACCATTAACAAGATTGACTGAACCTTGAGAATTATTGGCTACAACTCCTGCAACATTTGTAAATTGAACTTGGACAAAACTATCAGATGTAAGCATTCCAATTTTTGGAACTTTAAATGACACTCTGTTTAAATGAGTAGATTTAGTATCTACTGGTGTAATGATTGTATTTTGTAATGATTGATTAACTGGATTATTAGTGCTATCAATACCAAGTTGAAAATAATTTTGTAAAGAAACTGACATTTTTTATAAATATAAATAATATAATAAAAAAATTCTTAATTCTATTTTTTTACTTTTTTTTAAAATGATTATGTATTATTTTTAATAATTAATTCCAAATTACAATCTACAATTTCATCAGCCTCTTCATTGGTATTTGCTCTAACAATTTTAATTTCCAATGTATTTAATTTAATTCTTTCAGCATTATCTAAAGATATAAATTTAGGTATTGTAGGTTTAACTTCTTTGTATATATAAACACTATTAATATTTGTTGTTGTGCCGTCAATAAGTGTTGGAACATTAAAAACTACTGGGCGAATTGCTCCTGCTGGATTAACAAAAGGTTTTGTAGTATAATCTAATTGTCTTGATGTGGTATTATAAGTTTTAATAGGTAATGATTGTATTTCTATATTATATGAATTTAAATCACTATAAACATCAGTATATCCTGCAAAAAATCCTCTTTCACTTTGAAATATATTAGGGTTTTTTCTATTTTCTGTTGGTTGTAAATCATCATCATTAGCACTAGGCACATTATCATTGGCTATAGGTGTTCTACCATTTGTTTGTAAAAATACTGGGTCTAAATAATCTATTCCCAAAACATTTCTTAATACTCCTTGACTTTGCATTACATAAGTATCTATAGTTCTATTTAAAAATATATCTTTTGCTTGTGCACCAACACCTCCAGCATAATTGGCTGCATGATAGTCAATAGTAAGAGCAAAACTTCCAACTGGATTGAAAAAGAAATCGCCGTCTTGAGGGTCGTTTCCTGTGGGAATAACTGGATTTTTCATACAAAGTAAAGGTTTTAATCCAACATCACATCTAGCATTTTCATAATTAGCATCTGCTCTAGCACTATCAACCATTTTTGCTAAAGAACCGTCTTCCATTATGCTTGGCGGTATATAACTATCACTATTTCTTTGGTCGTATAATAATGTCCAACTTCCTTCTAATCCACTTCCTTCTAATCCAAGTAATTGGTAGTAATATTTTCTTTGACCGAAACTACTTCCATCTTGTAAAAGGTCAGGCTCGTTTGTTGCTGGGCTTCCAGTATCTACACAATAAATAATAAATTTAAATGATGAAAATTCTGTTGTATTTCCATCTCTATTTTGAAATATAAATTTTCTTTCATATCTCGCATTTTCGTCCATACAAAAGCCTCCACGACTTCTATATGTATCTCCATCTGCTTGTTGTAAATATTCATTTTCAAATAAAACTACTTCACTATTTAATATTTCATCTTCAGCGTTAGTATTTAATCTTTCATAAAGACCGAAAAATCCTATAGGCATATCACCATTGTTTCCATTTAAATTAGGATTTACTTGAAAAGTTGCTAAATCTACATTTGGGGCAATATCATTATGACTTCCTAAAAGATAATCATTTGTCATAACACAACACGCATAAGTATCTCTAGCACCTCTTTTTGGAGCATTGGTATTTACATTTTCAAAGTCAAAAGACCATTCAAAAAAGGAAATATTAGAAGTATCATAATTTTTAATTGGGTTTCTATTACCACTTACTGGTAATAAAGGCGAGTCGCCTAAACAATAATATTCAAATTTAGTTGCGTCTGCTACTTCACCTACAGGTATTATTATATCATTTCCAGTTGCTTTAGATGTTTGGGTTGTCATTTTTTGTAATGAACTTTCTAAAGCCATATTATGACCACTAGCTGCAGTTGGGACTGCACCTCCAATGGGTGCTACCTCTCCGTGGTCGCAAGTCATTCTTCTTACACATAGACTTTCTCTAGGTCTAAATGTTCCTTGACTAACAATAGAAGTATCCAAAGTCAAACCATAGAATAATCCATTTTCATCATCAATTATAGCAAATCTGTAATTTAAATTATTTAAGACCTTTTCTACTCTCGGATAACCATTATCTTGTAAAAAATCTACATAGGCTAAATTATCATATAAACCATCTACATTATCTAAAAAGAAACCATCATTAAAATTATCTGCTAGTGTTTGTAAGAATTTTTGTCTTGTATAAGTCCCTTTTGGAATTAATGCTTGGATATTGCTTCTTGTAAGGTCGCTGATTTGTAATTCTTTATTTGCTATCCCTCCTATTATTCTACTATCATCATCTCCAATTGGAAATTTATACATTTTTGGAAAAGCACTGTCTATTACAATAGAAACAAAAGTATCTTCTCCTATGGCAATAGGCTTTCGTGTAAGACTGGCGTTGTATAACATAACTTCGGCATTTTTATCTATTACCAACTCTCTATTAAAATTTTGTTTAAAATCATATGCTTTACCATTCATAAAAGATGGATTAAAATTGACTATAACTGATTGTTGTTTAACTCCAACATTAGACATTTTATTTTATAAATATAAAAAACATTAAAAAATTATTCTTTTATTTACGGCTCATTAGAGTAATTTTTATACTTTTAATTTTAAATCTTTTTTAATATAGTCTTTTATTTCCTTGATAGTTGCTTTTGCTTGTTTTAGTTCTGGCTTTAATTCATTCTCAATAACATCTTTTACTAATGTGTTAGTCCTAGACCTTGTTTTATTAGACATATAATATTCATCATCTTCATATATCAAACCATATTTATCCTCTGCGTAATATTCTTCGTAATCATCATTCCTATTCCAACCATCATCGTCTAATGCCATTTTTATAATTTGGTAATCTTCTTTCCAAGAAAATTTGTCTTTTCTAGCATATTTTTTTATAGAATTTGTAATAACTTTTCTAACATTTGGAATTTCTAAAAAATCATTAACAAGATTAGAATACTGGTAATTATCTATTTGTTCGGATTTTTTTTCCCAATATTCGTTGGCTCTTTTACCAAAATTTCCTCCCTCATAAAAAGACCATTGGTATAGATAGTTTTTAAATCCTTCTGTTCCCACTTCTTTTTCCATTATATCTTCTAATGAATTTAACAATTCTTTTGGAATAACTGCTTCACCGACTTTTACTCCAGTTGTTTTAGGGTCTAATATATTCAATTTTGCTATTGCTGGTAATTTTCCAAATAATTCTGCTGGGTCTAGTTTATTCATTTGTTCCCTTGAAAGCCCTGTAAGACTTTTTCCTAAAGATTGTGGTTCTTGCTTTTTAGGTTGAGCCTTTTTCCTTTTAATATTTAGTTTGATTTTCTTTTTAGGTTTTGGCTTTTCTTCTTTTGCTTTTGGTTTTACATCTTTAGTCTTTGCGACTTTTTGCGATATATCACTTCCAGCAATGGCTTTACTTATTGCCGATAATTCTTCTTTTCCCTTTCTTTTGATTTTTATTTTAATTTTCTTTTTTGGTTGTGGCTTTTCATCTTTTTCCTTTGGTTTCTCTTGAGCCTTAGGCTTGGAGCGTGGTGCACGTGGTTTCTTTTCAGCCATTTTTATATGGCTAAATCTTGGGGAGTTCTGCATCATAATTTCAACCAGTTCGGCTTTTGACATTTTTGAATAACCCCTAATGTTGGTTTTACCAATTTCTTTGCGGAGTGTTGCGACTGAATGTGAATTTAATATTGCTCGTGTAATGGGCATTTTTATATAATAAAATAATATTATTTTTTAAAATCAATTTTATTGCTCTCAAACAAAAATATTATTATAGTCTTTATAACCCATTATATCGGCTATTTCTATTTTTTCTCTTATAGAAGCATCTTCGGCAAATGTTTCTCTTAGATAAATGGTTCTAAGGTCTTGTGTTGTAAAACTATAACCAAAAATTGATAGTGTTTCTGTGTATAAAATTTCATTTAAATCATTTTGTCCTAATGCTTTATTATTGATTTCATTTTTAGTCAAAATATATTGATTATTTTTAATTTTATAAGTTTCTAAATATGCTTGTATATATTGTTTTAAAAATTCATCTTTTATCTCTAATATTCTTTGTCCTTGTATATGGCTTGTTCTAAATTTATTAAAAATTAAAAATACTCCTTTATCAATTATCATTAAATAATTATTATTATCATTAGGCACTTCATCATTTAGAAGTAATTTAAATCTAGTATAATTGGAAATTCTAACAGGTGGATTTAATAAAAAAAATCCTACTAATAAATAGTTTCTTTGTGCTACAAAATCGTCTTTGGGTAAATAATTAAAATAAAAATCTTGTAATTGCGACCAAGTTGGAAGGTCTTGACTTGCTACAAAATTTCTTTTTTTTTTAATTAATTCTTTAGTATGTTGCGATAAAACTTTAACATAGTTGTTATAATGGCTTAATGGTGCATCAAGTATTTTTAACATTTTTAAAATGCTTGTAAATGTAGTAGTTAGAGTATTATCGGTGTATTTGCTTTCTTTTATATTTTGAAATAGTTTATTTGGGTCTTTTAAAAAAATTAAATCTAGTTCTTCTATGGGTTTTCCATATATACTTTCAATTCTTTTTAAAGTTTGGAAAAAACTGGTTTTGGTAGAATTTGATGAATGTGGATAAGCCGATTCGTGTAATTTAACAAAATTCTCTTTTGTCCATGCACTAAACCTTTCAAACATTTTTTATATATATATAAATTAGATTATTTTAAATAATTTTAACCAAATGTTTAAAAATAGATTGACTATGAATTTTAGTAAAATCTATTTTATGTTTATTATATGTAAAATTACACCAAAGATGAACACCAATACTATTTCGCCAATCTTCGTAAATATAAACTCCAAATTTAGAGCATTTCAACACTAATTTTTCATCATTATAATACATTTCTTTACAAAATGACCAGTTTATTGGGCAGTAATCTTGCGGTTCTGCTACAATTTTCTTATATTGATAGTATCTTTCTTTTTCTAAAACTTTTCTAAAAATAACCATATTATCAATATCACTTGCACTATCTCCTCTATCTTTTTTATTATTAATTTTGTCTATTACTTCTGCTAATAAAAAATCATTCTTCGGCAATCTCATAAGTCCAATATTTGCTATTTTTTTCTTCTTAGATTTATATGCTCCAGTTTGATTGGTATATTCACTACTTAAAATATAAGGTGCGTTCGGTAGTCGCTTT
>Ga0208645_1003663_pt1 | contig 11247 bp, 16 predicted proteins | sample VirMetDEL_Sep_01_FD_184519 | JGI IMG/M metagenome (GOLD analysis project Ga0208645, IMG submission 184519) | Aqueous microbial communities from the Delaware River and Bay under freshwater to marine salinity gradient to study organic matter... | ecosystem: Environmental > Aquatic > Marine >...
TCCCTTGGCTCAGGGTTTGTAGGTCTACGAATAGACAAGACAGGATTAACTACATCATAACCCCATTCTTTTTTACAGATTGTGAACAAATGACTAATGATTGCAAGTCGTCTATTTACTGATGAACTTTTAAGAGAACGTAAAGCTCTATCTCTGTATTGTGCTATCAAAGATCTATCAACTAAGTTGACAGCATAATTTACAAAACCCTCTGACAAGATATATTTAATCAACTTTGTTTCCATCTCTTTGGATCTCTTATGAGCTGTCACTTCATCTCTGTATCTTATTAATGCATCACGCATAATTGGAAATTTCTTTTTAGCTATGTCGTGCTTCTCTCTAAAAAGTTTATTTTCTAGATCTCTAGAATAACGTTGAGCATCTATTTTTGTTTTGAATGTTTTTGTTATTGGAGGATATCCCTGCACTCTAATAACAGTTTGCCATGAGCCTTTTCGTCTACGAATATAAGCCATTTTTTATCCTTTCTCAGTATCGTGTGAGTACCTGTGTGAGTACCTAAGAATGAATTGAGAAAATTATTGTTGCTTATCAAGGGAAAAAAACCATGGACACCGACATTATGAGTGTACTGCTCTAACCAACTGAGCTACAGGCCCTCAGTAATTCCACCGTGATATACAATACTTAACTTGTACATTCCACACGAAATTAATGTTTTATTGTTAATTTTATTTTATCTTAAAAGGTCAATGAAATCAAAGATAATCCTATTTTCTCTTTCTACGTGCTGAGTCCCCTGAGAGTCCTAAGAATGTGTACCTGCTAGTCTCTTGGAATTCACTTAATCAATAGAGGTACCAAGTGGATTTCAAAAATTGAAAGTTTGCAAAAGAGGTACCATCACTTACTGGTTTTAGGATTCCTAATATCTTACCTTTAGTCTATGTTAGGCACATTTATTGATCTCATAAACTTGCTAAAAAAATATTATAAAATTTTTAAACTTCCCCAAAAAAAAACACATCACTTAGCCTGAATTATGAAGTAAGAAACAAGCCTCTGGAACTTTTGTAACCTTAAAAAATATTTATAGTTACTTTAAAATTTTTCAAAATTTTTATTGGTATGACTCACTTTTTTAAATCATTCAGAGTAATTTAGAGTAAACTTTAGCAAACTTTCGAGACTACAAAAGGTTACTCTAGGGGGTCTTTGAGAGGCTTCCAAAACTTATTCAAGCTAAGTTTGGCTAAGTTTTCAAGGGTATCTGAGGGTGATTATTAGGTCATATTCGGTCAATACATGGCTAATTCCAATTAGCTATTTCTGTCAAATTTTTTTCAAAAACTAATTGCAAAAGAAAAATTTTTTTGACAACTCCTCTACTTAGCCATGTAGCCGTGTAATGAGATTACTTCTTACTAGGTCTTTGATCTCTCATTGTTTGGTGTCTCATGAAGCTGAATTCGTTAGCATAAGCTCTCATCATCTTATTAACTGGTCCCTCAATTACACCAAACATCTTAGGAACTTTGACACCTTTAACGTCTTCAATGACTGTCTTGGTATAAAACTTCAAACCATAGTTTTTATAATCCATTAGTTACCTCCTTTCTTACTATCATCATAAAATGGAACATACGCTCTACCTAGATCGCCAACTTCCATTTGCATGTACTTATCTTGCTCTCTCAAGATCCATAATGTGGCTCTATCAGCAACAGTTCTAATAGGTATCTGTTTACGGCATCTGGCCCCAAGCAACTCTAAAGCATTTGCAACTTCTCTTTCTCTAGTTACACGCAGGCGCTTTTCCACTTTTAGGTATTCAAACAACTCAATTGTTGTCAGCATGTCCCTATCAAAAGGGTGAGCTCCTTGCTCAAATTGCTCTCTAATAAAGTCATTTAAAGGTCTATCTGCCATACCTGACATCTGATTTCTATAATCGGTATATGGTGCTGGTGCTAACGGATTGAACTTACTTAGATCTCTATCTAACAATTCAGCCATCACTCCTGCAGCAAGATCGTCATGATCTTTTGCATGATGAAACTCATCTAACATTCTTTGATTACGTTGCGCTGGACTAAAGTACACCCAATACCTCACTTCATTTTTTGGAAGTGGAAAAGCATCTTTATAATTAGTATTGATCCAATAATTTGTGCAAGTATCTTGCTCTGTATACTCTTTATATAGTTGTCTCACACCTATTGACCCCTCAGTTATAATGGTTTTAAGAGTATTTATTAGCTGCGCTTTCTCACTCCAACTGCCTGAACTTTTTGCTTCATCGATTAGAACTGTTTGGTAATTTAATAAATAATTTTTACCTTTGTCTAATGCTTCTGCTAACTCAATCTTTCTAGTGTTATGATTACCTAACATTAAACGATGTAAATCAAACAAACTACCCTTGCCCAATTGAAAAATGTCTGATTGCATAATGATTGCATGTCTAATTTTAACACCAGGATTTTGAAGAGGAAATGCGTACCAGTCTAAAAAATGTTCTCTACATTCTTCATGAGGTATTATATGTTTTAATAAAGTCCAAAATGCATCTGTATCTACTTTAGGATTTGGCAGTAGTTCATTCTTCTCAAATACATTAATCATGAGCTTTTTATCTACATAAACAAATCTATTAGGATCATTGGGTTTATAAGTAAAATCTACACAAACTTTGCTATCAGGGTGCTGCTTCCAAAATTTTAAAGGCGTGTATTTACCATCAAAATATTTAGCATATTTTACATCTACTGCTTCTCCATCATATTGCTCTTTATCCTCAAGATCATAGTATTTCTTTTGCTTCATCATATAAGCAATTCTATTTACAAAATCATGAGTAAATGTTGGTAACTCACTTCTACCTGTAACAGCATACAATGCTTCTTTAAGATTTTTGATCTGTTTGTCCGTCCACTCTAAACCTTTTGCAAGTGTTGGAAGTCCTACAATTTCTTTTTGTGGTGTATCAGGTTTATAAACATGTCTAGCTTTTGCTAATCTACCTTTAACTTCCTCATCTCCAGCTTCTATACAAACATGTTCAATAATTTTTAATGCATCACTTTCATCAACTTTATGATGCCATAGAGTACCAGCTACTTGCCACACATAAACATTCCTGTCCCCACTTGGATAATTTCTAAGTATTATTGATGCTACAGCTAACATTGCAACTGACTTATGAAGAACATCGTATGTGGTTTCTTTTAAAGAACTAAAGTCGCTCCATTTTACATATTCCTCCTCTGGGTATTTGCCAGCACACATTGAGTAGTGATCATGAGCTCTAAGCTCTACAAGTGTTTCTTTTGCATTACTCTTATCTTCAAAACTGAAAAATTTACGTGTATGTTTTTTTGTTAAATCTATAACTTTAAACAACCAATGTGATGATGGATTACTTTCTCTACCATATTTCATATTTGTTGCAGGCAGGAAGTATGAAGCAAGTGTAATTGCTTCAATACAATCCAAGTCTATATCAACAATATTATTATCTCCTGTGATGATGTGATAATTTTTATATTCATCAACATCATCTACAGAATTAATTATTTGCTTACGCCGTTTCAACCAAGTTGCTTTGACAGTTTTGGTGCCATAGTCATGTTCAAACACAGTAACGTTTGATGCAATAAGTGCTGACAATGCTTCCTTATTTAGTCTAGATACACCACCAGCCTTATGCCACAACTTACTTTCAGGAAAAGGTTTAACTACCATTTAATCAATCTCCTTACCTAAGCTGATACGTAATAATCTATTAACTAGATCACGTTCACTTTTTGAAAGACTATCGATCGTACGATCTTTCATCTCTCCACTCATGTTTATCTCTTTTATCTTAGGTTTTTCTCTCCATTTAGTCATGTCAGTTGGAAATTGAATAACCTTACCACCATAAGAATATTCTAATCGCTTGAAGTAATCATCATCTTTAGAATTTAAAAATTCTTCAAATGATAAATCGGGAGCTTCTTCTAAATGTTTTAACTTCAATGTATCTAATGCTTCATTGATTGCATCAAACATTAAAACTTCTGGATCTTTCTTTACTAACTTATCTAGGATCTCTGCAACTGATCTGTCGCTCTTAGACTCCATTATCTTATCAACATTATTTTTAGATTTACTTTGCATCTTTAACTACCTCCTCTCTAGCTTTTGCAATTAATTCAAGATCAGCAACTTCCTGTTGCAATGTAATAATTGTTTCTTTTTGTCTATTAAGTCGCTCTACTGCATCATTTGTTCTATGTGCTAGTTCTTGTTTATCTCTAGCTCTAGCTCTTTCCATAGCTACAATAGCCTTACCCAAATCAAGAATTGTATTAGCTTGCTTAACTGTAATAGTTGCAAGTGCCTTATAATCTACTCTGCCATGTTCACACTTGGTGTTTGTATAAGGTGGTTTTTTATAAAATAGTTTTTCTATAATCTTCATTACAGTTGGACTGTTTTCAAAATACTTCCAGTAAGGTTTTTTAACTTTGAGCTTATCTTTCTTTGCGCTCATATTAATAGCCCTCCTTTAGCATCTTCGTCAGCTCAGGTGGCAAACTAATATCAATGTTAATTGTGCTAGGTTTTTTTATTTTTTGTTGCTGCACTACTTTTTTCTTTGCAGCATTGTTTGGATAAAAAAATGACCTTGTTTGATTTTGTTTTTTAAGCAACTGGTTTTCTTTAATAAGATAATCTTCTAACTCTTTCCTTTGCTTAGGGTCATGGTCATCATACTTTAGTGTTGCTTCTGCAAGATCTCTACCAAATCTATCTAGAGGATTACTCATTGATATCCTCCTCTTTCCATTGGCTCTCTGCTTCAATTAATTGCTCCATCTCATAAGTAGTTCTTGATGCATGATTTAGAGAAGTCTCTGCATCTCTTGCAAAAGCTTTTTTCTCATAAGAATTTGGACGTCTATAAACTCCAAACTCAACTTTGTTTAAAGCTTCACAAGAATTCTTATTATCTATCTCATGTTCGAAATAGTATTCGTCTCCGTGTGATGCTCTATGTTCTTTATCTGCATGCTGGATATATTTATAAATATCTTTGCATAAAGTTTTTAAAGTGTTCAAAAACTCAGGATCTGCTGGGTTTAATGATGTAAAGTCACTTGTATTTATTTTAGAGTTATGACCAAACCCTCTATTATTTTTTCCGTTTTCCATGTGTTCTCCTTTTAGTTACATGGTGCCATGGTGGTCTATTTAGACCACACACAGCTTAGGAAATTCTTCAGCAAGGATTATGAAGTGAAGAAACTTTGAAACTTATAGATGAAATATACACTAGCTAGTGAGTACATAATAAAATCGTTATAAATGATATTCGACTTATCTTTCATTAAATAGCAATTCAACATCTTACATTAATCCTTAAATAAATTTCCTAAATTTATTTTTGAAAAAAATCTGTAAGGTGCGAATTAGATAGCAATTAAATCTAGCAATTCTTCCTACTGCTCACAGTGTTTTCCGTTCACTGCTTATGGGTGCTTTAGTCTTTATAGTGTTCCGCCCAATTCTCACTGACTTCACTCAAACGTTAATAACGTTTGCTTAGATAACTATATAACAATTATATTAAAAGTTTCAAGCCAGGACAATATAGGAGACACATTTGAGTCACATTCATCTTAAATTAATGAGTCGTTTAGCTACTTATTTTAGATGTTTGTGAAATTAATAATTATAAAAAAATTATGATTAAATAAGCCTGAGGCGTGGCTAGTGTTATTAATTGTTATTTAACTATTCTCTTAATTCTTTTTCAAGTTGGCATTCATGAAAAAGCTCTTCACCATGCAAATCATCTTTTTGAAATTTTCTTGCATATTGTGCACACTCCTCATCATGATTTAGGTATATGAAAATAGAAGCTAGAATTACTACTATGATCAAGCCTTTGAATAAATCCATAACTAAATATACTTCTTCACTACATTACTTAAAAGTTTTAATTTTTCTATTCAAGATCATTGGGATTTCCAAAATTTGTTAATTCAAAAATCTCTTGAAACTCTGTTTTATTTAAACCTTTTTTTTTATAGGTATATTTGATTAATAAAATCAAGTTATTAAATAAATTATTTGGAAAATGATTTAAACTTTTTTCGTCTCCTGTTTCATAATCTGATTTAAAAAATTTTTTATCAAAATCATCGTCTAAAAAATAAAAAACATCACTTGGATGATTAATTAATTTACCAGAAGCAAGTCTTTTATTGTAAAAAGTATTTGAACTTAAAACAAATCTATATTTCTTTTTTAATCCAAAAATACTATCAATCCACATTTCTAGTTCATAGTAAACTTTAGCAGAAGTTTTTTTTATGATTATATTGTTATATTCTTGCTTAACTTCAAAATTTTGATCATTAAGAAATTTATTTTCTTTTAATTTTTCTACTAAATCCTCATAAAAGAATTTATCTTCTTTTTTCATTTAAAATAATGGTTTATTTTTTTCACCTTTTTTGCAGGAACCACTAAATGTGTGTGGTTCAATTGAACCAATTCGCAAAGTAAGTTCAAAAGTACCGTCTTGTCTAAAGATCATTCCAAAAATATCAACATTGTCATCATTTTTCATCAAAGTATACATAACGTTAGAAACTTCTAAGTCTACTATCATATCGCCTAATGCTGCAAATTTTATTGAGCCAAAATTATGAATCTCGATAAATAAAGGGAAAGAAGTTTCATTTGGATCAATACAAACTAATTTAACAACTTTGTTTTCTGCATAAGCATTCCCACTCAACAACAAACCTAGAACCAAAATCGATAGAAGTTTTTTCATTTTAAAATAATTTTTTTGTAGCTGAACATTTGTAACTTAGGATTAGTGAAAGCATTGGGTTATCATCATGATAACCTTTTAATATTAATAATTCTCCAGTTAATCTATCCAATGTATAGTCATTAATTTTTAAAAAAATTGTTGGCTGACTCCAACTAACCTTGTTATCATCCCAATCATTATTTAATACTGAAGACTTAGAATATGTAGTATCAAAAATTTTCTTAGTTTTTGTATTTATTTCTAATCCAACATCTGGGAGCTCACCTTTTCTATAAACTCTGTTTTTACTTTTATCCTTCCAATTATCCATTCCATCAACTAGTTCGCACTTTAAAAAAACTTTTTCAGCATAAGCATTCCCACTCAACAGGAAACCTAAAACCAAAATTGATAGAAGTTTTTTCATTTTATTATTTGCATGGAAAAGTAATTCTTAAACCTACATATAGAAGAGTTATAACCAATTCATCATCTGGTGCGTTAGAGCTATTTGCATAATCGTTAATTATAGAAATATAATTTTTTGTATTAATTCTTAAACTTTTAGGAGGGCAATATTGTCCTTTATCAAATCCAAATGTTGTGAGGCTTGATCCTAATCCATAAACATACTCATTTAATGATTTTGGGTCTTCTCTCAGCATTTTTTTATACTCACCATAATTATAAAAAGAATAAGCATTCCCACTAAACAACAAACCCAGAACAATGATCCCTAAAAGTTTTTTCATTACCTGCAAACCATTTTAGCAAATGTGCCAAATCCCTGAATGGTACAACGTTGAGTTTGGGGCATATAAACATTTGAATTAGTTGTTCCAGGATTTAATAATTGCTGTCCAAGGTTTAATAGAGCGTCTGTGCCTCTATCATATTGCTGTTGCTGCAATTGCTTAACTAAAGCATCGTTTCCTGAGTTTTGTGCTTGGGCTATTTTATTTGATTGTTGTTGTTTAACATCTAATTCGACTAATCTTAAAACACAGTCAGCAAACTTTTCTGTTTCCGGTTTGAAACCTATAGCTGTGCATTGCTCTTTTTTTTGTTTGATATTGAATTCTATAGTTTGAGACACTTGCTCACCTGCAACATTATTATTTATTGAATTTTTCTGAGGTTTATTTCGATTTATTTTAGCAAGATGTTTCAATGCTTTTGGTTCTAATTTTGAAACCTGTTCTAATTGAGGTGAAACCTTATCATCAATTCTAATTAATCTATAATTATTAAAACTCTTCCATCCTATAAAATCAGTTATCAACTTCCCTCTTTTGGTTGTTTTTTCAAAAAGATATGCTTTGCCCGGTCCACATTCTAAATACTTTTTGTTTACACACATAATCAAGAAGTCATTTAATAAATAAGAATAGTTTTTCATACCCGAACCAAAAATTTTTCTCCACTCTTTAAAATACATTCCAACTTTTATTGTACCGTTATCAATCAATCTTTGTTCTTCGTATTGATCAATTTTTGCATTAACACCCCCACTTAAAACCAGGGTGAATAGAATGGTGAGGTACAGTTTTTTCATAATCCAAGACTAACAAATCCTGAACTCTTACTCAAGTTGAGAGAATTAGCTGATATTAGAAAGGATTATAAAAGACTGAGGCGTGGCTATAGATACCTCGAGTATTACCTATTAATTAATCTCTATATTTTTCCACTTTTTATATAATTCATTATCTTCTGAACATTTAAGTTCTTTTTTTATGTTCATTGTAATTTTAAAATTTAAATCTGAAGTATTATTAATTACATTACTCACATTGAATTAACAAGTTAGTATCTCTTCTGTCAGGATGATGCCAGTCGGTTTTATATTGCACTTTTTTTGTCTTTAGATCCCAAATTTTTTCAGATGTAAATTTATTAAATTCTTTACCCAAAGTTACTTTTGATAAAATAATAAATTCATTATAGGAAGTGATTTTATTTTGAAAAATATAATATTTTGATAGACCCATAAGTGGGTTTTTTTCTGATAAATCTTTAAAATGATTATCAGTATAAATCATAATAGACTCCACAATACCTTTATTAAAATCAATCACAAAAGAATTTTGCTCAAATATTTTATCGCTAAATTTTAAATTTCCCTCTTTAATAGTATAGCATTTAGAAAAATTTATGGTCTTTGCGTAACCTGTCCCACTAAATAACAAGCTAAGAGCTAGGATTGATATAAGCTTTTTCATTTTATAAGGTCTCTCGTGTCTTCAATTATTTTTGCAAGTTTTATTTGACCTTCAGTAATTATAACCTTAGGACAATCATATTTTTCTAATATTGCTTCCGACTCTCTATAAATAGCATCTTCTGCATAATTAAATTCATACTGAAAGTGATTTATAACTTCACAACCTTTATCTTTATAATCAATCTTGATCATCATCTCACCTAATCTTAAAAGGCTAATTGGTCTAAATTCACTTTTGTTAAATTTTTCATAAACATCTACATACTGTTGTGCTGCCTCAATATAATCTTCTATTAATCTAAAAGACTCTCCATATAAAAACTGTGCTTTAGCGGTTAATCTATCTTGAACATTTGTCTCTAAGAAGTCACCCAGAAATAATATTGCATCTGCATAATTTTCATTATGATGATAATATGCACCATACAAATAATCATGAGAGGCATTGATTTCAAAATATTCAGGAACCCAGTTAATATCTATTTTAGCAGACAGCTTTTCAAAATGACTTGATCCATCCTCTTTACCTAAGTTCAATAAACTGTTGCTTCCACTTTCTTTAATTTCAAATGAGATAGCAGATACCACGCAAGGGTCATCGCTGTACTCAATTTTGCTAAAGTTGCTTGCAAAGTCTTGTTTATAAAACTCTACCCATTGTTTTCTTTCCTCTGAACATCTGTCATCTGCATAAACATTCCCGCTTAACAATAAACTAAGAAACAATATCTTTGAAAATAATTTTCTCATCTAATCACATTTTGCAGGAATCATTTTTCCATTTTCATCTATCATAAATTGAATAGTGCTTACTGATGTTGAAATTGCATTAGACCCACCATGACCTGCATATGCATAATCTTGGGTGGTTATAAACTTATAACCATCAATACATAAGGTATAGATTGAAAACATATTTGATTTACCACTTTTACTTTTTTCATGAAATCTATCTATCACTTTCGTTTCAGCGAAAGTGTTACCGCTAAAGAGAAAGCCAAAAAATAAAACTAAAAAAATCTTTTTCATTTATTAAAATATATAAATATTTCTAAAAGTTTATTTGCAAGGATAAGTCCTTACTAAGTATGTTATCATATAAAATTCTATATGATCCGTTTTATAGTAATTACCCTTATTCTTCCGGTGTACAATTTCTGCATCAACATAACTAAGGTAATCATTTATTTTTGGTGACCAAGTGTTTGGCGGGCAAAACAAATTTTGATCTAGTAGAACACTTGAAGTTACATTTGTCCAAAAGTTTGCTACGCCGACGCCTTTTATGTAAACTTGAAGAAGATTTATTTTCACACTATCACTACTATTTCGATCAATTAAATACTTTTCAGCAGTAAGGGAAAATGATGGGGTAGAAATTAAAAAACTTAAACAGATAAAAATTAATATTTTTTTCAAATAATTATTTTTCATTTAACTTAACCCAATTTGCTTAACTTCTTTATATAACTTTATTTAGCCACTTTAAAATATAAAAACTACATTCCAAATTCGTTTTGTTCATTTAAAATTCTTTCAAGAGCTGACATAAATGTTCCATTAAATCTAATTTCACAATCCAAGACTAACAAAATCCTAACGTAGAGTCTATTTGCTTAAATCTATCTCTCTATGCTACAGCTTAGCTAATTTATTAGCTAAATCCTGAGGTCTTAAATTTGCATATACTCTCATTAATGTTCTAGGCTCAAGGTGTCCTGATATAAGCTGAACTTCTGGCACGTTTAAGGATTTTTCCTCAAACATTCTACTCAAAGATTCATGGCGTAAATCATGAAAACGAGCATCTTCTATTCCATATTTTTTTGTCAACCTTACCCAACTTAGACGTATAGCATTTGAGCTCATTTTTATTGGCAGGTTATTCTGCAAGAGCAGTACTGCTTTTGGTGTTAATGGGATCTTTCTAGGTTTAGTTTTTGTTACAGGAATAGTTAATAAGTTACCTTTGACATGCTCAGGTTTGATATTTGCAATCTCTGATCTTCTCATGCCTGTTTCAAGAGCTAACCTAATTATAAACTTCATGTGTGGTTTTGTTCTATTACACGTAAAGATCTTATCTAGTTCCTGCTGTGTAAATCTTCTGTCCCTTGGTTCAGGGTTTGTAGGTCTACGAATAGACAAGACAGGATTAACTACATCATAACCCCATTCTTTTTTACAGATTGTGAACAAATGACTAATGATTGCAAGTCGTCTATTTACTGATGAACTTTTAAGA
>Ga0208645_1003666_pt1 | contig 11240 bp, 12 predicted proteins | sample VirMetDEL_Sep_01_FD_184519 | JGI IMG/M metagenome (GOLD analysis project Ga0208645, IMG submission 184519) | Aqueous microbial communities from the Delaware River and Bay under freshwater to marine salinity gradient to study organic matter... | ecosystem: Environmental > Aquatic > Marine >...
TTGCTGGGTTAGTCGGCGTCGTCTTGCCTTTGGGTTTGATTTGTAGTAATCAGACGTGCTTTGAGCCATACAATCTCCGCTGTACCATTTCAGGGTCAATCTTGGGCATAACTGTCGCCAGCTTATCCAACGGGTTGCCTTCATATGCAACACCGCTGATGTCATTTTTGGCTAACCAGTCACAAGCTGCTTTGAGATCTTGTGTCGTGGCTTCACCGCTTTTAATACGTGCGAGGAATTCAGATGTGACGAGGTTGTGAAGTTCGTTAAACTGATCCTCAGTTGCTTTCTTCTTTGTCATCGGTTTTTTTCTTGCTGACTTTTTTAGGTGCAGGCGGACCGACAATTTTATACCGGCTTTCACCGGGTTCATGAATCAGATGGGTCTCTGCTTTTTGAGCGTCAGCTTCGGTAACATAAGTACCGAGCACCTTTTCGGTAAAGGTATCAATCAGCTGATAGGACATTAATCTTTATTAGTAAGGGATACAATTGGTACGATGTCATGACACAGTACCTCTACACGAGACCCAGGACGGAACGTAAATCCAGCCTTCATAATCTCGGTACATTTCAAAGCTCTTACAAGCTCATAGTCTAGCCTCAGTTTCTCCTCGTGTCGCTTAGCTATCTTCTTACATAACTCTGTCATACCACCGTCAAGCGGTACTGAGAAGTTAAGCTGCATACCGTAGTTATTGTTGCGAGTGTAGCCAGTAGGCAACGTATCATTACCCATGTAGAAGGGCGATACCGTCATAGTTGTCCCGTTACAAGAGTTACCGCCGGTAAACTGTTGTCTACTGGGTGCACCGTTGTTCTGGAACTGGACTGCTTGGTTTGTTACGTTGCCTGTAGCTGCTGCAATAGGATTAGCGTTGTTGCTAACTGTAGGAGATTCAGCAAATGCTGGACCTACTGAGAAAAGACAGAAAGCGAGGTAGTAGTAGAGGTAGTGTTGATGGTTCGATTGATGTCGGTTGTCTCGATAATTCCTGCTGCTCGTGTCACAGTCTCCAGTTGAAACTGTTCGCCAGCGGTTGTGACGGACCAAGTAGTCGAAGAATCTGTGATGTCGGCGCTGGGTGTTACGTTTGTTCCAGACCATGATGAGTATGCACCACCGTACACTTCAGTTGCGATAGTTTCGGTGATGGTTTGAGTGGTGGTTGTGGTAGCCTGCATACTACCTTGGGTAAACTGAGGAGTCACAGTTTGTGCCATCGCCCCAGCGGGAAACAGCAGAAGCAGAATTAGGAATTTCATAGTTGGTTTTTGTCCTTTTGATCTTTAGGGCGAGAGATTCCATACGATGCCAACGTGCCGCTCAGCAGTGAAGCTACGAACGTTGGATCCATCTTCTGTAGCATTCCCATGTATGATGCAGTCAGAACTCCTGCACTCCATACAAGCACAAGAGCTTTTACAATTTCATTGAAGAAATCATGAATGAAGTTCTTCGTTGTCTGCATGTTTCTGTTTACGGGTGAGTAGTTTCTTGATAAGAGGTTTCAAGACGCTCACTGTCCGTTTGAATACAGCAGTAGCTGTTAGGGTGGCTGCAACGGAGACAGTAGCTGTCGTTGTAGCCGTAGCCAAGATCTCGTTACTCGGTAAAGGTACAGTAATATCAGTACCAGGAATATCGACGTAACGGACTTGTGCCGGGACTGGTGGTGGTTTAGGAGGTGGAGGAGTTACAGGTTTAGGTGCTGGTTTCTCCTCCGACTTCTCCTCACTGTTAACACCGCGTACACCGGGAGGTGGACGAAGGTCGTTAGGAGGCACTACAAGCGGCTTGTAGGTGGGTAAAGTAGCTCGTGGGACCTCCAGTACCGGACGGGGTAGTAGAGGCGGCTCAGGGAGCCTTAGAACCGGCAGTACCGGTGGTGCTCCCAAGTCCATCAGCCGCCAAAGAGACCACGCTCGATGAAATCAACAGCTTGGTCGTCAACAGTGTTGTCAGATTGCTCAGCAAGTTTACGCAGCATATCGACGATAAGGCGCTTAACTTTGTCGCTACCAAGGAACGACATAAGAACAGGACGAATAAGGGTAATCATGCGAATACTCGGTAAGGTGAATTAGGAGTTACTTCAAAAGCTTCCCACCCCTCAGGCAGTTCTCCAACGTAGTTAACGTGGAAACCGTCAAGAGTGGTAGGTGCCACAACTTCATTACCCTCTTCATCCCACTCACCACCAACGGTGATAGAGCCGACAACATCAAGGGCGTAGTTGTGGGTATACTGGACCACCTTTTCTTCAGTGCCAGTTTCATTGCCTTCCTCATCGTAGACGGGAAGGTCAGCAGTAAAGCCAGCAGCACGAGCTGCCGTTAGCCAGGCGTTTTCATCCGCAAACCGGAAGAAAGGACCGATGGGCGGTGTGAGGATTTCTTCTTCCATGGTTAGGTAGTAATGGTTTGCAGGGTGTCGTTAGAAAGGCGGGTTGGCCAGTAGGTGAGGCGTTTGATGTGGCCGTTTAAGATATTGGTTCCAACATGACCTTGGCCAATGTTCAGCTGACTAATGACTGATGGGATATTTGGAGTGTCTGATGTAACTGTAGCAGCCCCATCTAAAGAACCAGCAGATCCCGTGGATTTATAACCACCACTAACCTTAAGTCCACTGCTTACAAAATTCCCAAGAATTGCTCTTCGGAAAGAACCAGCCTTTGTTACATCAAAATTGAATTGATTGGTTCCAGTTGAACCGGCTAGAGTTATTCGATTGTTATAGGTATTGTCACTAAAAGCGAACGGCACGAGAGCTTTTCCAGTTATTGGATATGGATAATTCTTAGCTTCAACAAACGCCGTCCCCTCACTCTGCTTATACCAGCTTGAGAAGTTCGTCCCCGTAATACTCGCCACGTCAGCAGCGCGGGTGAATTCCGAACCTTCGGTGGGGATGTAGCTGGTGGGGAAGGAACCGGCTTCTAACTGGGATCCCCAGAGGTAAACAGTGCCTCCAGATTCAGCAACTTGATCCGTGCCACTCCTAAGATCGTATCCCACATGCCAGTACGATGTAGATCCTCCAGTAAATGTCAGCTCAAATCGTTGCCATTCGGTTGTCAAAACACATAATTGGCTAGCAAAACCTCCACTTACCCTATAAAACAAGTAAATCCGTTCGCCACCATTCTCACCCTTAAGGTAAATACTTGCAGTATGTGTTCCAGATAAGTTGACTGCTTGTTTAAATACAGCGGCATACTTTTCTGCACCCGACACTGCAGGAAAAACAAATTTATCAGCTGTTAAAGCACCATCTGGAGCAATAGCTTGGTTCGCTGTTCTTATAACAGCAGTTCCAACATTTGATGCCAAAGAGTAGGATAAATTATCAAACTCCTCACTATACGTCAACAAATTCGTCCTACTTTCCTCCACCAACAACCCCAAGCTCTCACCCGTCGTTGGGTCGTGATCAAACCGTGGAGCACTGTTGATCGCGGTGGTGGTTTTGACGTATTGTCCGACGGTGCTGGATTGCTCTAGTTGGGCGCCCCAAAGTAAAACTGATCCGTTTTTAACAAGGAAACCGTAATCTTGACCACCAGATACATACTGTCTAGTGGCGTTAAAATCATAACGAACCCACTCGTCAGTTACTGATACTAACGGATCGGTACTTGCTCCAGTTGCCGTACCTAACCATATACTAGGTGCAAGGGTCGGAGTTCCTGAAACTCGTTTAGCATAAACACTAAGAACAAAGTCACCACCAGAAGTAAATCCTGCGTCATTACGCCAAACGTAGCCATCACCACTAGAATGAGTGACTAAGGTAGCTGTAGTAGAGCCATTTGGATCCTCTTGGTTTGCTGTAACTGTTGTACCAGAACGGACGTTCCAGCCGCTAAAACCAATGTTTTCGCTGTATTTAAAATAATTAGTAACCGCCGTTCTAATCACCCCATCGCCGTCAACATACGTTGCGCTACTTTGGCGGGTGTGGTCAACAAGAGTCTTGCCCGTAACACTGTCAACAAGACTCTCATTGCTTGAAAAATTAAGGTCAAGAGTGGGTTTAGCTCCACCAAGATCGTAGAGCTGGTCACCAAGACCATTATATTGATTGACTGAACTCGTCTTGGTTCCACTCAGTCTCATTAGTTCAGCTCCGTAACTTCAAGAGTTCCATTAGTAGTTCCGTTCCGCAGAACGGCAATGTTACCGCCAGGAGGAACGGCAAAGTCAAGACGTTCACCATTAGCGATAAAGTGACTGGTAGTAGTAGCAGTTTGAGTACCAGTACCAATGCTGAAACGAATATCAGCACCAACTGCTCGCATCGAAATACGGAAGACACCAGCAGTCAAAGCAGTGTTAGCTGAGGTGTTAGTAGCAGAGAGTTGGCGAGCAAGACCAGCTTGACCAAGAGGCTCTACACGATCAGTAAAATTAAGTTGTGCCATTTGTTTTTAATTAGTTGTTAGAAGTTACTTAAATCCCAGTCTTCAGGAATACCGTATTTAACCTTTAAATCTTCAATTTCTTGCTCGTCACACGGACGAATAGTAATTGTGGGATTAACTAGATCGTCAACGTCATTACCTGGCTTAAGTGCAAAGTAACCACGATCAAACAGGAAAACAGCTTCAGGGTTATGAATACCACAACCCCAAGACTCCATTGTACCTGTGCGTTCAGCTTTGTAGTACATAATTTCTATTATTTAATTGCGTGGAAACCATGCAAAGTGTTGATCGTGCCGCTACCATAATAATTAGCAGTACCACCACCGTACACAGTACCAGACTCACCAGCTGCTAAATACATGTCCTCGTTGTAACTGCTAAAGATCCAATCAGTAATTTTTTCTGGCTGGGTCCATCCAATTGCAAACATACGGATGTAATCTTCACTTGATTCCCAGTTATCTTCATGATCAATTTCTGCGTTAGAAATCGGAGGATCACTCGGCCAATAGCCTGCAAAATACAGTTGACCAAGACTATCTAGCATACAAATACGGGGACTATTACCTGACCCAGAATCGTTACCAAACACAGCAACAGGCACACCAAACGTATGCTTGTTAGTCCAAGATGACGAATACATCGTTTGATTACGGATTTCATTTGGACGAACGTTGTTTGTACCAGCTGAGTTCAGTTCTAGATCACCAAAGTCTTGGAACGTGCATTCACCAAGAAACCAATCACCTTGAACAGAAGCTGACGAAGTGTTAGACGTGTTAGCGTTACGAGCTAATTGACCATAATTATTAGCACCCCAACTGTAAACCTTAGGTTGGTTAGAATCACCACCATTAGTAATGACAAACCAAGTAGAATACCTACTACCAGCACACCAAACAGACACTGCTTTTTGGTTATCGCTTAGGTAAGTTGTGGTGTCATCAGTAAGACGTTCAAACGTTGTTTTATTTGCAGCGTTGGCAGAATCATAACGTCCAAGGTAAACACCGTAACTTTCACCTCCACCAGCTGAATAAAGAATACCGTCGGAATCCATCACCACTGTTTTAGTGACCGAACTATCACCACCAGTAGAAATAACGTGAGTAATAGTTTTATCTTGGATACCAGAACCAGTAACTGCTGTTGCTTCAACAGGTAGTAGCTTGGTAACAGTGTCATTCATCCCAAGCTGCCCGTAACCATTGTAACCCCAAACAAATAAACGTCCGGTGTTAGTAATAGCATAAACAGAAGTGTAACTAGGACCACCACCACAAGTAATGTAAACTACAGGTTCATTATCAAAGTAAACTTGATCAATCTGCCTAGCGTAGTAGTTATTAGTGGTGCTGTTATCACCAAGTTGACCTACATTATTATAACCCCAACGATACACCTTACCGTCAGTATCTAAAGCATAAACAGAATTAGTAGTAGTTACAGAGTCGGCGGCATTAGTAGCAACAACGTGTTTGATCTTGGGACGGTTAGCGCCAGTCAACGCAGTAGCACCAGTACTGTCGTAAAACTGTACGACCAGCGGCACAACCCCATTACCACCAGTATAACCATTACCGCATAATGAATACCCAGTATATCCTTGGGCAAACAGCATACCGTTTTCAGTCAGATACCAGCGGTTTGTATAACTAAACAAACAACTAATAATCTTTGGATATGTAGTCCTGTTAGTATATCCAAGCGATACACCATCCAAATCAGTCAACCACTTTGCTTCCGTAGATTCACCGGCTAAAGCAGCGTGGAACCAACGGGGCATCCTAGGTTGTGCAGCAGTAGGTTCGTACCAAGCCCAATCAGTATAACCAGCACCAGCAGAAAAATAAGTATAACCCTGTGTACCGTTGTGATATTGGTTACCAAAGGTATAAACTTTACCGTCAGTAGACGTGTAATTACCTTGGCGGAATCCAGTAAAATGACTGCTTAAGATATTACCCTTACCAAACTTGCTACCACCTGTATGTGTATTAGCAACAAGGCTACCAGTAAGCGTGTTATACGGACGACCAAACCCTTTAAACGGTGCAAACGGTGCTTCGATTGCCTTACTTGTTTCATCAGCAAGTTTAGCAATGGTAATTGCATCATCTGCAATCTTTGCGGTAGTAACAGCAGAGTCAGCCAAGTTACCAGCAACAATAGTTGCATCAGCAATCTTAGCTGACGTTACTGCGTCATCAGCAACCTTTGTCGTAGTTACAGCATTTGTTGCAAGTTTAGCTTCGGTAACTGCACCACCAACAATCTTAGCAGTGGTCACAGAGTCAGTAGCTAGTTTAGCACTAGTTACATTGTTAGCTGCAATCTTAACAGTAGTAACGGAATCAGTACCAAGTTTAGCTTCGGAAACTGCATTGTTTGCAATCAAATTACTGGTAATAGCTCCATCCGCCAAATCACCAGTAGAAGCCGCAACGGTAGCTGCTGCTGTTTCTTGAGCAACATAAAGCTGTTGCAAAAAGTTGTCATTAAGATCTTGTGCACGAATAGCAGAACCAGCAAAGAATGTAGCTGGTGGTGCGTCTTGGGAGGTTTGACGATAAATCCTAATCGCTACTCCATTAGCAGGAGCAGTGTTAAACGAGATAGTTGTAGCGTTGGCAAAAGAATATTCACTTGTAGCTTGGTCAACACCGTCAAGACTTACCTTAACGTTTGACTCTTCGAGATATGGAAATGTAAAGGAATACTCAGTTAATGAGCCATTCCCGGTGTATGTATTTTGAGTAGTTGCCATTACGTTACGTAATTAATGGGAATGGGTGGTTTAAGGGTTAGCCAGTCGGCGAATTTCTTCGACACGTTGTTCAGTCAAACGACCAATTTCTCGGGCACCTTTGACATCTCCACGACCCATCATTTTGTCAGCCAGTTGCTGACCGTAGATAGCTTCACGGATGTCAGGACGCTCCTCAAACAGTTTTGCTTCAGCCTTTTGCTTAGCATCACGAACGATACGGTTCAGTTCTTTGTAAAGATCAGACTTCTCATTCTTAATTTTAACTTCTTCAAAGGTAACACCAGAACGGCGGAACTCTTGCAACTCTTTAAGTTCAGTCTTAAAGCGTTCTTTGCCCATCATATTCTGGATCTTCTTATAAAGTTTCTGTTCGCCAACCAGTTGACCAAGACGTTCACGGGTAGGAGCATCATACTCATAACCACCTTCAGAAGAGAAGCGAAGGCGGCTTATACCGTCGAAACCTGTGCTTAACAGCCACTTACGCCAAGGCTCAGCACCAGCACTAACTTTGATAGGGCTAACAGCATTTAAGGTACGAAGGAACGGATTCTCGATGTCATTCAAGGCATCACCAGTCCACATGTCGATTTGCTCAGGCAAAGTGCTGGACAAACCAGGCAGACGGTTTTTGACAAGACCAATCATGTCATTATAAATATCCTTTTGTGCAGAGGTGATAGCGTTGCTAACAATACCAAGGTTACCAGACTGAGGGATGTAAGTGCGGATCATGTTAGCTTTTAAACGGTTCCAAGCATTCTCATCACCGTTAAGTACCGCCAAGAACGGCTCAACACCTTGTAGTGGGGTATTATTGATAAAGGTAGCAGAAAGAGTCCAACCAATTTTATCAACAAGATCTTCGGTAGCAGCTTGACCAATATCGTTTTGATAATAAGCCATGTCGCCAATCAACGTAAACAGTGGGTCAATCATGGGAATGCCTTTAAAGCTTACCCACTTACCACCAATGTTGATGGTCTTTTCACGCCAACCGTAGTTATCACGAAACTTTTGACGTTCAGATGCGTTAACAGGACCGTTGCCACGGATGTTGCCGCCCATAGCATAGCCGTACATGCTAAGAGCAGTCGTAGTACCAAGTACAACCCGACCTTTATACTCTGCTTGAAGCTTTTTATAGATAGCCATAGCATTGGGCGTAGCATCAAAGTTCTTGATACCGTGCTCAGCTAAAGCCTCTTTAATAAGATCGATATCATCACCAGCATTGATAACTTTAGCATACTTATTGATGCCAGGAATCATAGCAATGGGAGTATAAGACAAGTTCTGCTTAATCTCATTCATTGCCGTTTTCGGGAACATGAAGAAGAATTTAGTTGCAGGCACTTTTGTCACCGCTTGATTAACAAACGAAGCTACACCATCATCTAAGTTCAACGAAACTTCACCAGAAGCATTCTTAGCAGCTGCATCAGTCAGAACACCATTAGCATTAAACATAGTGCTGTAGTGTTTGCGTTCAGCTTTAACTAGCTGATCCGTATCAACCTTACCTGCTTTGCTAAAGGCATCATCATAGGCTCTTAACCGTGACAATTGAGTAGCTTGAATAGTATCACTGTAGGCGTCTACACCGCTCATACCAGTCATAGCAGTACGCATCCAAGGCATTTCTGCTACAGCTTGGTTAGCTTTCATCCAGTTATACTGGTATAGCTTACCGAAGTTTCCAGTACGTTCCCATTCACCTGCTGCTGCATCTAGCAGATCCCAGTCTTTAGTCTTCTCCATCTTATAGTCAGCACGAATCTGCTCCATCATGAAATCATAATCATGATGAACTTTCTTAGCTCGTGTGACAGCATCTTGTAGTGCACGACGTTGGGTCTCCCAAACACCACCATAGTAATACATGGCACGTTTAAGAGGTTCAACATCCCGTTCTATAATAGCTTCGATACCATGCCCAATCATACCTTCAATAGGTTGAAGAATAAGTTTAGACAAGTTACCTTTGACAGCATTCAAGGCAGAGGTTGCAGACAAAACATTGTTCATACCGACGCCCCAAAGGGTACGGGCAAACAAGTTCATTTTACGTGGATCTGCACTTATCAACATACCCATAGGAGAAACTTGAGTTTCTGCCCACTTCATCATTTTTTGGATGGTATCCACATCACCATTGCTGTTGCTAAACGCTTCAAACAACGGTTTAACCATCTCAGGATTCTCTTTACCAAGCCTACGAAGTTCGTTTACAAACCGTTTAACACCAGCATGTTTGGCGTTAACAGCTTGACTAAACTCTTCGTTAATAAGCTCAGCAAGTTCACCAGGAACATCAGACTTAGTAAGACGTTGGAACCAACCTTGGTTTTGCAGCAGCCAACCAGAGATATACTTGTTGATACCGTGCTCATTCATCAGGAATTCAAGCTTATCAAGAATCACTTCTTGAACACGATCATCATCAACAAACTCACGGAACTGCTTTTGTGCATCAGCAATGGTTGCAATCTCACGACCAAGAGTGTCCATAACACGGGCACTGGTTTGAGTTACATCCCGACCAAGATACATGTCTACAAGGTCACGAATAGCAACACCAACCTGCTGGTTCTGGATAGGGTTAAGTGTGTCAACCACAGTTCCATCAGCAAGAGGAATTGTCATGCGATTGTCAACAAACATCTCACGGACTTCCTTAGCATCACCAGCACGGATAATGTCTGCATAGATTTGATCATATGCATTCTTCATCTGTTTGCTAGTCATGCGGAAACCGTCTACAACCGCATCAAAATCACCTGCATCACGAGCTGCCTCAGCCAGACCTTGCACAGCTTTACGGGATTGTCCTAGGACGTTACCCTGCCTCAACATAGGACCAGACAAGATAGGAGCGGGATCACCAATAGAACCTCCCATCTTAATAGCAGCAGTATCTGCCATGTTCCTAGCTACGTTACCAGGAAGCATGGTTTGACGGGCAAGTTCAGCAGGAGATGCAAGACCAGGGGTAATCTCAGGGACATATTGTCCATACAGTTGAGGTTCAGCTTCCAACTTAAGGATAGCCTCTTCATCAATCTGAGTACGGCGAGACTCCTCAGCAACTTCCAGATACTGCTCCAAAGGTTCTTTGGTCGTAACATCAGAAGCGCCAGTCTCTTCAACCTGCTTAATCAGCCGCTCACGTTCTTCAGTGAGAACCTTAGTATTAGCTTTACTAGGTTTAGTAGCAAGAGCTTGATCAATTTCTGCAATACGAATTACAGTTTCAGGATCAGTTTTAACAGCTTGAGCAGCCTTGTATGCCTTAGCTGCTTCATCCTTAGCTTCAAACCAACTCAAAGCCTTTCGACCACTGACTAAACCGATACCAATAATATCACCCACAAAGCTCTGACCAACTTGGTCTAGCATGTTCTTCAGGCGAGTCTTAGCGGGAGATTCATCATCCTTGTGCACTAACCACGAAGGCATAGGCAAAATACCATTAGGTCCAAAGACGCTAGGAAATGATTCAGCAGCTTGAGTAGGAAGGTTTTCCTTTTCAAGACCTTGATCGCTAAGACCGATAATAGCAGCATCAGCACCGGCAACACTGGCAGCACCGATACCAAACTTAGTCATAAATGGAAGCTTAGTAGCCGCCAAACCAGACGTGATTTTACCAGCAGCAAACATTGAAGGCAATGCTACTGCAGCAAACTTACGAATCTGTTGAGCGCCAGGAGCTTCAAGTTTAGTAGCTTCATCCCACTGACGGTTGATACCCTCAGCGTTAATACCCACACGGTTAGCAATAGAAGTAGCAGCATCAACACCAAAGTCAATAAGACCCATACCAGCAGCACTCATCTGCTGCAGCATGTTAGTGTAGTGAGTACTAACTTCTTCACCAAGCGTTTTATTGGGATCACCGCTACCGTACATGAAACCGTAACCACCTCCACGATACAAGTCTCGGTATTCACGTTTAATGTATTGGTTACCATTAATCTCTTCAAGATGATCCTTTTGATAGGTTACACCACGAAGAGTAACAGTCTCAGGCTCAGGAG
>Ga0208645_1003667_pt1 | contig 11238 bp, 8 predicted proteins | sample VirMetDEL_Sep_01_FD_184519 | JGI IMG/M metagenome (GOLD analysis project Ga0208645, IMG submission 184519) | Aqueous microbial communities from the Delaware River and Bay under freshwater to marine salinity gradient to study organic matter... | ecosystem: Environmental > Aquatic > Marine >...
ATGAAAGTGAAAAAGGGAGGGAGGAGTGCTACACCTCTCTATTTGTAACGTTTTTTTAATTTAGTGACATAAGCCTGTTATAATATATTAGTAGTACCCTATTGTCACACTTGTAAAAAACTCACTTAGTGTGTAAGTATATATAATATAACAAACTCAAAACAAAATGGCAGATTTAACTTCATATCCAGCTGGAACCGCAGCACAAGATACATTATTAATAGGAACACAAGTAAACGTACCTCAAGCTGATGGTACAAAAAGAAACTTAACAAGAAATTTTTCTATTTCAAACGTAGCTAGCTTAATTAACACAGGTTTTGATGGAGGCTACAAAGTATATACAGCTTTACTTACGCAAGCAGGTAATACTGCAGCAGATATCCCAATTGCTACAATAATGCAAAACACATTAGGTGGAACAATAGCATGGACAAGAACAGGTGCAGGCGCGTATACAGCTACTATATCAGATGCTTTGTTCACTTTAAACAAAACAATGGTATTTATAAATGGAGGTTCTGCAACAGCAACTGCTAACATAGAGTGGGCAAGTCCTACTACAACTACTATAACTATAGACACTACAGCAGACTCTGTTCTAACAGGAGGATCGCTGGAAATAAGAGTGTACGCATAAAACATAAAAAATGGCTAGAATAAGTTCATATCCTAGAGACCTAAACGTAACAGATCAAGATGCTTGGATAGGAACCGATGCTTCTAATAGGGCCACTAAGAATTTTACAGCCGCAGCTGTTGCTAAATACCTAAATATAAAGGGTAAGATATCTATATCTGCCCAAATGATATTTAAGCTAGTAGACACTGCTACGCCTGGTAACGGTCAATTTTCAGGCCCAACTACTGGCAGCGCTATTTCAACAACAACAACATTAGATATTTCACCTATAGACGTAAGCGGAGCAAACACAGTTCCTTTTATGCAATATATAGTAGGTAACAATATACTTATAAATGAACAAAATAATATAGACAAATTTGGTCATTTTACAATTGTATCTTACACAGTTAAAGGTGGAGTTTATACATTAGTATTAACGCCATTAACAGGTAATGGTAATTTTGATGTAGATAAGTTTTATGATTTTGCTGTATTTACATTATCTTCGCAAGGTGCACCAACATTTATATTCAATCAAAACACTGTTGCCACTGTTTGGAACATACAGCACAACTTAGGAAAATTTCCATCTATCACAGTAATAGACACCGGAGATACTGTAGTAGCAGGGGAATACACATACATAGACAATAATAACGTACAACTAAACTTTTCGGCTGCATTCGCAGGCAAAGCATATTTAAACTAACAACATGGCAATAAATTTTTTAAACACGGTTAATCTTAATAAGAACCAACTTAACAACGCAGCGATACAAAACCTTGGCGCAGATCCTGGAAGCGCAGTAGAAGGACAAATATATTTCAACACAGTAGATCATGACTTAAAGATATACGCAAATGGCGCGTGGAAAGAAGTAGGTGCTACAAGTGGAGTTGAAACTTTAAGCACAACAAAAGCCGGTAATTCTACTGGAAACCCATTAACTGTGTTATCAAACGCGGTTGGTGACGTAACTATAAATTCTTTTGCTTACGCAGGAGGTTCTTTTGTTGGTTATGTACCTAGCGGTGGTACAGTGGATCAATACTTAGACGGTGCTGGTAACTGGATTGATATAACAACAGGTGATATAGAATCTGTTAACGCTTCCACTGTTAATAATAGATTAGGTATAGCTATTACAACTCCATTAGGACCTGATCCTGTGGTTGGTTTAAATATTATAGGTCAAACAAATCTAGGCGCAACACCCGCTACTGATGATGAATTAGTTATATATGATAAATCGTCAACAACTAATAAATCTATTACAGTAGAAAATTTAGTTGGTGGATATGAAACTACATATACTATAGACGTACCAGCAGGTACAGCTAATATTAATTTAAAAGGAACAGACGGCGCAGGTACTGTAACGAATGATGCTATAACATTATCAGGTTTTGCTGGTCAAACAGTAACAAACCATATAACTACTTCAAACATACAAGTAGCATTAACACCTAGTGTTGTCATAGCAAATGATCTTTCATTAACAAACGGTAGGTTTAAACAATTAGCTGGTGGTACTAATGAATTTGCTGGGCCTATTGATTTAGGGACAAGTGGAGTCAACCAAAAACTTTTAAGAGTTGCAAATGGTGCAGCGGCAACAGACGGTGTTAACTTAGGTCAAGTGGAAGCACTTGTTGCAGGTATTGGATTATTTAAAGGAGGTTACAATGCTACTACTGGATTGACAACAGATTTAGGAGCAGCTAACGGATCTCTAGACGGAGCAAGCAATATTGCTTTAGATCAAGGTGATTTCTTCGTAGTAACTGTTGCGGGTGGAGCTTTCTATACACAAACCCTTGAAGTTGGTGATATGATATTTGCTAATACAGGTATTGCCGCTAATTCAACTCCACCAATTACTGACTACACGGTTGTTATTCAAGATGCAAATATAGCTGGCGCAGGAGCTTCTGATGGTGCTACACAAAAAGGTGTTGCTGGTTTTGATAGCGCAAACTTTACAGCTAGCGCAACAGGTTGGGTACAATTAAAAGAAGAGGTACTCTCTGGTAGAATCCGAAAAGTTTCATTAACAAGTGGAGACAACACGACTGCAGGAGAAACAACTTTTACTGTTAATTTAGCAGCTGCTTTTGGGTCAAATCCTACGCCAGTTGCTGCTGACTGTATAGCTACGGTTAAAGAAACAACTAGTAATCTTATTGTTTATCCTTGCGTAACAGGAAACGGAACAGGTAGTTTAGATTTTGTATTTATGCCACAAGTAACAGACGGTGACTACACAGCTATAATATCAATAGTATAATATTAATCTAATCCAATGTAATACATGGCATTAAATTTTTTAAATAATGGATATTTCGCCGGTAAGGTAGGTATTATAGAGGATAATCCTACACAAACACTACATGTTGGAGATGGTACTATTGATGCGGTAATAAGAAGCGTTTATACAGATGGGTCTTATACAGATATACACGGTTACGGTATATTTATGAGCAGAGTTGCTTCTTATATTAAACCAGTAAATGATAATTCGCAGAGCTTATATTTTGGTGATGTTGGGACTGGAGCTAATTGGCTTTCAATAACATCAAACGCGGCAACTAACGTTTGGAAAAAAGATGCCACTGAGTTTATGAGATTAAACTCTTCAGGTAATTTAGGTATTGGTACGGATAGTCCTAATGCAAAACTTGAAGTAAATAGTGCAATTACATTCTCTACTATAGATACTTTCGGGCAACTAGTAGTTAAAGCAGCTTCAGGCTCAACTGGGGACATGTTAAATATTGGGGTAGACACTGCTAACAGCGTTACGTTTATCCAAGCCAATGATAGAGGTGTAGGTACAATACCTTTGTCATTGCAAAGATACGGAGGCAACGTCGGGATCGGGACACCTAGTCCAGGTGCTAAGTTAGAAATTAAAGACGGAGATATTTGGTTAAATGGTGCTACTTCATCTTCTAATCCTGAAATCAGGTTTCTTGATGATTCTCCAACAATTGCAGGCGCAAAAATTCGATATGGCAATTCTGACGGTAATCTTTACATTGAACATATGTGGGACACGTCAACTTCTGGTATCTTTTTTAGAAATCGTACTACTGGTACTACGTTAAATACTATGGCGTTAGTAAACGGCAACGTCGGGATCGGAACGACTAGTCCTACATCACAACTTAGTATTGGTTCAAACGCAATAACAACAAAAAAACCAACAGTAATTATTGCAGATGGAGTTGCTGGGGGCTCTTTAGTAATAAGAGGTCTTTCTCCTATTTTATCTTTTGATCGCACAGGCGCTTCTCCTGAGAATAAAATACTAATGGACGGCGCTGGTTTAGAATTTAAAACAGGTACATTAGATGCTGAGGGTGATGTTGATTTTAAAATTAAACTTGATGGAAAACTGCAAGCACCAGCGTATACACAAGGATTTTTACAAAGTGATGGAAGTGGAAATATAGAAATATCAGGTGGTGGAACTCTGCCTGGCGGTCCTTACTTACCACTTTCAGCTGGATCAAGTTATCCTTTAACTGGCGATTTATATATGCCAGGATTTATATTTCACGTTGGAGATACTGATAGTTATTTTGGGTTTGGTGCACCAAATGTGTTTGATTTAGTTACTGGAGGTTCAAGAAAATTATATGCAGATAGCAATGCTGTATATCTTTACAAGAGCGGTTCTCAAAAATTAAGAACCACAACCGATGGTATTACTGTAACAGGTGGTGTAGTTATTGACTCCGCTTTACTTTCAAACCAAGAAAACACAGATGTAGACACAGGAGCTGAAGTGGTTGCTCAGGTTTCTACCTCAACATATACAGCGGCATTTTTTGACTTTGTTATCAAGAAAGTTGGAAATATAAGATCAGGTACAGTATACGCTTGCCACGATGGTACAAACGTGGAGTTTACAGAAACATCAACCCAAGACTTAGGTGATACATCAGATGTTACACTAAGCGTAGATAAATCAGGTACAAATCTAAGACTTATAGCAACAGTCACTTCAGATGACTGGATAATTAAATCATTAATAAGAGCAATATAATATGGCATATTTTACAGGACCAAATATAGTAACAGATGATCTAAAACTAGCTGTAGATGCTGGAAGTGAAAGATCATACCCAGGTAGTGGAACAACAGTAGATAGTTTAATAGGATCACACGTAGGAACTTTAACTAACGGAGTTGGGTTTAGTAGCTCTAATGGTGGAGCTTTTGATTTTGACGGAGCAGATGATTATATTTCCATCGCACACTCCACTGCTTTACAAAATGCTTCAAATTTAACCTTAGAAGCTTGGGTGAAAATAGATACTAATACTAATAGCTATTTAGGAATTATAGGTAAAGGAACTACAGATGCTAATGAAGAATATTGCATTATTCTTTCACCAGGTAATGAAACTCTATATATGGATGTTGGGCAAGGTGGAGGTCCTTATGTAGCTCCTGGTTATACTTTTGATATAAACACTTGGTATCATATCGTGGGTACGCACGAAAGGACTGGTGGGGTTTCTACTCTTAAGATATACGTGAATGGAGTATATCAACCAGCTACTGTAATAGGTCCTTTTAACACGCCTAATACTAATACAGCAGCAGTAACTATAGGTTCAAGGTTTGCAAATGGAGGGATACCTTGGGCAGGTGAAATTTCTTTAGCAAGAATTTATACTCGAACCCTTCCATATCTGGAAGTACTGCAAAATTTTAACGCACAAAAATCAAGATTCGGATTATGATAACATACATTACAATAAACATGTCTGAAATAGCTTTGGTTGATTTCAATCAAGTTATGGAAACATCAGAACAAACACTTAGACTATCAATTGATGGTTTACAAACAGTGTTAAAATGGGAAGGCGCAGAACCTTCATTTGTATCAACATTAAGTTCATACGAAGGGCCGTATACCCACGAAGAAATTTTAGTAATAATGGCCACTCCAGAATGGACTGACCCTAATCCACCAGAATAATATGGGAACAAAAGTAGGACCAAATATAGTAGAAGACGGATTAATATATCTTATAGACCCGCAATCAACAAGATCATATCCAGGGTCAGGTACAACGGTTTACCCTATGGTTGCAGCAAATAACAATAACGCAACATTAAACGGTTCTATTACTTATACCTCAGGCGCTAATGGAGGATTTAATTTTAACGGCCCTACTACTTTTGACAATATATCACTTACTGAAACAGTAACCCATAAAACAGGGCAAAGTTTTAGTTATGACGTTTGGGTGTATTTTGATGCATTATCAAGTTATGATAAAACAATCGTTGGAAAAGTTGGTTGTAATGTAGGCCTAATGCAAGTAGGTGCTAGTATGAGAATGTCAGTATATGGACCCAACGGTGTTTGCGCTTCAGGAAACATAAATTATACAGCTATATCATCAACAGTAACAGGTACGTGGCAATATTGGACTGGTACTTATGAAGTTGGTGTAGGTATTAAACTTTATAGTAATGGTATTTTAGCAGCTACAACCGCTTACACAGGAGATATAGGTAATTATCCTGATGTTATGTTTTTTGGAGGATCTATTAATGCTAATTATGCAATGGACGGGCGTATAGGTGAGGCTAAAGTATATAGCAAAACATTAACTCAAGCAGAAGTAACACAAAATTTTAACGCAGCAAGAACAAGATTTGGGATATGAAAAATTATATTAATAACACTGAATTATCAATAACTTACATATTCCAGGGGGAGGTTGAAACTAGCGTGTTTGATACAGACCAGGAGTTTAAAGATTTTATGCACGATGTGTTTTTAACTGTTTCTACCTCTAGAGAATACACCGAAATACCAGACACGGAAATAGTAGAAAATTACAATGCTTTACGAGCAAGATTTGGATTATAGAATAATAACTTTTTGGATATTGAAAAAAAGATAATAATAATATGGCGAACGAATTTAAAATAAAAAAAGGCTTAATTGTCGAAGGAGCTTCAGGCGGAACTGTAGTAAATGTACTTGGGTCTCAAGGGCAACTTCTTTCAGTAACTGACGACTTAAGCGGGAGTATATTCGCTGTGTCAGATATATCTGGTGTACCGATATTTACAGTCAACTCAAGTGGACTTTCTACTTTTGACGGTGATGTTAATTTAGGCGCTAATCATATTGGTAGAGATGATGATAACTATATAGGATTTGAAACTGATAATTTAATGAAGTTTAGGGTTGCTGGCGCCACCCAAGTAAAAATTGGCGATGGAATATTTTCTCCACAAACTGATAGTGATGTAGATTTAGGTTCTAGTGGCACTAGATTTAAAGAACTTTGGGTGGATTCAATTAATGGAGACTATGCTACTGGTACTATCAGTACTAACGTATTGGCTTTTACGCAAGCTAACGCAGTAAATAATACAACAATAGCTACTACAGCTTATGTAAATAACAAAATAGCTTTAATCCCTGCAGGTTTACGATTTGAAGGAACATGGGACGCTAGTACAGGTAATCCACCTTCTGCTTCTCCTGAAAACGGTCAGTTTTGGATTGTATCAGTTGCTGGTAACACTAACTTATCAGGTATAACAGATTGGGAAGTTGGTGATTGGGCTATATACGTTGAAGCAGGAACAGGAACAGATGGATGGCAAAAAGTAGATAACTCTTCTGTATTAGATGGATCTGGTACAGGTGGTACAATGACAGCTTGGGCGGGATCTGGTACGTCAAACACTTTAACTGATTCTCCTGTAACTTTTACAAGTGCTAAAGTAGAAATTCCTAGAAACATAGAAGTAATTACCAGCGGCTACCCTTATATTGACTTAGGTGTTTCATCATCTAATTATTTTAGAATTATTCATGACAATCCAAATGATATTTTAAAAATTGGCAAAAATGGTGCTGCTACTGCTAGTTCTGTAATAATAAATCCTTCAGGTAATGTTGGAATTGGTCAAATCCCAAGAACAGTAGGGACTTATAAAGTATTAGATATAAGTGGTTCAGGAACAGCCGGTGGTTACATAGGGTTTAATACTGGCACAACAAGTCAAGCAGAAATATATTCTAACAGCACTTCATTTGAATTTGTTGCTATCGGTAATAAGAATATTAAATTTTATGCTAATGGTGGAGAAAGAATGGTTATTAACTCTGCTGGAGCAATTAAATTTAACGCTTACGGCGCAGGTACTTTAGTTACTGACGCATCTGGAAATATTACAGCAGCTACTTCAGGGCCAGGTTCAGGTGATATAACAGGTACTGGTGCCGCTAATTATGTTACTAAATTTACAGGTACTAAAACAATAGGTAACGGGCCAATATATTTTAATAGTAATAGCTTTGAACTATTACAGTCGGGCACTTTTATGAATGCAAACCATGCTTTATACAATGGTACTAGCAGCGGAGGTACTGGGACTACTGCGGTTCAATATATTAAAATATTTGATAAAGACGGTAATGGTGGTCAACAGTATCTTCATTTTTCGCTTTTGTCTTTTAGTAACTCTGAGTATTCAGCAGAGGTTAAAATAATAATACCAGCTTATTCAGGTTTTTCAAGTTCTTACGGAACAATGGATGCTGGTCAAGGTGTTCAGGTTGAGATAGTATACGGGGGATTATCTTCACAAACAAGTTCAATACTTTCAATAATAGAATGTGCAGATCTTTCTTCTACCAGCACCAATACGGATTTATATTTAAAAATACAACCAGTAGCGACTACTACTCAAGTATTGGTAAGGGATTACGGGGATTGTACTACAAGAGTTTTAACTAATCAAACTTGGAGTACCACTGCTCCTTCAAATCAAACAAGAGAATTTACTTTTAACGTAGGTGCTACTAATATAAACCAGGTTTTATCTATTCATAGAGATCAAAAAGTCGGGATCGGGACGACTAGTCCTGATGCTATATTAGAGACAAGTGAAGAAGTAGATGGAAATCAAGTAGGTGCTTTATTAACTAATACTAGACAAGCAGGAACAGCTGACAGCGTATCACTTAATTTTGGATTAGGTCGAACGGCAGATAGTTTTATTTTTAATATTCCAGCTATAAAATTTTTAAAAGAACAACAGTGGACAGGTACTGGCTCAACAGTAGATGGTTCGTTAGTTTTTAGTACAATCCAAAACGAAACTGTAGCAGAAAGAATGCGTATTTTTTCAAATGGAAACGTAAATATAGGTGTAGCCGAAACAGGTTCTTCTGCAGTTACAGGTCCTTTTGTAGTAACACACGGGAGCTCAAGGTTTTTAACTTCTAGTTTTGAAGAAAGCACAGTAAGTTTAAGTGCTAAAAACAACAGTAACAATTTAGAAAGTTTAAGACTTGCTGGTGACAGTATTAAGTTTTTTAATGGAACAAACACAGTTGGTAGCCAAACAATGGTTATTTTGTCTAGCGGCAACGTCGGGATCGGGGTTACTAGTCCGACTACAGGTAACTTAGTTCTACCACAAGAAGAATCCACTCAATTTAAAATAGCATTTACAGGAGCTTCTTCTAGTTCAGGCATATCTACAGTAGATCAAAGTGGATCAGGATTGTATATTGGAGCAAACTCAAGGGTTAATACCTCAGGAGTTGTTCAGTATCATAATTCAGCATATCCAAGTAGTGGAATATATTTTGATGGATGGAGCGGTGATGATATGGAGTTTTATACTGGAGCAAGTGGAACTCCAGGCATAAGAATGAGAATAAACAGTACCGGTGCAATACAGTTCAACGCTTACGACAGCACAAACAATACAGGTACTCCAACTTATTTACTAGGTACAGATGCTTCAGGTAATGTGGTTAAAACAAATACAGTTCCAGGTTCTGGCGCAGGTCCTTACTTACCGCTTACAGCTGGATCAAGTTACCCCGTGACAGGAGCAGCTTATTTTACAAAACAAGGTGCAGCTGCTTATGGAAGTATTAATTTAGAAAATGAAGATCCTTTTATAAGATTATATGATAATGGATCAGGTAGCGCTACTGATAAAAAGAAGTGGGATATTAGAGTGATTGGAGTTACAGGATTTGAATCGTTTGATATTAGAACTGTAAATGATGCTAATACTGTTTTTAGCACAAAACTATCTATTGCACATGATGGAAATGTAACTTTTTCAAAAGGTGCAACTTTCGTAGAAGATGTTCTTGTGGGTAAAACTTCAAACACAATAGCTACAGCAGGGGCTAAAATTGGAGCTACAACTGGAACTAATATTACACGAGACTCAAATGAAGTACTTTACTTAAATAGAACTACAAATTTTGGAAAAACTTTAAGTATTGCAAAAGATGGCACTACGATTGGAGAAATAGGTACATATAGCGGCGTACCTTATATTGGTTATTCTCAAGGTGGTGGTGGTGGAATTATGTTTAATGGCCTTAGTATTGAGCCTACAGCGGTAGGATCTTCAAGGTCAAGTGGCACTAATGACATAGGTTCCCCAAATTACAAATGGAGACTAGGTTATTTTTCCAGCACTCTTCAATCAAATATTATAAAACTAGATAGCGGGCTTGTTGAGTTAACTAGTCAGTCTACCACTAAGTTATGGCTAACTACAAATCAAGTGCAGTTATATGCTGGAGGTCTACTGGTGTTTGGTGGGTATAATGCTTCAAATGATTCTGTTGTTATAGGTAACGAAAGTGGTGATGTAAACGTTACGTTAGCTGGTGGAGCAAATAATAAAGTGCTGTATTTAGAAGGTTCCTCTGGTAATGTTGGTATTGGAACAAAAACTCCTGATAATATTTTACATATAGAAACTACAGCTTCTGGTGGGCCACAAATACAATTAGAAAGTACATCGGGTACAGCTGCCGCAGCGTTTATTAATTTCGATAGTACAAGCTTACAATTATCTACTCAGAGAGATATGGTAGATGGGACTTGGTATGACACAGCAAAATCTTGGGGTGGAATAAACATACAGGGTCCGGCTGGTGGTTCTTTTATTACTTTTCAAACAGCGGCAGCCTCAAATACTTCTCCTTCTGAAAGATTTCGTATTGCTTCTGATGGAAAAATTCAAGTTGGTTCTGATAAAGTAATATGGGCCGGTGGTTATGGAGGTGCATTAGTTATTAGACAAAATAACGCTACTGGAGATAGATTAATTAAAATGGTTACTGTAGATAGCACAGGTGCTATTGCTAATGATAATGTTTTAGTTGCTAAAGGAGCAAGCGTTGGGATCGGGACGGCTACGCCTTCAAGTAAATTAAATATTGCAGGTTTAAATTCAGGTTATTTTGTTGATTTAACTAGTTCAGGACCAGGTGGCTCTAGAGCAATAAGATTTATAGATGGTGGAACGCCAACAAAATACAATTGGTTAGTCGGTGCACAACATAACGTAGATAATGCTTTTGAAATCACTGCTTCAACAGCTGTAGGTGGCACAACTTTTAATTCACCTCTATTTCTAGTGAATCAAAGTGGCAACGTCGGAATCGGGACGACTTCGCCTACAGCAGCAAAATTAGTTGTATCTTCTAATACAGCACCTCAATTATTAATTAAATGCCCAAGCGGGGGTAGTAGTATTGCTCAAATATTACTTGAAGAAAATTCCGGTGGTACTCAAAATGCTA
>Ga0208645_1003675_pt1 | contig 11226 bp, 8 predicted proteins | sample VirMetDEL_Sep_01_FD_184519 | JGI IMG/M metagenome (GOLD analysis project Ga0208645, IMG submission 184519) | Aqueous microbial communities from the Delaware River and Bay under freshwater to marine salinity gradient to study organic matter... | ecosystem: Environmental > Aquatic > Marine >...
CCAGTAAAGTTATTTCTTGAATAGATACGCCCTAAGTTAGAAGTGAAATCTTCAGGGTTTTGTTTAACATTTATTTGACCTTCTTGTACATCAGATGATTGTATAGTCATCTCTCTACCAGGACCGATAGCTGCTCTAAAATATAAATTGTCTAAACGAATATCATAACCATATCTTTTTGGGTTACGAATATTAGAAGTAGAAGCTACTCTAGGCACTACTGTACCCCTGCGTTAACACCATTAATTTCTACTGCTTCAGGATATTTTGCTCTTAAATATTTTCTAGCTTGTGTAATAAGTAATTGCTGATACTGAAGTAATGAGTTTCTAATACTATTAGATGAACCAACTGGATATGCTTGTGCTGCCATTTGGTCTGTAATGTAATTAGTAGTAGCAGAGGGTATATCTCTACCTGACATCATATGTGCAGCAACTCCTGCCATAATAATTGGTTCGTATTCATCTTCTAAACCTACTGTTGCTAATGTTGTAGCTTCACTTGTAGGTTCTACAAATTTCTTTTTAAAAGTTATATAACAAGTATGACCTTGGTCAATGCTGTAAAACTGTAACGCATTAACTTGGTTTGGTCCTGTTGTATAAGTTATTGTTCTTTCTGTTCCACCACTATCTGTATAAGTAAATGGGTTAGGAAGTTGTAACATTTGCACAGATACAGGTTGAAATATAACACCTGTTTGGTCTGAACCTGAACTAAAATCTGTGTATTGTGATATCGCTTTTAAAACAGAAACTAAATAATTGTTTGTTCCTGGTGCATCATAGCTTCCAAGTAGTACATAACCTGAACCACTTGTAACTGCTTTTGTTTCTACTGCGAATAAAGTAGGAAATAAATTTTTAATTTGGTCAACAACAGCATCGTATACATTCTTGCGTGGAAATGGAGGTGCTATTTTTATTATGCTATTAATTAAATGTGATTGTGCAGTTGTTCCTCTAGCACCTCTCTGTACTGTTATTTCATTTGTAACAGTATTAAGTTCTTTAGCATACATTAACTCTGTGCCAATTTCTATTATTGCACCTGCATCTAAAGCATCTTCTTCTTCAACTGAAAACAGTTCTCCCTTATATGGAATTGTTGTAGTGCTGTCATCTATTCCTGAAGTTAAATAAGAATAACTAACAATGTCATCCATAGGTTCAAGATATTCCCTGAAGGTCCTATCTACTAGGTCGCCAATAGTTGTACTCATTGGTTCTCCTAACTATGTCTTAGATGTACTACTATGCTTCTGTCTGCGACTTCTGTTCCATTAGATGTAATTCTGACATATCCATTACTAGCAAAAGCCCAACCACTAGGGTCAACTCTTACAACATCTCCTGCTGAAACTGTATAACTTACATCACTACCATCTGTTTCTTTTACATCAACCCAAGTAGAGTTGTCTAATGAGAAATCAAATGTTACAGAAGTACCTGTCATAGCAGGGAACTGAATACCACAGAGTAGCATTCCATCTAGTTTAAAACCTAGAGAATTACTTGCATCTCCTGAAATATCTATTAACGCTTCTTTTGAAATTATCATACTTTCCTTACTATAGCAGAAGAAAAGGGTGGAGGTGGAGTTCCACCCTAATCTTCAAATTAATTTAAGCTACTTTAGCTATTTTACAATGATATGAAGGAGGACCAAATTCAAATCCCATCTCCATATAAACTGCTTTGCCAATTCTAGCATTTGCATCTTGGTCTAAGTCACGAACAAACACAGTACCAAATCCTGGGATATTGGTAAATACTGGTTGAACGTAAGCTAAGTCAAGAATGAATGCAGAGTTAGCAGGTAGAATATCAGGGTCAATAACCATCATTCCGATTGAACCGAATGGGGTTACAACTGTGTCAATATCAACACCTGCGATACTTCTATCTCTTGGAAGGATAGCACCTGTAATTCCAACTGTACCAGATAGTAATTCTTTGTTTAGGTCAAGTAGTTGTTTTGGCGAAACGCAGAGAACTGGTTGTTTCAATGGTGCGTGTGCATCATATAATCTCTTCATAGCACCTGCGATTGCATCCCAAGATAACACTTGGTCATCTCCAGTTGCACCATCTCCTGTAGTACCATTCCAATAAATGTTACCACCAAGGAATGTAGGGGCTACAGTATTGTCAGCGTTAGCGTTGAGTTCAACCCATTCTTTAACGCCTCTCATCTCTCTTGTGCCTGAACCAGGGGTTACATTAGCACCATCTGAAAATGTACCATTGAATGCAAACCATTCAACTTCTCTAGCTACTTTTTCTAATGCTTTTTCTAGCTGTAATGCAAATTCATCATTTACTGCATTACCACCAAATAATCCTTGTGCTGCACCTGCTGTTGTTGTTCCATCTCCATCAGATTGATTTGTGATGTTTGCAGATAATGTGAAAGGATTTTGGTTACCTGTAGATGCTAAAGCTGTGTAGGTCATTTGTACACCTTTATGGAAAATTTGAGTTACATATGTATATGCACTTCTATCTCTTCCAAGATATTCTGTAGGTGCTGCACCTTCTTGTCCTTTAGTTGGTTCTGAATTGATAATTGCATTATCTTCTACTTGGATTTGCCAAAATGTAGAGTTTAATACTTTACCACCATTCAAACCACCAACTGCAGACATTAAAGGTGTTCTTTGACCACCAACTTTAAACAATTCTCCAGTAAAGTTATTAATATTTTGTGCATAAATACTGTTATTAGTTAACGATATTGCTGCCATATTTATCTTCTCCTATAAATTATTTAAATTGTCTTATACTTTTAGAAGAAGTCTGTTAAAAACTATTTGTTTTTTTTAGCTTCTTCCATAACAGATAATTTTGCAGCTAATGATTGCCTTACAGTTCCATTCTTTTCTATATCACGAACCTGTGAAAACACATCTGTGTTGTAAGTATCTACAACAGAGTTTCTTTGGATATTGTTTAGTCTTTCTTGACTTTGTTCTACATTGTTTTGTAATCTGTCTTGATTCCCAAACTCAACCCCAAACTCTTGTGATGCGTAATCTTGGATTCCTTCTACAGTTAAATCACCTTCGTACATCATCTCAACTGCTTTTCCGATACCTTTTGTAGTGTCAAGACCTGCTTTGTTAAAAACTTCTTGTCTTTCTTTACCTTCGTATTCAGCGATTTTAGCTTCGTAGATAGAGAGTTTTTCTCTCATCTCTTTCCAGTTTTTATCGCCTGTATCAGAGTTGTTAAATTCTTCTGTCATTATTCTATTGTCCTTACTTCTACGATATTTTTACAAGAGGTGTAGAGTGACCTCTGCATTTAGTCTTACACTACTGTTTTTATTTGACAGGTCTTGTCAGTAGGCATCAAGACCGATTACAAAATGAAGTCATATTATCCTGCAGACTTACAAACGCAGCTTAAAATTATTATACCATATATTGTGGTTGTGCAAGTTAATTCTATATATTGTGGTTATGCTTCTGTTAAGCCAACTACTTGTCCAGTTTGTGTTTTAGCAGCACCTAATATAGCAGAACTTTCAGATGATACCTGTTGCAATACATTCTGTAATTGTTGTAGTTCTTCTGCTACTCCAAGTTGTGTAGCTTGTACGTATTCTGTAGCAGTTTGTGTTTCTCTACCAAATCTTCTTTGTGCTGCTTGTATTCCACCTAATGATAATGCTGCTTGACCAAAACCTTTTCTTGCACCTTCTTGTGATAATCCTTGTTGTACTAATGATGTTCCAACTTGTGCAGTAATGCCACCAAATCCTGCAGCTTCTGCTTCACCAAGAACTTGTGATGCTCTTATCTGTCCTTCTAATATTTTTGTAGCAACATTAGGAGAAACAAACATAGCAAATATAGATTCATCAGGTAAGTCAACACCAAAATTATCTAAATATGCTTGTTTAACTTGTGGAATATTATTAACTACACCTTCATATCCTGCTTCCATTCTTTGTCTAAACTCTAAAGGAGATACATCTCCACTAATTGCATTAACAATATCATCTGCAAATTCATTAGGATTTAAGTTATATGTTCTAACTGTAGCTTTCATATTATCCACAGCAGCAACATACTCTTGTTCTGTCATTCTAAGTGAACCATCAGTTCTTTTTATTCCAGGATAAATCTCATTCATTATTGGGTCTGCTCTCATTTCAGCTAAAGCTAAACGTTCATTTCCTGATTCTGCATATTTATTTAAAAACAATCTAATTAATCTATCATCTAAATAAGGATATAAACCTTTAGCCTGTTCAAATGTAGATGGTCCTGTTTGTGCAACTTCTGCTACTTGTGCTGATGCTGCATAATTACCAAGTAATGTAGATAAAGTATCTGTATCAATACCACCACCTGAACCTTCAGGTTTGCTAGTTAAATTAAATCCTGCATTTCTATATGCTTTTTCTTCATCTGCATCTTTTGCAGTTATTGCTACACCATCAGAGTTCCATAAAACTATAGGATAACCATCATCTACTACAGTTTCATCATCTACTACCTCCCAGTTTCCATTTTTCCAAACGTAATTTATACCACCTTCAGTTTTTGTATCTCCTTCTTGTGGTCCTGTATCTACAGTTTCATCTACTACTGGTTCTTTATCACTACCATAAACTAAACCTTGTGTATCTACTATTGCACCAAATTTTTTAGATTGTGCTTCTGCTTCAGATATTGAACGTGATTTATTTATTTTTGCTTCTGCTGCAGCTCTTGTCTTAGGTCCAATAATTCCATCAGGTGTTACACCTAATTCTCTTTGTAATGCTTTAATCTCTTCCGTTGTCATATTTTCCATAATTAACCTACTAAACTTTGTCCTGTAAATACACCTGATACATCTTGTTTGAACACATCTGTCATAGCACCAAGTACTGTGTCTTGATATGTTGGGTCATTCTCATATTGTTTTCTTATTTCTGCAGCAAACAATGTCATATCTCCACCAACCTTTTGTGATATAATGTCCACATTTTTCTTATCTTGATTAGATAAAGCAGACTTACCAACAATAGTTTGGAATGTTCTATATAGTGGTGCAGACCATAAGGCGTGTTGACTACCTTTATAACCAGGAAACATTGTATCGTGTGCAGATTGTAATTGATTTTTAATAATATCTAAATTAGTTGTTACACCTTCTCCTAATGAAGCATCTGCTCTTAACATAGCTGCATACTTATCAATAACACCATTATTTTCAAATGCCATAGCTGTATCTACACCTAAGTATTGTGTAACTAATTCTTTTGCATCTGCAACTCCACTATGAGTAGGATTAATTCTTTGTATAAAACCTGTATAGTTTTGGTTCATAACACCTTGACCACCTGCCATAGCTAATTTGTATGGGTCAATAAGATAGGATATTGTCATAGCTGCTTCACCAGTAGTCATATTTCCTTGTGCAATATCTCCTGCTAATTGTCTAACTAAATCATCTACACCTTCACCTGATATTCCCATTTGTGCAATTTGTAGTTTAAGTGCTGTGTAATTATCTTTAACTAACTTAGCTGCTTTAGTTGGATTAGTATATATTAATTTAATCCACTCTCTTTGTTCAGGCGTACTATCTTTAAACCAAGTTAATTGGTCTAAGTATGGCGATATATCTTCACCAGTTATTGCACCATAAGCAAACAACTGTTGTACTTCATCATCTAAATACCATCTTTTACCAAATATTTCTGCTTTCTTTTGTAAATCGTTTTCCACATTTTCCAATATCCAATCAACATCTGTCTTTGGATTTTTAGGGTCTATGACTTTTAAGTCTGATAAGTTGAACATTGGAAAAAATGCATAACCATACTTGTCTGCAAATGTATCTATTGTATATTCTGTTGCTTGATTAAACGCACCTTCAGCAAAACTTTCAGGTAAATCAACATCAACTACTAATGGCATAACATTACCACTTGTAGCCGTGTACATATACACAGCATAATATTCACCATCTACAAGTATTAATTCATCAGGTGTTTGTAGTAAGCTACCTTCTTTAAATATTGCCATTATCTATCCCTATTATAAACTGTATTTGCTAGTTGTAATGTTCTATTCATAATTACATTAGCTTCAGGTCTATTGTTATAGTACCCATTTAATACTTTATCATAATCAATATTGTCTTGCATTAGTTGTACTTTGTAATCATCAGGTACTTGTGCTTTCCATAAATCTTCTCGTATATCTAATTCTTCGCTGTTATCTATTAGTGCATCTTCAAACACTTCACCTTGTGATTGTCTAAATAAATTATCTAAAGTAAATGTCCATATTTTATCTGATAGTATTTCGGATGGTGACCTTTCTCCTGCTTCTTGTAATATCTCTAGCAGTTCAGGACCATAATCTTGCCAAAAAGTTTCTTCGACTATTTGTTTTTCCCAATCTTCACCATTAGCTAATATCTCATTTCTTTTAGCAAACACGTTAGCTAGTTCAGGAATACCTTGCATAGCTGCAATTATTAAGTTAGCTACTTCATATGCTGCCCATACTGTAGCTGCTGTAGCTGCTACACCACCAAGTGATACTGCACCTGCTGCTAATGCAGCTTTTTGTGCTTGTGCAAATGCTTTAGAAATTAATGTTTCACCTATGTCTAATGTTTTCCAAGCATAACCTAATGTCTTGCCTGTCTTAGTTTGTGAAAATGATTTAGCCATTTTACGTAAAGTTTGTTTATCAGGATTAAGTCCTACTGGTGGTCTATCAGGATTAAATGGTACACCATAAAAATCTGTTCCTTCTATTCCATTTAGATTTTGACCTAAAGAATAACCTGCGTGTATTCTTGGTAAATTATCATCATTAACTAATTGTGTTGTTACACCATTTTTAATAAAGTTTTGGTCACTTACAACTACATCTATTGTTGAATATGTAGGTGTATCATTTGGAAATATATTTTGTATGTTACTTTCTAAAACACCATTATATATATCTTTATTTGGAACTAAAAATTCTACATTTGTCATAGATATTGGATTATTAGTTTTTATAGTTTGACCATCTATTTCAATTCCAAATTCAGATAATCTTTGTAATGTAAACCTTGAACTTATTTCAATATTTTGACCTTTTCTTTTAGCTATTGAGAAATATCTAGGCAAATCCTGTGGGTCACTAGAAGGTAATTTAAAATATATTTGTACTGCACCATCTATTCTGTTATCTACTAAATCAAATAACTTTGTTAATTTATTATTTATTTCATCAAGTTCAGGAATAGGTCTAAATAATGAATCAAATTCAACAATACTATATATTTGTTGTGGAGAAACTTGATTAGGTGTTACTCTACCTGTAGGTGTTTGGTTTTGTATAGTAACTAAATCTTCTTGCATCCATCTATATCTTTCAGCTAACTCATCTGGAGATACTAATTGTGATTTATATTGAAGTATATCTCCTTCTCTTGAACCTAACGTAATTTGTGTATTTTCAAAATCTCCATCTGTTATACCTATAGCTCTAGCTATTCTTCCAACAGGATGTACTCTATCCACCATAGATGCAGTTCTATCTGTTATTCCTGGTTCAATATCTATGCCTAATTCGTTCATAACTTGTGTAAATGCTGTATTAACTATGTTTACTTGTGAATCTCCAAAAGCAATATTAGATGAAATAGAGTTCATTATATTACCATCACTATCGGTATTGGTAATAACTTCTATGGTTGTATAATTTTTACTTAATTGTATACGACCATCAGCTAATGTTTCTTGATATATAACTGATGCTTCATAATACTGTCTTGGAAATTGCTCATTACCAAATTTTTCTGTTCCTACAAATTCTATATCTGAAGATAACAATATATTTTCATCTGCTCTATTTCCTAATTGTTTAATCCAATAATTCATATTTCTAGTAAATAAATGTTTTGCTCTTTCACTTAGTACATTTCTTCCACTAAAATATCCGTGCTGAACACCAGTAAATACATCAGCAATTCTTTCTGCATCTACTTCAAATACATCTGATAATAATGTTAGTTGTGCATCTCCATTACTGTAATGTCCTGAAGCACCTGTAAATGTTGATTGTGTAGAATCATAAGGATAATATGCACCTGCTTCAGGTTCTAATTGCAAATTATTAGTTCTTAAATTTTGATATGTATCTTCTAAATTTATTGTTTGTATATATTGGCTTAATCTTTGAGAACCAAAAGCATCAGGAGTATCAGGAGTAGAACTTGTAATTGCTGTTGGTGTTTGTGAACCATCTGTTATCCAATCATTTATAACTTGATTAGTATCAATTTCAGGTCCATCTTCAGTTATATCTATTAATAACTCTTGTTCTAAATCTGTTCTTGTTTTAATTCCTAATTCAATTCTTTTACTTTCAGGAATATTCATTAACAATAAGTTTTCAAAAATATTCCATTGTGAAGCACCAGTTCCCCATAAATCTTTTAATGGTCCAGTAGCAATTAAATCATTACCTGTGTGATGTAAATCCCAACCTATTCCACCTAATTCAAATTTAGATATACCAAGTTTTTGTAATGTTTCTTCAGGCACATCCATAACATTGACACCTGTCATTAATTCAAAACTTTCTGTTTTAAAAATTAAAGCCATTAAATCTTTAGGAGTTATTAAATCTTCTAGTTCTTTTATCAAACGACTAATATCTCCTGTTTTTGTTACAAAAGTTGTATTACCTTGTAACAAATGGTCTAATATTAATCCTACATTCCAAGGTTGACCACCAAATCCTAATTGGAACATAGCATCTATAACTTTTCTTTTAGGAAATATACTTAAATCTGCATTTGCTAATCCTATCATTTGCAAATGTCTTGGTGATTTATTTATATCATTAAATATTTTTTTAGTTGCTGTTCCTTGAATATTGTATGGTTCACCCCATAAAACTTCATCATATTCTAAATCAATAGAATATTCTTTATTACTTAATTTTGTTTTCCAACCACTATCTATTTCATTATTTGCATTAGGGTATCTAACCATACTGCTTCTTATTACATCAGCATTTTTTTGTTCTCCTGCTGTCATTGTCATAGCATCTAATTTATTAAATAAAAATCCTCCAAGTTGATAGGTATTAGCAACATAAGAATTAATTGGTGAGTTAAACAATACTACACCATCTGCATCAGCAACAGCTAACAATCCTCTAAACCATTCAACTGCAACTCTTACACCTCTGCTTTGTAAATTTTTTACTTTTTTTGCATTGTCTATTAAAGGATTTGGATAATAACCAATGGTTGCATCAGGAGTAAAATCTAAAAAGTTTGTTTGAATACTAGCTTCAGTAACTCTGAGTCCTCTACGTGCAGTACCTACATCATTTTCAAATCTTCTATGACCTGGTTGGTCTGATTCTGCAATACTTACAATATGCTGATTACCATTTACATCAGTATGAACTAAACCTAAAAAATAACTAGGTTTTTTAATTAGTTCCTGGTATCTTGTTCCATCAGCTTTTTCTAATATTTTTTTAAAAAATTCACCAATACCTTTTTTATTTACTACCATTTTATGTAAAGTATTTTGATTATATCTACTACTACCCGCATAACCACGTACACCTATTATCCTCCAACTAAATTTATCTCCTGCTCTATCTAAAGCAGCTTGTATAAATGGATTTCTGTTTACTTTGTTTAACAAAATTCCAAACCTCGAATGAGTTGCTTGACTTGTAGTTATGAGTGGTCCATTAGAACCATCACTATTAATTAAATTTTGAAATTTTACATTATTATCTTTTAAAATATCATACCTTGTGTCTAAATAATCAGCTAACTTTTTTTGTACTGCATCATTATCTTCAGGAAATATTATTCTTGTTGTTTTATACGCTTCAGGAGTATTATCTACTGCTTTTTTATTTATATCGTGTGTATTAAATGGTTGTAATTCATTTAATTCATCAGGACCTAATTCTGATATATATGCACTATTTGCAGCTACAGGTAACTCTAATCTAACTGACCATCCTGTTTCTTTTCCGTGTTCTATTAATATTTCTGCTAATTCATTAAAGTCAACTAACCTATCCCCTCTTATAAATTCTTGTAAAGTAAAACTAGGATAAAAAACAGAATCATTATTAACATATAAAAAATTTTCATCTATTGCTTTTAATAATCTTTGTTTAGCTTCATCAAGAGAGTTATATTCACTCGGATAATTTTGATATAACTTTTCTGCTACACCATTTAATTCTTCAGGTAGATTAGCAGGGTCTAATGCTTGTGCTGCATCAACTGCTTGTGTAGTTTCTGTTGTTCTAGCTCTAGGTGTTTCAGGTTCAGTTGGTGTTTCAGGTAAATCAACATTACTTAAACTATCATCATTGTACAAAGATACAAGTAACTCATCACCTATATTTCTTTCTATTTGTTCTTCAAAATCAACCACAAACGAATTAGGTAATTGTCCACCTGCATCCGTTACTGCATTATAAATACTTTCTGATACTCTTCTAGTTACCACTCTTGGAAAATTATTAGAATCATATTCTGTACCTACTTGTACAGCAGTATCTTTAATTAAACTTTTTACTCTATTTTGCTCTCTATTAGATAGATTACTTACATTTATTTGTGTTTCTCTACCTACATAGTCTATTGCTAAACGATATACTTCATTTACAAATTCATTAAGTGTCATAGCAGAGTAGTTAAATCAATAAATAAATCTGTTTCGCTTATAAAGTCAGGGTTTAATTTTTCTGATTCTATATCAATTCCAAAAGAACTCCATTTAACTTTTCCATCTTCTAAATAAACTTCTAGTTCAGGATTTTCTTTTAAATATTCATTTAACTTATCTGCCACGGAACATATCTCCTATTGCATTTCTTTCTTCAGTTACCTTAGACTTTTTACCTTGTGGTTTAACTCTAAGTATTTTTTCCAAGTTATTTAAAAATGTTGGTGCTGCTTCTTGTGGTGCTACTCCTTCACCAACGTTTTGTCCTGGTCTTTTTGGAAATCTAGTATTGTTTTTATCTTCTAAAAATTGTCCTCTGTTTACTGCAAATCCTGTTCCAGGAGTTCTAATAATAGTATCAGGTGCTTGGTCTGTAGACATACCTAGTTCATTTTTAACTTCTACATCAACTTTTACATATGGTTGTACAGTTCTAAAAATATATTCATAAACACTATTAAGTTGTTCTAGTGGTTCTTCTTCTTTCTTGTTAAGAAAATACTG
>Ga0208645_1003676_pt1 | contig 11226 bp, 4 predicted proteins | sample VirMetDEL_Sep_01_FD_184519 | JGI IMG/M metagenome (GOLD analysis project Ga0208645, IMG submission 184519) | Aqueous microbial communities from the Delaware River and Bay under freshwater to marine salinity gradient to study organic matter... | ecosystem: Environmental > Aquatic > Marine >...
AGGTTATTATAACTTAACTGCAGAACAACAAGCTGCTATTGAACAAGCTCAACAAAAAGCGGAAGAAGAAAGAAAAGCTGCAGAAGCTGCTGCTGCTCAAACACAAGAAGATTTAGTAGATGCTAGAACAAGAGCAGAACAATTAGTATCTGGAGATATGACAGGTGTTCCTACTGCTCCTACCCCTGCAAAAGTTGAAGCAGGGGAAATGGGAACTATAAGACAACTTGATAGACCTGAAGATTTAACAGCAGTTCAAGCGGTAGCTCCTGAAGCTCCTGCAGCTCAAGTGATTACAGATGTAGCTCAAGTTGAAGCCCCTGAACAATTAACTACTGCACAAATAGAAGCAGCTCAAATTACAGAAGCTCCTGAAGTTGCTGTAGCTGAAGGTGAAGTAAGTCCGGAAGCATTAGCTGAAGCTGCAAAAGTAGAACGTGTAGCTCCTATAGAAGGTGCTGAAGTAGAAATTATACCCGGTGCTTTAACTGAAAGAATTGTTGGAATATTAAGTCCTGAAGCTAAAGCAGAAGCTGCTCAAGTAGCTGGAACATCTTTGGCTAGAATTACAAGAGCTAAAAAACAATTACGTAACGCTGGGTTAAGTGAAGCAGATATTACAGAACTTGGTAATGACCCTGAAACTTTAGAATCCAGATTAACAGATTTTACTGAAGAACAACGTGGTATTATTGAAGGACTGCCCGAAGAAGCTTTAGTATCTAATCAGTTAGATAGCTTATTAAGTGGTATTGAAGAAGGTAATGTGCCTACATGGGCTGCTCCTGCTGTTGCATCAGTAGAAGCTATGTTAGCTCAACGTGGTATGTCAGCTTCAACCGTAGGTAGGGATGCCTTGCTCAATGCTATTATTACATCAGCTATTCCACTAGCACAAGCTAATGCACAAGCAATTCAGCAAAGTGTTGGACAGCAAAAATCAATTGAAGCTCAAGTTGAAATTACTAATGCTCAGTTAAGACAACAGACAGCACTTGATAATGCTAATAAAGTTTTTCAAATGGATATGGCTCAGTTTAATGCTGATCAACAAACAGCATTGTCGAACAGTAAGTTCTTACAAACTGTAGGATTAACTGAAGCTAACATGAATCAACAGGCTACAATTCAAAATGCTATATTAATGTCTCAAGCAAATTTAGCAGAAGCTGATTTTAATCAAAAAGCTCAAATACAAAATGCTCAAGCTTTTTTACAAATGGATTTAACCAATCTTAATTTAGAACAACAAGCTAATGTATTAAAAGCTCAACAAGATCAACAACGTTTATTAAGCAATCAATCTGCTACAAATGCTGCAAGACAATTTAATGCTGCTAGTGAGAATCAAACACAACAGTTTATGGCAAGTTTAAATACTCAAGTTAGTCAGTTTAATTCTCAACAAGCTAATGCTATGGCTCAGTTTAATACACAACAGATTAATGCTAGACAAGCTTTAGAGTTTCAAGTTCAAGCTGATTTTGAAAAAACTAACGCAACCATGGCTAATCAAATTAATCAGTTTAATGCTCAAAGAGAATTTGATAGAGAAAAGTTTAATCTTGCCAATGCACAAGCAGTCGAACAAGCTGATTTAGCTTGGAGAAGAAAAATTAATTTAGCAGATACTGCAGCTATTAACGCAGTTAATCAACAAAATGCTCAGAACGCATTTAATTTATCTGGACAAGCTCAAGCATTTCTTTGGCAAGAACTTAGAGATCAAGCAAGTTTTGATTTCCAAAGAACTGAAAATGAATTACAACGTAAAATATCTATTGCTATTGCAGCGTTAGGAAATGAAGGAGGTTCATATCAAGGAAAAAACTGGTCAACCAACTTAGACTCAGCACTAACAGTATTAAAAAGATTTACAGGGACAGGATAACATGGGATTTTTAAGAAAAAAGTTTAAACAAATTAAAAAAGGTGTAAAGAAAATAGGCGGTATTTTTTCTAAAGCTTTAGACAAATTAGGTATTAGTAAAATATTAGGAAAACTAGGACCTTTAGGTTCAATGGCTATTATGTTTGCTATGCCTTATCTTGGAGCTTGGTGGTCTGGATTAGGTGCAGCAGCTCCTGCTCAATCTTTTATTGGACAAGCAGCTCAGACATTACATAAAATGGCTAGTACAGTAGGAGATATTGTTTTAAGTCCTGCTAAAGCTATGATGAAAGGCTTAAATGCTTTTGGTCCAACCAAAGATTTAGTAACGAATGCAACCAACTTATTTAAAGATGCTCACAATTTTGTAGCTGATAAGTTAGGAATTAAACAAGCTTTTGGACCTAAACTTGACCCAACAAAACTTCAAGAGTCTTTTAACGTAACTGAGTTTACACCTGATGAATTACCAATTTCTCAAGATACTAAACAACTTTTTAAAGATATTAAGACAACTGATGTCAATTTAAAAAATAGTCCCTTACTTAGAAAAGATATTACTTTAAATGATATTGTAAATCCTTCTTTAAAAGGACAACCTGTAGATAATTTTTTAATTAATCAAAGGTCAGCAATTGGCTCTGAATCAGTGTTAAGAAATACTTTTTATAAAGACCCTTCTAATTTATTTGGAGTCAACAGTAAAGGTCAAATTCCACTTGATATGGATATTGATGAATATTTAAAAGTAACTGCTCCTGAAGGAGGAATTAAAAATTTATTATCGCCTGATGCATCTAAAACGTTTGAAAGAAAACTTGGAAAACTTGCATCAAAAGATATTGATTGGTCTAACGTTACACTTGATGATGCAAAACAATTCTACAAAGGTATGTGGAATTTAACTCCTAACGATGTAACTCAAAAATTCTTAAATGCCGATAGTCCACTACCTAATTTCTTAGGAAATTCTAGGGTTGGTACTATTTATCAAGGAGTTAATTTGGTAGATGGTATGCTTAGAGACCCTGAAATTCCATATCAGCCCGGATTTAATCCCTATGCTGCTGGGTTAGCTCAAATGGAAATAAGTAAAATTAATTCTAGACCGATTGCAAGTATGGGAGCTACAACTACTTGGTCGCAAGATACAAATAATTTTTTTAACAAAGTAGGGTCTGGTTTTGGTTTTCATCCAGCCAATATTGATTTATATGATATGTATTCTGATACATACGATATTAACTCTATTACCCCACAAATTTCAGATGCAACTATTCAAGGTGTAATGGAAGGAATAAACTAATGAAAAAGAAAACTTTTACAGAAGAAATAAGTCCAGAAGCTTTAAAAGGAGTTAATTTTTTTGATGCTCCTATTCCGGGACAATCATTAACAGATGACCCTGATCAACCTTATCGTTGGGAGCAACCACCTGAGTTTGTCAAAGTTGATCAAGCAATGATGTACTTTGCTGATAAACTGTTAGAACCTGAAACATACACAGAAATGATGAATCTTTTAAGTCGAGGTCAAACAGTCGATGCCCTAGCTCAAATGATTTTATATGCTTCTTTTACAGAAGGAAAAATAACTCCTGATTTAATGTTACTTTGTTATGAGCCTTTGTTATTTTTAATTATGGCTATGGCAGAAAAAGTTGATATTGAATACAAGCTAGACGATGATGCAATAGAATTAGATGAGTTTGAAGAAGAAGACAGTACTAAAATTTCAAATGCTTTATCAGGAATGACAGAAAAATATTATAAAGAAAAACAAAATACTAAATTAGCTTCTATGCAAAATACAGCTTCAAAATTACAACCCAGTATTAAAAAAGAATTAGAGGAAGTTGAAACAGAAGAAATTAAAGGTTTATTAAGTAGGGATTAACTATGACGAAAGATGTAAATCAAATGAATTCCGTTGAATATGCTGAATATAAAATGCAGCAAAATCGACAGTGGAAAAATCAACAGTACGATAGAGCTATGAAAGATTTAGAAAAGCAGCAACGAAACGCTTTTATAAAAGATGGCTTGGGTTTATTTTTTGATGAAATGAAGTATAATTCAAATTATAATTTAGAAACAATGCAACTTAATAATCTTGGTAATACTATAAATACTGTTTCAAATTTAAGTAAAGCAAATGATATTAAAAAAGAACGTGATCGTTTATTAAATAAATTTGGAACGGAAGAAGCTATTTGGGATTATCAAGCAGCATCAAAAGTTTTTAGTAATCCTGAAATTTCAAACTTAAATATTAAAACTTTAAAAGATTTACAAACTTTAGCTGGAAATCAAATGATTACTCCAGAACAATTAAAAACTTATACAAACAGTTACAATGTAGAAAAAAATAGATATAAAAATTTATGGGAAAATGATAAAAGTTTTGATTCCTATGATGATCAATTTATTGGAGAACGTGTAGCTAATTTAAAAACTTTACAAGAAATAAAACCAAGTACAAGTTTTTTTGGGCTTATTCAAGGTAAAGATCAAGAAACTAGAGATTTAATTCAAAGTAATTATACTAAAATCTTTGAAGAAAATTCAGCAGTTGCAAAAGCCTTAGAAACAAGAAAGTCCCTTATAGCTGGAAATGTTAAAACAAATGTAACACAAGAAGAAGTTGATAAGGTTGTTGCACAGAATATTTTATCGAATGATGATATTCCTTTTGCAACTTTTAAAGCTCAAATAGCTCCAGAAATTTCTAAAACACAAAGATTATATGTAGATGCTGATAAAATTGAAGCCAACTTTGATAGACTTTTAAAAGAAAAATTTGAAAAGAATGAACCTTTTAGAGTTTTAGATGTATGGCAAGAAGCTCGAAGACCTTTTAACAGAAACTTTAGATACGATGAAGTCGATAGTGTTAATAAATTTATTACACAATTAAAAAAAGATGGAGTAGCTTCAACCACAATTAATGAATTAGTTAAAAGAGATTTTGGTTTAGATATTGACTTGGTTGCAGAAGCACCTATTTCTTATGCTTCATTAGCTATTCAAAATAACGGAACAATTAATAATGATTTAGCTGCTCAGCTTATGATAAGCACTGAAGGTAAAGCTTTGTTAAAAGCAAAACCTGAATTGTTACAAGACACTGCACAAGCTTATGGACTGTTAAGTGAAGATGAGCAAACAAACTATATGACTCAAGCTGAGAATAGGTTAATTAGTGCAGCCCCATATATTACAGACACAGCTTGGATATCTAATACTTTAGGAGAAGATGTTGCAAAAAGTTTAGAAGTTACAGCTAAAGCTAGAAAAAAAGTTTTAGATAAATTAATAGATAAAACAACAGGAACAGCTCCTAAGTATATAAATAAAAGTCTAATCGAAGAAGTTAATAATATTATTGGAATGACAATTTATGATTTAGATAAAAATAATATTACAGGTGATCAAAAGCAAAAAGAAATTTCAAAAAAAATTATTAATTTAGTTGATCAATTAGAAATTAAAAATAATCAACTTGTATTAAGTCCAACCGGTAGTTTATCCTTTAGTCAATTTAATATTTCAAAAACACTTCAAGATATATCTCAACCAGTTAATCCTGAAGTTCTTAAATTAAATAAAGCTGTTAATGGTTTTAATTTAGCACAAGAAACATTTACACAAAACACAGCTAATGAAGAAGCTAAAAATGAAATGCTAACTAATGCTGCTATTATTATTAATACTGCTGTTAAACAAGACCCAAGCCTTAACACAATTCAAAAATTAAGAGAGCTAAGTCCAGAAATGAGAGAACTCTTAAATACAGTTGAACTTGCTACTCCAACTACAAGCGTACAAGAGTTACTGGATTATTTGCCAAAACTGTCAGATTCAGAATTAGCTGAAAACATTCCAGCCGATACGACTGCACCTGCTCCGGCACCTACTCCAGCTCCTACTCCAGCTCCTTCTCCTGCTCCGGACTTAGAAGAGTCACCTGTTATGACTCCAACCGTAGCAACTCCAGATATCTATGATCAATTTACTAACATGCAAAGAGGTCAATATGATAATGCTACTCGACAATTAAATGAAGTAGAAGAACAATTAAAAGATACAACTAATTTATCAACAAACGAATTAAATAGTTTAACTAGAAAAAAAGATCAACTTGAAAATCGTTTAAGAGATTTAATTGAAAATCCGGGACCAGTAATAGTTGTAGTTAATAGGGAAGAAAAAAGATTAAAAGAAGAATTGAACGGTATTAAACGTCAATTAAGATTTAATAAAAACTTTTTAAAGCCTTCTGAAATAACAGAATTAGAAGATCAACAAAAAAATATTGAAAGGCAGTTACAAGAATTTACTACGACAGGAAATACTTCTTCTTTATTATCCCCAAATAATTAAGGTTAACACATGCCTATTAGTTATGAAAACATCTTTGGTGCTTTAACACCTACAATTACTGAACCTAAAAAAGCTCCGACTGCTGAAGATTTTTTAGGTAGTCAACCAAACATTCCACAGTCTTCCGCTAATATTGATCAAGCTTTACAAACTTTACAAGATCAATTAGGTAAAGGCACATATAAAAAATCCTTAGACGATCTAGAACAAGATAGACAATTCCAAACTATTGCTGCAGATTTTTTAAAGTCTATTGGTGAATCAGGCGATGATATTTTTGAATACATGCGTGATGAAGATTTTAATCTGACGAAAGGATTTAAAAGATGGGCAGATGCAACTAAATTTTCAGAAGCTAATAAAAAAAGATATGCATATTTAAGATCAGCTTTTGACAATTCTTCTATTGGAAGTTTTGGACAAGGAATGGAATTAGTAAAAGATGCTGCTTTAGATATTGTTTCTGACCCTGCTAATATTGTAGGAGTTTTAGCTGGTATATTTACAGGTGGAACAGCTACTGCTGCTTCTTTTGCAGCTCGTCAATCTACAGCTCAAGCGTTAAAGTCAAGTCTTAAAAGTTTTGGAAAGTCTTCCATTAAACCTACCCCAACTAATCTTAGAAATACTGGACAACAGTTTGGTCAGTTATTAAAGTTGGATGATGATGCTGCAAGACTTTTAGGAACTGCTAGTATGATTAGTGCTTACGAAGGATTAGCACATTTAGGATTAGGTGATGTCGCTAGACAAGGAACACAAATAGCTACAAATATTAAAGAGTCTTATAATCCTTTACAAACAGCAGCTATGATTCCATTAGGTACAACTCTAGGACAAGTTGTTCCAGCTAGTTTAACAGGAACAGGAAAAGCTGTTGGAGCTATTTCAAGTCCTGTAATTGAAGCTGGAAGTAAAGCTATTGGTCTTGAAAAATATCAACAAAAATTATTAAATGATTATAAACAAAAAATAAATAATTTTGAAAATGAAGATTTTATTAGAGACGATATTACTGATAAAGCTTTTCAATTTCAAAGAACTTTAAGTAGACTTACAGGTGATACATTAGGATTTTTAACATTTTCTAGAGCAACGTCTCCGCTTAGAGGTTTGGCAAAACAAGCTCCTATTATGAAAGAGCTTCTTTTAAAATTAAAAAAAGACGAAGCTCAAAAATTTTTAGAGTTACCTGAGTTAGTTAAAGGTTTAGATTTTGGTACTCAAATTGAAGCTAAACGAAGCTTAGTTAAACAAAAATTTATGGAAATAATCCAGCCTATTTTTGATGTTGATGAAAGTATTTTTAGTAGACAGTTTACTTTAAGTCCGGACAAAAACGAACAACTAAGAGAAGCTTTGTTTGGTAATACAACGTATGGACCTAATCAAACAGAAATAAGTCCTGAAATTTTAAAAGTTGCAAAAGGTCTTAGAGAATTAGATAACGACATTTATTTAGATGCAAAAGAAGCTGGATTAAATGTACCTTATTTAAAAGAACATTTTCCTCGATATTACATTCGTGATGCTTTAATTGAAAAAAAAGATATTTTTATTAATGAATTAAAAAGATCAGGACAAGTTAAGCCAACGATCAGAGATATGATTCGTGAAGTTGAAGACAGACCTGATATTGTTGATGAAATACGAGTTCCTTTTTTAGATCAAGAAACTGGACAACAATCGTTACAACCTTTAAAAAAATTTTTTAGAACTAACGAACAAACAAAAGAACTTGAGTTTGTAAGTGGAATTACTGACGAAACACAAACAAGTTTTAGAAAATACATAGAAGACAATTATGGTTCTTTGATTCAAGATATTGAAGATAAAAAAGCTTTTCAAATTTATGATGATTTAATTAACATGTCAAACGTTGATCTATCATATTCAAAAACAATTTCAGGTGGTAGAGGTAATTTTACTGGGAGAGCATTTGAAAAATTAGATGATAAATTTTTAATTGATAATGGCTTTATTGAAGGCGATGTAATAAACGCTTTTCAACAATATTTTAATAGAAGCATTCCAATTATTATTAGAACAAAAGAGTTAGGTTACAACTTAGATGATTTTAGAAGTCGTTTTGTAGACCCTCTTAGACAACAGTTACAATATAAACTTGATAAGAAAGGTAATCTAATTAAAGATGCAAAAGGAAGGTTTATTAAAAGAGATAATCCTTTGACGTTATCAAAAAAAGATGAAGCATATTTAAATAAACTGTATATGTATACAACAGGTAAAGGGTTAAAAGCTGAAGGATTTATAGCAGAACAAGTTGTTCCTCATTTACAATTTTTAAACGCAACAGCTTTATTACCTTTAGCTACGATTTCAAGTTTAACCGAATTAGCTTTACCTTTTACACGAGCTAATCTTTCTCAATACGCTGGAGAAGTTGGAAGACCGGTTAAAGAATTAACAGATGCCATGGTTGAAAAATCAAAATTATTATTTAATCAACATGTAGATTCTTTAAGAAAATTAGGATTAAATGATGATGAAATATATAGAGAACTTCGTATTTTTGGAATGGCTAATGATTTAACAGCAAGAGAAAGAGCTACATCTTTAAGTGGTGAAGGTGTTATTGAAACAAAATTATTAGGTAAAGGTCCTGAAATTTACAAACTTCAAGATGCTTTTTATAAATTTAATTTATTACGAGACTGGACAGCTAGTGTTGAACGTACTTCATTTCTTATTGGAAAAAGAATTGTTCAAGACAACATTAAAAAATTAGCTTTAAATAAACAACTGACATCTGATTTTGTACCTGAAATTAAAAGTTTTAAATTTACAAAAGGTAAAGATGCTGGAGGTTGGGCTAAATATAATAGAAACGAAAATACTATTTTTATTGACGAAGATGAATTGTTAACTCGATTTAATAATAAAGCATGGACAAAACCTAAAGTGGCTGGAGTTCGAGCACTACCTGAAGATGCTTTTAAAACAGTCGATGACTTTAGAACTTTTATTGTTAATCATGAAAAAAACCATGCTAAATTTAAACGAATACAAAATGAAAGCTTAGCTGATTATGAAAATAGAATTAATAGATTGGCTTTAGAAGAACTACAATACAAACCTTTAAAAGCTTCAGAAGAAATTAGACTTCGAGAGCAGCTTGTAGAGTTAGGTATTAATCCTGATGAGGGTATTAACTGGTATATTAACGGTGGTATTAAATATCGTACAGCCACAAAAGATACAAGAAGTTATGATATTATTTCTGATGGTAGAACTTACGATTCTTTTTATAATGAAATTATGGAAGGAGCTACAAGATTTACAAATGAAGTTATTTTAAATCCAAGTTCAGCCAGTGCTTTAAAACCAATTATTTATAATCACCCACAAGCTAAAATACTTTTTCAGTTTTTAAGTTATCCATCAGCGTTTACTAATACTGTGTTAAAAAAAGGAATACAAAGAGCAACAAGAGGAATGGCTAGGGGAGACTTAAGTAACCCTGCTAAGTTGTTTAGTACTTTTGCTCTTATGACTACTTCGGCTATGTATTTAAATAATATTAGAACCGGTGGGAAAGAATTTGAAAAGGAATCAAATGAAGTTGTGACCAATGCAGTATCAAGAACAGGCTTAACAGGAGTTTTAGATAGCGTATCTAGAGTTGCAAACAATATTGAATATGGTGGTAGAGGAATACCGGTTGTTCTTGCCAAAGCTATTGGTGGTCCTACAGTAAGTGATGCTATTGAATTATTTCAATTTAATAGAGGATTTGCAGAAACTTTTTCTAGAAAAATTCCAGTCATTAATCAAATTTTACGAACAGGTATTATTCCAGAAGGAGAAAATGTTCCTAAATTAATTCAACAAGCTGCTAGAGATTTAGATAAAGAAAGTTTTGAAATATTAAAAAGTGCATTTATTGAATTAGGTTTAGTACCTGAAGAACTAACAGCTCAACCACGCATAGGTAAAGATAGAGGTGGGATGGTTTTCACTGTACCAAATGTTACTACTGAACCTGAAGATAGAAAAGTTAGGGGTCGACCTTTTACCTTTAAAGAATCAGCAGGTTTTATTGTACAAGATCAAGAAGATCGTCAAGGTTTTGTGTTAGGTGGGGTTGTTAGTAAAATTGCTAATAAAGGCTTTTCAAATGTATTAAAAAAATTCTTTAGAAGTAATTTAAAAGGAACAAACCATACAGAGTTTCATAGTATTTATGATGAACAAACTAAAAATTTAGACAAAGTTTTTAAAATTAGAACTGATGAAAGTAAAATAAAACTTAACAATCTTGAAGATGTTAATAAAAATATTACAGGCTCTAAAGTTAAAGATGATGTGTATTTAGAATATACTGGTAACGATATTAAAGATGTTCTTACGCATCAGTATTTTGATATGACAACAGTAGGACTTCCTGTTTCTACAAAACCAGTAGCTAATGGATATAAAGCTAAAGTTGTTATTAAAAATCCACTAGAAATACAAGGCACGACTAAACCAATTAATTTTAATAACTTATCAAACGACCAAACATTACAAAAGTTATTACTTGATAAAGTAAAATCAAGATCACACGAGTTTGGAAAGTTTGATAGTGATTTAAAAGGATTGTTTAAAGATTTTGATAGAGTTAAAACTAAACTTATAGATGAAGACATTATTGATTTATATGATCAAAGACTTGTAACTTCATTTTTTAATACTAAACTTTTTGATCTTTTAGAAAAAGCAGGGTTTGATAGTATCAAGCAAGGTAATAATTATTTGCTACCAAGTGTTAAAAAACTTTTTATTACAGAAAGAATTGTTAAAAAAGGTGGAATATAATGTACAAGTACTTTAAAGACTCAGAGTTAGCTTGTAAACATACAGGCGAGAATGGTATGGATGTTGCATTCATGAAAGTAATTGAAGACATCCGTGAAGAATGTGGTTTTCCATTTAGGGTTAGTAGTGCATATA
>Ga0208645_1003677_pt1 | contig 11224 bp, 11 predicted proteins | sample VirMetDEL_Sep_01_FD_184519 | JGI IMG/M metagenome (GOLD analysis project Ga0208645, IMG submission 184519) | Aqueous microbial communities from the Delaware River and Bay under freshwater to marine salinity gradient to study organic matter... | ecosystem: Environmental > Aquatic > Marine >...
TGGATATGTGGAAGGCATATCTTTCCCTAACGGTGATTACTTAATCATCAATGAGGAAGGCAAGTTAATTGGTTTGCCAATCAATGAAGACGCAACAAAGTTATGGAAGGATACGTTTGACAATGATAACTACATAACTGGTCGAGATGATTGGGTTGCTGGTAACGCAATCCTAATTAAAAAGAAAGCATTGAAACGTTGGGCAGCATAGCCCACATGTGCGGCGCCCTGCGGGCGCCGCGCTTCGCCGCCTCGGGCCTTCGGCCCTCGGCGTCGGGGATCGAGAGAGGTACCAAGTCAATTCCAATTTTAGAAATCCTGCTTGTAACTTGTTTCTTTAAATAAAAAAGGGATCCTAAACTTGACCCTTTATCCCTTGATTTACATTTAAATAAGCTTTAAATACTTTTAAGGTTCCAAAATTAAACCTAAAAAAATTTTGCAAAAATTTTTTATGAATGAAAAAAAGACAGTTAAATTAGAAATTATTTCTCCAAGTATTGTACCTAATGTGTATTTATTACATTCTAGTGGAGGTTTTCATTATTTTTCAACTTGCTCAGAAGATAAACATATAAAAGAAATATATAGGCAAAATATATGGCCATGGATAGAAGTTTTAAAAAATAACGAAGGAATAGAGTATAAAACCTATAGGTATCCAAGACCTACTAAAAGAGATCCATACCCTAAACTAAATCTTAGAGTAAAAGGGGAAAAGATTAAACTAAATTCTATACCTAACGGACTATACCCTTTTAAAACATTTTATATACATCGATTAATAGCCAAAGCTTTTTTAAAAAATGAATTTAATTTACCTGTAGTAGACCACATTAATTCACACACTGTCGATTATAGAATAGAAAATTTAAGATGGCTTTCTCATTCTGAAAATAACACAGGAAAAAGACCTAAAATAGGTTCTGATAAATTATATGATATATATAGACATAAAAAATTAATATGAAAATAGATTTAGATAAAATTAAAAAATTACCACCCGATGTTAGGAAAGATTTCATGCAGACGTTCATCAAGTATCAAGAAAAGAAAAAGGAGTCTTTAATACAAAATGATTTTATGTCATTTGTAAAACATGTTTGGCCTGATTTTGTAGAAGGTAAACACCATAAGATCATTGCAGATAAATTTAATAAACTAGCTGAAGGTAAAATAAAAAGATTAATTATTAATATGCCGCCCAGACATACTAAGTCCGAGTTCGCCAGCTACCTGCTGCCCGCTTGGATGGTGGGTAGAGATCCGAAACTCAAAATCATTCAATCAACTCACACCACAGAACTAGCTGTTAGATTCGGTCGTAAAGCAAAAACTTTAATGGACTCTGAAGAATACAAACAAGTTTTTAAAACTAGACTTAGAGAAGATTCTCAGGCTGCGGGTAAATGGGAAACACAACAAGGTGGTGAATACTATGCGGCTGGTGTTGGATCAGCCATCACAGGACGGGGTGCAAATCTATTAATCATCGACGATCCACATTCAGAACAAGACGCATTAAACATGCAAGCTCTTGAGCGAGCTTATGAATGGTATACATCAGGTCCTCGTCAACGTTTACAGCCTGGTGGAGCAATTGTACTTGTAATGACAAGATGGAATACTAAAGACTTGACTGGAGCACTGTTAAGCGCGCAGCGAGAGGCTAAAGCTGATCAATGGGAGATCGTAGAGTTTCCTGCAATCTTACCATCAGGTAAACCTGTTTGGCCAGAGTATTGGAAGTTAGAAGAATTAGAAGCTGTAAAAGCTTCTGCTGGAATTCAAAAATGGAATGCGCAATATATGCAAAATCCAACTTCAGAAGAAGGAGCTATTATTAAACGTGAATGGTGGAATGACTGGGAACCAGATTATATTCCAGCACTTCGTCACGTGATACAATCATATGATACAGCGTTTATGAAAAAAGAAACGGCTGACTATTCTGCTATTACAACTTGGGGAGTGTTCTATAGAAACGAAGATTCAGGACCACAGTTAATATTATTAGATGCTGTAAAAGATAGATTTGAATTTCCAGAACTAAGACGAGTTGCCTTAGAACAGTATGGTTATTGGAAACCTGAGACAGTTATTATTGAATCTAAAGCTTCTGGTTTGCCTTTAACTTATGAGTTGCGAAAAATGGGTATTCCTGTTATTAATTATACTCCTAGTAAAGGCAACGATAAGCATACTAGGGTTAATAGCGTAGCTCCACTATTTGAAAGTGGCTGCATATGGGCGCCCAAAAATAAAGAGTTCGCACAAGAAGTTATTGAAGAGTGCGCAGCCTTCCCTTATGGAGATCACGATGACTTGGTGGATTCTATGACTCAGGCGGTTATGAGATTTAGACAAGGTGGTTTCTTAGAACATCCTGAAGATTACAAAGACGAAAAACTACCACAACAACAGAAGACGTATTACTAATGCTTTGGAAACTAATCAGAGATTTTAAATTAAAAAATGGCAGAATGCCTTTTGGTAGAGAGTTAGAGCAATTAAAAAAAATGGCTTTAGAACTTGAGTACCGTGAGAAGCTAGTAAGAATACCTGAAAAAAATTTTCCACCATTTTATGAAGCTAGACCTATGGAAGGTCCTAAAGCAGAAGTTAAACAATTTCCAAAAGAAAAAATAGTTAGACAACCATCTGAAACTACTGAACCAGGTGGCCTAGAAAGAATTGCAAAAGAGTTAGAGGATATGCAAGAGATTGGAAAAGAATATAAGGATACAAGTGTATCTGATTTCTTATCTGACTATTTTGATATGCCAAAAAAAGCTCCACCAAAAAAAACTATAACTGAATTAAATGGTGTCAAGTTATATGGTGATGAAACATTTGAAGAATTACAAATTATAAAAGACACAGGTAAGCATCCAAGAAATAAAGCTGCTGGTGGAAGAATCGGATTCAAGAAAGGTTTTCCTAAAATAAAAATGAAAACTCCAAAAGGTGCAAGAGAACCTTTGAAGCGAGCAGCGGGGACTTATGGATCAGGAGAAGACTTATATAAAATTTTAAAAGAAGAAGGCATTACTATGGATCAAGCTGTTAAAGAAGCCATTGATGATATGCCAAGATTATCTGGCGATACAAAATATGATGCAGATGCTGTTGCAGATGTAGTTTATGAAAAATTAGGTATCGATCCTACTACATTAGATCAATATCACTTGTTAGATGTTTACGACAATGCATATCAACAATTAGTTAAACAGAAACGAAAATCAATGTATCAAACAGCAGCTGAAGATAGTTTAAAGAAAATGGACCCACAAGCTGAGACGTATGCAAAAGAACTTGAGTACGACGTAAACGAACAAATTAGTGAACCTGGTTACAGAGGTGTAGTTACTGAAGCAAGTGATCTTGACGATACTTTAAAAATAATTGAATCACAAAAAAGTGAAGCAACTAAGTTAAGAGAAAAATATCCTGGCATCAGCGAAGCTTTGCTTAATAAACTTGTTAAAGACAATAACCCACAAAGAAAAGCAGAAGTATTAGCTGCTCTTGATGAAGTACTTACTATGATGGATAAAGGTATGGATGAAAAAGAAATTATGAATGTGTTAAAAAATACAACTAGAACTAAAAATGAAAATGGTGGTTTAAATACATTAAAACAAACTTATGATAAAATTGGAGACTTTGTATCTAAATATTCTGGAATAGATTCTATGATTAAATTAATTAATTATTTAAATGATGTTGGAACACCAGAATACACAGTAGATCCATTTAAAAGAAAACCTTTAAAGAAACCTCTAAGAGCTCCGAAGTTACCAAAAAGAAAAACAGAAGGTTTAGATTATTTATTAGGAATGTAATATGGAATTTAAGAAATACAAAATGGCTATGCGTAATCGTATTAGTCCTAAGAATAGAGATTTTGTCATAGACAGAGAAAGAGCACCTTTTGATGATAACGTTTCTAATCTTGGTGAACAACCAGTATTTTCTCAAAACGAATTTACAACTACTCCTATGATAGATCCTGCAGAATTTCCTGCAAGAAAAGAATATATGCAATCATACGCTGTGGGTGGGAATGTTAGACAGTTGTTTGGAATTGGTACAGAAATAAATACAAGTGATAAAAGAACATACCTTGGTTCTAATATAGAACAATATCATAAAGAGATTAAAGAAAAATGGATGAAGGGAATGAGTCGACAAGCCATATATGAATCTGATCCAATAAAATATAAAACTCCTTCTGCTGTTGACAGGGCACTTAATGCAATGAAGCAGGGTTTATCACCAGTAAAAATATCTAAATCAGAAATAAAAAAAAGAGGTGTTGAAAGATCAGCAATAGATAACAAACTTGCTGACAAAATAAAAGAAGCCTATTATGAGTTAGTAAATGAATATGAAGAGAAAGGATGGCAAAGTAAACCAAATAAAGCTGCTGTAGCACAAAGAGTAGGTATTAATAAGACAAGTGAGGCAGTAGATAGAGCAGTAGATATATATGATTTAAAATTAGGAAAAGGCACTTCAGAAGGAACGGAAAAAATAAGAAAAGAAAAAGAAAAAATAACTAGAGATAAATCTAGAGCCGCTAAAGCTAAAGATAAATTAGTTTTAGTTTATGGTAAAAAAAATGAAATAAAAGATGTACTAGGGCCACAAGAATTAAAAGATGAGTATATTTCTGACCTTAAAGAAAAACTAAAATATCCTCAATCAGGTCGCGAGTATAGAAAACTTGTAGAACAAGGAAAAGTATTAAGTAATTCTGCTTTGCAAAAAAAATATAAATTAGGAAGTGTTTCACAAGTTGAAAGAGCAAATAAATATTTTAAACAAAAAGAAAAATTAGGAGCATATAAAATAGGCGATACTGATCCTGTAAGACCTGCTAGATTACGTATAACACAAGGTGGCAAACAAATAAGAAGCGGTGTTAAAGGATTACATTTTCATCATATATTTCCAATTGCTGGGGAAGTTCCTACTACTACAAAAGAAGTAACTTTTATAAATGATATACTGAATGCAGAAATGGGAGGTTATAATAAACAATTAAATAATATAGCAGATCAAATTACAGATGCTCTTGATGAAGAACAACGAATTGGAAGTTACTCTAATCAAAAAGAATCTCTTAAAAAAATAGATGAATATAATTTAAAATCAAAAGAAATAATAGAAGGCTTACCTGAAAAATATAAAGGTCTTATTGGGGCTCGAGAAATATCTCCAGTATTTGATGAATACGGAAGAATAATTAATTTAACTTCAAAAAACATAGGAGGGGATCCTTCTAAAGGTGTTCCAGGTAAAGAAATCCTGTTAGAAAATGTTCCTCAAAAATCAAAAGGATACAGTCCTAAATCACTTGAAAAAAAAGTTAAATCAATAAGTGATAATGTTCTTTGCGCAATAGGTAGTTCAAATACATTAGCTTTTAGAAAAGATCTTACAAGAATGTCTACAGGAGGAAGAATTGGTTTTGCTGATGGTCCTAAACCTGGAAATGGTTGCATAGAAAAAGGTAAGAAAAAACTTGAAGAAGGTAGAATAGGTAAATCAGAATTAAATGCCGTAGAAAAATCATTAACTAAATCAGGAAAAATGACGCCCGCTGCACAGAAATTTTTTACAGCGGCAAAAACAGCAGCTAGAGTTGGAGGAAAGATTCCTCTTGAATTAATATCAATTGGTTTTGGGCCAGCAGGAGTAGTTGCTGGAGCTCTTCTTGAATTAGCAACTGTTCAAGACGATCTTATGAGAGGAGATTTAAAAGAAGCGTGGAGAAATACTTTTCCTGGTATGATACTTAAAGGAGCAGGAGATTTAGTTGGATTAGATTTAGTTGGTTCAAAAAGAAAAGACATATTAAAGTTTGCTAAAACTCCTGAAGAAATAGCTGCGGTTAATTCTATGTTTAATTATCTTGAAGGAACAGAAAAATTTAATGAGATGCTTGGTGATATAGAATCTGATGCTGGAGATGTTTCAACATTTGGACAATATCAGGATCCAGAATCACAATATATGGTATCAGAAGCTTCACGAAGAATGTATGACTTAGAAGATCAAGCTAGAAAATTAAAAGCAATATTAGATGCTCAACAAAAAGATTTAGGAACAGCAGAAGGCCAAAAAATGAGTATAGATGTTTTAAGAAGAGAGATTGCATCTAGATATAATAGGGCCTTAACTAATGTAAGTTTAGAACAATTTATAGACGATGAAATAAATAGAATTTATTTTGATATTCAAAAACAAGCTGCACCTATTCCTGATGTCATTGATCCAGATACTCAATTTAATTTAATGAATCCTGTAAGACAACCTTTTGCAGGAGGTGGTTTATCTATCCAAGATAAAATACAAGAACTGTTAGCTTCTATACCAGGATTAATGATTGCAGACTTTGTACCTATTTCAGAAAAAGTACAATTAAAAAGATTGTTTGATCAATTCAATGACAGATATATGCGTAAGGCAGAAGGAGGAAGAATTGGTTTTAAAAATGGACCAGAAGACATTAATAAATCAAGAAGATTATTTAATCAGTTATTACTCGGTCTAGCTGCATTACCTGTAGTTGGAAAATATTTAAAACTTGGAAGAGGAGCTGGCAAAGTTGCTAACATTACAATTAATAAAACAGCAGGTATGCCAGAATTTTTTGAACCTTTGGTTAATAAAGTTATAAATGAAGGAATTGATATTACTAAAAAAATGGGAACACAGGAAAGACAAACTGTTCATATGGCAGACATAGCAGATCACGAAGTTACAGTTTATCGTCAATTAGATACTGGAGAGATAGATGTTTATATTAATGGTATGAAAACTTTATACCAAGATGCAGTTAGATTGTATTACAAACCTGGTCAAATATCTGAAGAAGCATCTAGGGCTGCGGGTAAACCAATTAAAGAGGCTGATGAATTTATAGCACAAGAGTCATCTCCTGCTTATTCAGGTAGCCCAGAAGATTATGAGGTAACTTCAGATGGTACTTTTGAAACAAATAACTTTAATGAGTTAGCAAGCGATCTAACTGAAGTAGAAGCGGCGGTTATGAAACAACCAGTAACTGAATTACAAAAAAGAAAAAAATTAGAGAGATACAAGTACTATGAATCTAAAGAAGGTCAACAAAAATTGTTGGATGAGCAATACGGTGAATACGACGATACAATGAGAGATGATGTTATAGATGAGTAATTATCCTAAGAAACACCTTATTCCACCTAAATCGGGTCCTCAACCACAAGGCTTGAATATTCAATATAATACTGTTAAAACAATCCCTTCGGAGAAAATAAATGGCAGAAATAGACAAATCGTTACCCAACATAATGACTCAGCTCACACCAGAGCAAGAGACTGAACAAGTTATAGCGGATACAGAAATTTTAAACCCAAGCGGTGAAACTGAAGTCTTAGAAAATGAAGACGGCAGTGTAGATATTAATTTTGATCCAAACGCATTACAAAACATTCAAGCAGAGCATAGTTCTAACTTGGCTGAATTTTTACCTGATGATGTTTTAGGAAGTCTTGGTTCAGAATTATTTGAAAATTATCAAGACTATAAAAATTCTAGAAAAGAATGGGAAAGAACTTACAAAGAGGGTTTAGATCTTTTAGGATTTAAATATGAAAATAGAACAGAACCTTTTCAAGGTGCTTCTGGTGCAACTCACCCTGTTCTTGCAGAAGCTGTAACTCAGTTTCAAGCTTTAGCTTACAAAGAATTATTACCAGCCGAAGGTCCAGTAAGAACTCAGATCTTAGGTTTATCAACTCCAGAAAAAGAACAACAATCTTTAAGAGTAAAAGATTTTATGAACTATCAACTTATGGATCAGATGAAAGAATATGAACCAGAGTTTGATCAAATGTTATTTTATTTACCTTTAGCTGGATCATCATTTAAAAAAGTTTACTATGATGATCTATTAGGACGAGCTGTGTCAAAGTTCGTACCTGCAGATGATTTAATTGTTCCGTATTCAGCTACCTCATTAGATGATGCGGAATCAATTATTCATCGAATACAAATTTCTGAAAATGATTTAAGAAAACAACAAGTTTCTGGTTTCTATAGAGATATAGAATTAAAACCTAGTGACGGAACTGAGTCAGAAGTTCAACAAAAAGAAAAAGAAATAGATGGTCAAACAAAATCAAGAAACGAAGATATATTTAATTTATTAGAATGTCATGTGAATTTAGATCTTGAAGGTTTTGAAGATATGAATCAAATGACTGGTGAGCCCACTGGAATTAAGCTTCCATATGTTGTTACTATCGAAGAAGGATCAAGAGAAATATTATCTATTAGAAGAAATTATGAACCTAATGATCCTAAGAAAAATAAAATTCAATACTTTGTACACTTTAAATTTTTACCAGGTTTAGGTTTTTATGGTTTTGGATTGATTCATATGATCGGTGGACTATCTAGAACTGCAACTTCTGCATTAAGACAATTACTTGATGCTGGTACTCTTTCTAACTTACCTGCTGGTTTCAAACAACGAGGAATAAGAATTCGAGACGACGCACAGTCTATTCAACCTGGCGAATTTAGAGATGTCGACGCACCAGGCGGAAATATACGTGACGCATTTATGATGCTTCCATTCAAGGAGCCGTCTCAAACTCTCTTAGCACTAATGGGCGTCGTAGTACAGTCAGGTCAGCGTTTCGCATCTATAGCTGATCTACAAGTAGGTGAGGGTAATCAACAAGCCGCAGTGGGTACGACAGTTGCGTTGCTTGAAAGAGGATCTAGGACAATGTCTGCAATCCATAAAAGGATTTATGCAGCATTAAAATTAGAATTCAAATTACTTGCAAGAGTTTTCAAGTTATATCTACCTCAAGAATATCCTTATGATGTTGTTGGCGGTCAAAGAGTAATTAAACAAACAGACTTTGACGATAGAGTAGATATTCTGCCAGTTGCTGACCCTAATATATTTTCTCAAACACAGCGTATTTCCCTTGCGCAAACGGAGATGCAATTGGCAGCCTCAAATCCTGGCATACATAACCAATATCAAGTTTACAGAAATATGTATGAAGCATTAGGTGTAAAAGACATTGATAAAATTTTAATTCGACCACAACCACCTCAACCAAAGGACCCAGCGTTAGAACACATTGATGCTCTCGCTGGGAAACCGTTCCAAGCGTTTCCTGGTCAAGATCACAGAGCTCACATTACAGCTCACTTAAATTTTATGGCAACTAACATGGCAAGAAATGCGCCAATTGTTATGGCAGGGTTAGAGAAAAATTGTTTTGAACATATTTCTTTAATGGCTCAAGAACAAGTAGAGATAGAATTTAAAAATGAAATGCAACAGTTAGCTGCTATTCAACAAAATCCACAAGCAATGCAAGATCCAAACATTCAAATGCAAGTTAAAATGTTATCAGAAAAAATTGAATCAAGAAAAGCAAAACTAATTGCTGAAATGATGGAAGAATTTATGAACGAAGAGAAACAAATAACTTCACAATTTGATAATGACCCTATTGCTAAATTAAGAGCAAGAGAATTAGACCTTCAAGCTCAAGAAAATGAGAGAAAACGAATGGAAGGTGAGGATAGAATTAACTTAGATAAGATGAGAGCGATGATGAATCAAAGAACTCAAGAAGATAAGTTAAGACAAAACGAAGAATTGGCTAAATTGAGAGCGGATACATCAATTGAAAAGACAATTTTATCAAAAACAATACCAAATCCAACACCAAGAGGACAGTAATGAAAAAATCAATGACAAAAAGTCAAAAAAAGGTTAAAAAAGTTATGAAGGAATACAAATCTGGCAAACTTCACAGCGGTAAGTCAGGTAAAATTGTAAAAAATCGTAAACAAGCGATTGCAATTGCTCTTTCAGAAGCTGGCAAAAGCAAAAAAAGAGGCTAATATGAAAAAAAACAAAAAACAAATGTCAGGAACTTATTCTTGTGAAAAAATCAAAGAAGTTAAGATGACAAAACCAAATGAATCTCAAAAAGATATGGTTCAAGGTCAAGGAAAAGTTCTAGCAGAGAAAAAAAGATCAGCAACTTGGTACTAGTTTATGATTCCTTGGGGATTATTTGGTCAAGGCTTAAAAGCTGGGTTAGAAATTTACAAAAATAAAAAAGCAGCTGACGTTGCAATGTCAGAAGCTAAACTTCTTCATATTGAAAAAATGAAAAGAGGTGAAATAGAATTTTCTGGAAAGATTGCAGACAATCAAAAAAACGACTGGAAGGACGAATTTGTACTTTTGACAATTTCTTCGCCACTGTTTTTGTTAGCGTATTCTGTATTTGCAGAAGATGAAAAAATGCAAGAGAAGATTGACTTGTATTTTCAAAAATTACAAGAGATGCCTTGGTGGATAGTGGGCCTTTGGGTTTCAGTAGTCGCGGCCATATATGGACTTAAGGCTACAGATGTGATAAATGTGAACAAAAATAAATAAGGAGAATAAAATGAAGAAAAAAATACCAGCAGGAAAAAAAGGAAAAGGAATCAGAATGCTAAAAAAGAAAGCACCTGAAGTAGCAAAAAGAATGGGCTATAAAAAAGGAAGTAAATATGGCAAGTAAAAGCAAACCTGGCTTATGGGCCAACATCAATAGAAGGAAACGTCTTGGTATCTCAAGACCTAAATCTAAATCAACTATTTCAAAAAAAGCTTATGCTAATATGAAAGCTGGTTTTCCTAAAAAGAAAAAATAATATGGCTAAAGGTGTAAAACATTATTTTAAAAGTGGAAAAGAATATAAAGGAGCCACACATAAAGATAACAAAGGTAGACTTATGTCTGGTAAAACACACACAGCATCAAGTAAATATTTAGTTCATAAAAAACAACTAAAGAAGAAAAAATGATAGCAAAAAAAGGATATGGCAGAGCTTTTCTGCAACGTGGAACATCTAAAATTTTTGATCAGTTAGAATCAAAAGTTCCGTATCCAAAAGGACAAGAAGTACCAAGAACGGGACTTAGATCAGGAAGTAAGTCTCCTGCGTGGCAAAGAAAAGAAGGTAAATCTAAATCAGGTGGATTAAATAGAAAAGGTATTGCATCTTACAGAAAAGCAAATCCTGGTTCTAAATTATCTATGGCTGTAACCACAAAACCTTCAAAACTTAAGAAAGGTAGCAAAGCTGCAAACAGAAGAAAATCATTTTGTGCCAGAATGTCTGGAATGAAAAAAAGATTG
>Ga0208645_1003679_pt1 | contig 11221 bp, 16 predicted proteins | sample VirMetDEL_Sep_01_FD_184519 | JGI IMG/M metagenome (GOLD analysis project Ga0208645, IMG submission 184519) | Aqueous microbial communities from the Delaware River and Bay under freshwater to marine salinity gradient to study organic matter... | ecosystem: Environmental > Aquatic > Marine >...
GAGTAAGACCCGAAAACGTGTGAACTTCACCGTCGACGACAACCTGAACCGGTGCGTGTAACGAACCAGAACTCAGGGCAACACCAACGGCTTTGAAACGGGTGGCGTCACCAACAACGGCTTTGCGAGCCACGCTGTTCGAGGTAACTGCGACGATATCGCCGACGTCGATACTCTCTCCAGCCCTAAAGATGGTTAACGCCACTTTCCTACAGAAGTTTAACTAAGTCTACTCACTTTCCTTGTCCGATCCTTTTCTTTCGACCATGGCTGGGTTTGGAGTGCAGTCCGTTACCCTGACGAGTTTTCTTGGGTTTGGTTTGGATTAGAGCTTGGCCTTTAGGCTTTGCCATGTGAAGTCATGTCAGACCGGAGCAGTCTACACCGAAACCCAAGCGGTGCCATCCCAAACCTTGAGCACAGACTCATCAGTTGAGTACCAGAGCTCACCTTCTTTTTCTGGGATCGGGGCACCGGTAGAGTACGAAGCACCCTTGTCCCCGGGAGCCGCCTCATACCAGCCGCTGGTAACAGCATCATAAATAAATAGGGTGCCGATCTGGGTGTTGTACCAGAGAAGACCATCCCTGGTGGGACTATTAAGACCCGTACCAGACGGTGCGTATGCTCCCTTGATAGCAAACGCGTCCGCGTTCGTCTGGTACCAATCCCCGGAAGCGTATACGAATAAACGACCTTGATTCGTGTCGTACCAAAGTGTGCCTTCGACGCCAAGAGGTGCGGTATCTTGTACGTTCACAGCCACGGCTGCCCCGCTTAGGGTTGCCGAGGTATTGATGACGGTCTGACCGGGGACGTACGTAAAGACAACGTTGTTACCAGCGCCGAGGCCGCCGGATGTAATCACACCGTAGTCGGCATTAACGACAGAAACACCGCCACTTTCAGTGATATAAATTCCAGAACCGCCAACAACCCCAGGAGCAATACCGCTAATGGATGCGTTTAAGTCCTCTAGAGCGCGTACAACTCCCTCAAAGTTCCAAGGGTATCCGTAAGGACACTTAGTGTAAGAGATTGTGCCCACGCCGCTGATTGTGTCAATAATGTTTTCGATTACAGTGACAATACCCGTAAAGTTATGCTCGTGTAGAGCACGGGGTATGGCACCGTGTACTAAGCAAGGCGGGTCATTGATTTCCGGCATCAGAAGTCAGACTCTCCCTCCTTATTTTCTACTCTAACTGAAAGACTCTATTTTACGCCTAGGTATCTAAGTACGGAAAGTTTTCCTCCGCGTGTTGTAGTGGGTCATGTTTAGTGGGATTTTTGGGATCGTAAGAAGGATCTTGTTCGATCAGAGGGGTCCAATCACTCCTATCGCAGGCGTCAAGAACATACCTAAAAGCAGCTAAACAGCCGCTATTAAACCCATGCTCCCAATCACCGTTATCAATAGATTTGAGTTCTGCTACTTCCTCTGGGTACAGTTCTTCGACTTTTGCGCATTCGTTGTAGCACTTCTGTCTCAGCTCAGGTGGGGTATTTTCCCAGTACGGGTTGTCAATATCGTCAACAGGAGGTTTTCGTGCGTACCATACGAGATCAAAGTACTTACTTACTTTTTTTCCGATCGCTTCGTCAACCTCATCTGGCAGACAAGTTTTATAAGCAATAACGTTCTCTGGGTGAGGACCCTGAATTTTTGGTTCGTATGATACGTCTACTTTAGAGTATTCCATGTAAATTGAGAAGCTGTAGGGGCTACGAGTTTACCATACTATCTACACGGGCGTCAGCTTTCAAACGCTTCGTCCGCTTCGCACTCACACGTTTTACGGCGTCTACAGAGATATTTAAAAGCTTAGCGATCTGCGGACACGAGCTACCCGTTGCCAAAAGATTCTCGACTTCCTTAGTCTGCCACGAGTTCTGACGGCGCATATCGATCAGCTCTTTCAGCTTCTTAAATTCCTCAGTCGTCGCACCTTTGTGCAGTACTTGGCGGACGCGTTCCCGAGTGATGCCTTCTTTATCTGCAATCTGTTGATAGGTCAGCCCGTCACAATAGAGCTCGTAGAAGCGCAGAAACCGTTCACGACGGCTCTCAGCCCCTTTACGGCGCATGTTGTACATGATTTTGATTTGGATTCCCCAAGAGGCTACCGGGAGCGGCGCATACTGTCAACCTCTTCGTGACGAAAATTGTTTTCAGCGATCATCCAGGCAGGGATGTTAGACAGAGACGCCTGCTCCTTACAGCGCTCCCAGAACTCAGGCTCAGGTGCCTTTGGAGCCCTCGCTTTCCAAGCGACTTCAAAAGACATAGCTGATTTGGGAGCTGTACAGTACCCGGATACTAACACAGAGTTTTATTTAACGTCGTCACACGTAAACCCACGTGTGTTCAAACCGCAAACAATTTTCGAAAACTCCTCTCCAAAACCGCTCTGTTTAACGTGAATTTCTATTTAGTTCGCTGCTGTAAATTGTTTAAAAAATCGTATTAATAAACTACGCGCACACACGTTCTGCTTCGCTGCGTCCCCCACAGCGTTTTACAAAATCCAGTCAGTCGGAAATTCTCGTTAAATCCCGACCCTTAGAAAAAAATTAACTTGTTAGAGAGGGTCCGACGTGCTATCGTCTGAATAACACTGTGATACTCGGTGTACTCCATGCCTGATCAGACATTCCTCCGAATCTTCGGGTTGCTGTTCCCATCAGACCCAGGTGAACCTCAAGGTGAGATCCTTCAAACCGATCTCCTCGACCATTTCCGTGTCGACACATATGCCAACGCCCAAGCTCTGAGCTGCAAATGCGGGCGGTTTAACGTGATTTGCCTGCATCCTGACGACTTTAAAAAGATACGTCCGGTTTCGGGTCTCTTCGCCTGCCCGGTCTGTCTCGACGAGATCAAGAACGCCCGTACCGATTCAGACCGTGTGGCGATCTGGTTCCGGCAGAACAAGGCAACCTTGCGTCCAGAGCCTCACGTCTACATCCCAGAGGCGTTCAGCCGCCTCATGAGCTCGACGGAAAAGATCCTCATGAGGCCACGCCGATTTGTGTACTCAAAATTTTATGAGGTAGAGCTTTCTCAAAAAGATAAAATCATGACTACGTGCAACGACCCAAACTGTGTCAACCCTTATCATCTGATGCGGACCAAGAGCCCAGCTGCTAAGGTGACGCCTGAAATGAGAGACGACGTTCTAACTTGGACTCAGAAGCGTTTATCAAATCAAATGATCAAGGATCTCTTGGAGGAGAAACACAAGAAATCGTTGTCCATACGAACGATTTCCAAGATAAAGAGCTCCGCGCTTGCGTAAAATTTTACGCAGAAATATTTCATCTGCTACACTACGCCCAACCGTTATCAGCAAAAGAACTGACAGCTGGGCTAAGAACATCACGAGATCATGTTTTTAAAAAGCTGAAGCGACTAAAAAAATACGGTCTGATTAAACAGATTGAATTTGAGTCGCATGTTCTGTACTGTATTGACGGTCGTTTTAACTCGTTAATTCACTCAGTTTTAAACAAATGAGTTTCTCCTCGCCGGTCAAACCTAAACTTTGGGATGACCAGTACGTTATCGACAACCTTCCCACTTGGATTTATACAGACAACAAGCAGCCTGCGGGGTTCGATGAGTGCCGGGCAAAAATCTCGTCGATCGAATACACCATTAAAGACATCGATCTCCAGATCGAAGTCCGAGAACTCGAACTTAAAACGGGCAGTTCCCGCCACAGCAACAGTTTTGATTACGAAAAGTGGAAAGCCCAGGCTTTAAGAGCTAAGCAGACACATATGTACTTGTTGAACGCTTACAAGTACTGGTTAATTTTAAATGAGCGTAGTGTTAGCGAAGAAAAACTGAACTACAAGTTAACTTCGCTGATCCGCCTCCTAATGGACGAACCTGAAGACTTTGTGGCGCAGCTAGGAAACCTCTTGTAGAATTATCCGGTCGCCAGGGCGGTAAGAAAGGCCCGTTCTGGTTTCTCGGGGTACCTTTGGTTTTAGCCTTTTCCCAAAGGTCGTGAGCGATCCTCGTTGCCTGGCGCCAGGGGACGAGGCGGCCCCATCTTAATAAACACATCATGACTTCACCTGAAATTTCCGACCTCTTCAAAGTTCTGCAGAACATCGACACGTCGCTGCAGATGCTGGCAAATTCAAAATCCGGGAAAGTAACCACGGCTTTTGTGTCTAAAAAAGCCTTGGCGTTGCGCATGAATGTACCAGGTGTAAAAATAGACAAGTTGATACACCAGGGAATTACATCGGGAGGCACCTCTGGATTGGTCGAAGGGCGTCATTACTGCAAACTCGACCCTTCGGAAAACAACCCTTCGAACTACTTGTACGACTCGACTAAAGTACTGACCGATGCTTGGAAGAATTTTTCAGGTTATGGCGATGAACAAGTTTCGTGAAATTGGTGAGCAGATGAAGAATCTGCTTTTCGGTAAAAGCGAGGTCAAAAACAGGATTTCGTCCAACACAGTCAAACTGATCCTGGGCGACGTCACGACCCTGTACGCCGAATTCCGCAAAGCTAAAGGGCTAGGGGCTCTGTTTTTCAACCCTTCGAACTCGGAAGCTAGTCAGTACCTGACGATTAACGAAATCGCCACGGATCGAGCTTTGGCTGAAGAAGCCATGAACGAACCTTTAGCAGACTGCCTCAGTCGGCTTATTAACATCATCGAAAAAGAACAGGAATCTGATGCACCTGTGGTTGTTATGGTTGATCCCTTAGGTCTTTCTGTACATGTTATTGATCTGAACAAGGCAAACAAACTTATCGAGAAATTCTCAGAAGATGCCTTGCGCAGTTGAAGATTTTGTTTCTCCTGTAAATGTTGTAGCTACATCTGCGGCTTTCTTTGGAGGCGAGATCGCTTTAGATCCTGCCTCCAGTGAAAATGCAAATAAATTAGTAGGCGCGAATAAATTTTTCACGCCGGAAGACCATGGTCTTAAGCAACTGTGGAAAGCCAAAAACGTCTACTTATATCCGCCTAGGGATGTCTTGTTCTCCAATGAACAACCTCCCGATTACAGGCTGTACGTTCGTAAGCGCAGGTTCGTTAAATCTGCTCAACGAATATGGATGGAAGAGATGTTACGTAAATACAAACACTCTGAATTTGACGAAGGTATTCTCTTTTTAACTTCGACAGAAGTAGCGTTATTAGCCACGCAGAAAGTAAACCTAGATTTCCCGGTTTGTATTTTGAAAGAACATCCGAAACTTCAATACGACAACCCGGAATTTACGACTGTAAACACAAATAAATGTTTTGGTTTTATTTATTACTTCCCTAGTTTACTAAATACTGAGGAACGCGTCGGAGACTTTATCGAGGCATATAGTCCTCTGGGCCGCGTATACTACTGAGTGGTGCTACGCTGCCGTAAGTATTGTCAGGTCCGTAGTTGTCACGGTCGGCAAAGCCGAGTCCCACGGGGGTATTTTTCATTCGCTCGCGGGTTCGTTCTCGCTGAGCAATTTTTTGTTGTTCTTCGGGAGACTCGCCCCAAACTTTACCTGCGAGTCGGATTACATCGCGACTACGAAAACGATAGTCGTGTTTAGCGAATGGGGCTTCGGCGTGAAACCCCACACGGCGTTCATGCGATGAAGCGGGAATCCGCATCAAACGTTATAGGTATAAAGGTCCTTCATCGAAGCGACGTCCGAACGAATTGTCTTTGGCCTTGTGGCCATCATCATCGCCAGCGGATCCCGTTGAAGATTAGTGGCTGCACTAGATGTGAGATCTTCAAATACAGCTGTAGGCGCCCCTAAAGTTTGATAAAGCCTTCCGCTCACGTCACCAGCCACATCGCTAATACCTTGTGCGTATTGTTGAGCACTCTCTGTCAACGATTGGCGTAAACGTTGATCAGAAGCAGATCCAATTAAATTAGGATCAAAGCCACTTAAAGCTTGTTCGTACTTCTGTTGCGTAGCTTCGATCGTTGGAATATTACCGAATTGCCCTTGAACAGCTGAAATATAGTCGGGGAGTTTAGTGCCGGAAGCTTTCTCTAACTTTCCAAGTTGATTTTTTGATTTTTGTTCATATCGTTTACGACCTCGGTTAATATTCGCTAAAAGCATCTCCTGTCTACCTACAGCACGTTCAACGGATTCCTTAGCGGCTTCCATAGCCTTTTGTTGAGGAGAAGCGCCCATAAATAAACCAAGTCCTATTAAGAGTATAACAACTAACCCAGAAGTTTCCTTAGCTGGTCGGTGACGGGTATCTTCCCGCCAGGCATCGCAAAGTGAACATGTGTTTCATGCCCTCCTACTGCATCTCGACCAGGGTGGTAAACCTCGGCCCCAGAAACAGCAGAGTAAAGAGCTTCACCTAGTTGACGAGTCCTCATTTCCCAATCTCCTGATCGGTGATCAGTAATATCAAGTGCGTGACCGGCGTAGTGATGAGAGCTAGGAGAATGTTTTCCCACGCCTCCGAATTCGGGGTGCTCGCGTACACGGAATCCTTTTTCCTGGAGACGTTTACCTAATTCAACAATGCTCATCAACTCACCAGCAGGGCCTTTAGTCACAGGAGCAGAAGTAGTGTCCCGCTCTAAGTTGTACTGACTTTCCTTACGCTTTAAATCAAGAACATCTTTAAGTAGACCGTATGCGTTATCAGTGAAGTTATCTTCGAGGAACATAGCTTGGAGAGCTTTCTCCTCGTAATCACCGGATACGTCAGAGTCAACGTCCGAAGCTAAAGCTAAATACTTCTGAGTCTCAGGAGAGAAGTCAGAGGACTGATCTCCTAACGACTTAACAGCAAACTTTTGGAGGATGTCGTTCATTGCCTCCTTAAAGTTAAATGGTGGTTTTTTTGTTTGCTGAGCAGGTGTACTCGCAGGAGTCGAAGTGTACTGAACTGGCGTCTGCCCTAAGAACTTTTGAAGCTCAGCAAAAGACTTTACAGGTTGATTGTAAGCGCTTTTACCTTGGAGATTAGGTAGTGAGGCCCAAGTGGGGGCTAACTTTGCGACAGTTTGCGGAGTAGGGCGATCAGAGTACGGGTTTACACCACGGCGTTGAATTAATTCAAGCGCAGCTTGATCTTGAGCTGTAGGACTGAAGTCTTTTAACCCAAGACGCGAAGCAACTTCTTGGTATGTGTCCGGCATGAACTGATATCGCCCAGCCGCAGCACTACCGCGTGGAAATGTCGGAGTTGTGATTACGCGGTCAGGGTGTCTGCTGAAATCGGTAAAACGACTACCGCCGAACATTACGTCGTAACCCGCACCTTTCCGAGCTCGATCAGTTCCCTCCGCGTAAGCAATGAGGTCCAACCACTGTTGAGCTACCGGATTAGATACAGGCATAGTCTTTTTAGACCCGTCTTAATTTTACCGTTTACAGTTACTCTTTAACCGACAGATCTTCGTCATCAAAAAGATCTACGTTTGTATCTACACAGACACCAATTTGATCCATAACAGTTTTGTATGCACGTTCCTTACAGACTAATTTAATGATGACCCTCCAAAAGTACTGATCGCGCTCAGCTGAGTTTTTTAAATTTTTAGCTTTGTTTCGAATACGAGTCAAGGTGAACTCATCTTCGACGTTTAAGCCGCAGGACAACTCGGTGCGGCCATGGCGGTGTTTTCCCACGGTGAGTTCGGCATCTGCCCTAATGCTAGCCGAGATTACATTAGATCAATCGAACTTACACAACTTATAAAGCTCACCACTTTTTACAGCTCCAATAACCTGCTGTTAATTTACTTTTCTTTTCATCGCAGCTATGACGTGATCTAAAAGCTTTCCGTCGTTCTGGATTATCGCTCTTGTTCTCCATGTTTGGGTCTCCGAACCGAACCAAACGGACTTTCCCCCCTTCCTTAGCCGCTACGGAGTACTGTTTACCGCTCTGAACGTCGCGTTTGGGAGAGTTATATGCTTTAAAAGCTTCTCCAGCGATCCGGATCACATCAGTACGACGCACTAGACTCATCATACTTACGAAAAGCTTAAACTGACGTTACAAAACGGTGAAGACCAACATCACTAGGCAAATAGTGGTACCATAGCTCAGTAACTTTTCTTCCGCTTACACAATGTCGGACGGTAAAACCTTGCTCACCATTGCCGAGACAGCTGAACTTCTTAACTGCAGCTCTGGTTTTGTGCGCAAGCGCATCGCTTTGTCTGAAGCGAGCCAGCCTGGCGGTTGGCCTACCACTGTGTACGTAAATCTGCAACCTAACGGCGCAAAATCTCTGTATCGCATCAAGAAAGACGCACTCGAAGAGTATCTCCAAGGCACTTCTGCCGCTAAAGTAGAAACTGTTGAGATGGAAGCAGGCGTTGCTGCCTGATAACACATGACATTTTCTGGTTCCTTTGAATCCACGCCTTCCTCAGAGCTCGTTGCCTCTGAACCGACGGTAATTGTTCAGGAACTAGAGGAAACGAGGGTCACGCTGCAGGACTTACTCCTTCAGCTCGTGGCCCTCTCGTCACATCTGCATCAGATTTACACGCAGTCACACTTAATTCACCTAAATGTAGAGGGTCCTCTATTTTTACCCATTCATAAATTCCTTAAAAAACAGTATTTCGCTCACGTCGATCAATTTGATCAGGTTACAGAGTTTGTTCGGACCATGGACACTCTGCTTCCAATGTGTGAAAAAGGTCTTTTAGGTGCCTACAAAGGATTTAAGCACGTTAAATCCTACGATATGCGGGAGATGCTCATCACCTACCTCGGTAATCTCGAAAAAGTAGGGATGCAGGCTAAAGAAATTGGGGAAATGGCCCGTGAAGTCCAAGCTCCCGACGTCGAAAACTACATGGCCGAGTTAGTAGGCGCCATGTTCAAAGCCTCGTGGTTCATTAAAGCCACGCTGCGCGGTTAAACCTGAGCCCACCCGGCAACGGTATAGATATAAAGACCACTCGGAACTGCAGTTTGATAAAACAAAGTTCCTTGTTGAGCTGAGCCGGGTAAAGCTGTGTCGATAGCAGCTACGGGAATACCTGTAGCAATTACAGTTCCGCTAGAAAGTAAGCTGCCGGACGACAGAATAGAAGTGCTAGCGGTCTGGGAGAATGTTCCGCTAGCAAAAATAGCCCCAGACGCAAGCAAAGCTGTACTTGCCTGCGTGGCAAATGCCGCTGAATCTGCATACCCAGCTCCAACTTTAACCCACGCTGAACCAGTCCAAACATTCAGATACGAATTTGGGCTACTACTGTCAGTCCAAAGTTCACCTACGGAATTACCGGGAATACCCACAGGAGTTGAGTTCGGTGCCGTAGTGCCATAGTGCGAGGGACCAATTTTACGGATATCCCCGGCTGTATCTTCAAAGTAAAGACCGGGATCTACAGCGCCGCGAGAGATTGCAAGCTCTCCGCCCTGTACAACAACACCGCTCGGACGATCAGATGATTGACCCGAACGCTTCAGAAGTAAAATAGAAGGAGTAGATGTCATCAGTACGTACCGCCGTTTACCAGAGATGGGAAGCCAACAGGTGGTATTAGAACACCATTAGCGTATTCGCCTCCATCCAGAATATTAGTCGGTTGCTCGACCAAAACGCCATTCTCATAAGTCCCTCCATCGTACGTTTCCAGGTCATCGAAATTGATCGGTGCAAACGGATCGAACTCGTCGATCGTAAACATCTCAAAAAAATCCTTATTGATTGTCGAAGGTCCAGACAGATCACCAAAATTTAATGTCTTCGACATCATGTTATACATATCAGGGTATGTCATATGCCTAGGCATATCATCCTTCGTGGGCGAATAGCGCTGCCACCAACGCAGATCCTTCTCCCTCCGTAAGAAATCAGACTGCTTTTTAAGATCCCTATCGAACTTTTCTCTGTAATATTCGTTCATCGGCTCATCGGTCGGCTGTGGGAGCCACGGGGCAGTCATGTTTTGCTGCCCGTACTTACGTTGTAAGTCCCACATAGCGGCGTAAATGTGTTTGCACCACTTGGGTTGGTAGTAGAAAAAGTTCGGGTCGGAATAAACAGGCTGGGTATACGAGGGAATGTTATAAATTTCGTTCGTATAAAGGAAGCCGAATGTACGGGCAAAACCTGGATCATCAGGTGCGTTAACTAAGCGGGTCGATTGATCAACACCAGCGTCATAGAAACCAGGCGCCATATTAAACACACCTGTGTAGGGGTACTTTCGTTTAATTGAAGCTTGATACAGATCGAATCCTTCACGACCTAGGAAATCCGGACAGGTGCACTGTGTGCGCATCTCCGTAGTTAAGTACTCACCGACTGCCGGGGGGCCGGAAGCGGGAATCGTCATTCGGTTCTCGTCAACAACCGACCAACTGTTATTTCGAGCGTGAGATAAAAATAAGGTGTTGAAGATCTGGGCGTAGGAAGGAGTTGCGGGAACACCATTAATTCCCACGGCTGTGACCGTGTAGTTATTAAAGCCAAACTTTTTATCTGTACCGTCTGCGTTAAATCGGTTCGAAAGGACCTCGCCTGTAAAGAAGGAGATCGGTGCCCCGAAATTACTTGTCAAACGCACCGCGTAAGTGGTCTCGTCGTAGTTTGTTACTGATTGGATCGCGTAGTCAAAGTCAATAAACTTAAACGAATCACGTGGACGGATACCAACCATCCACATCTTCATGTCCGCTCTCGTAGTCGGGTACATGAAACAGAGGCCAGGCAGGAAAACTCCCACCCCGGGAGTTCCGGATACAAAGTACTTGAAGCTGTACGTCAAACCTCCGTACGCTTCTTGAGAGTACATAGACATCTCATAACCACGGCGCCAACGAGACCAAAGTGACGCGTAGTCGTAATCGCTAAGTACGCTGAAATCTTTTGTTCCTACGGCAGGACGAAAGCGGCGCTCAAAAGGGAGCGGCCGCATTAACTGTCCTTTGTTATCTGAACCTTTTACTACTGGTACGTTGTTAATCCCTGCGTTCGCTTTGAACGCGTTGAAATTGAAGTTATCTGATCCGCGTCTACGGCTCATACATCAATAGAATCCGCCTTGCGCCCAGATTGTAATACCAGAGGGACTCAAACCACCAGACACGGCTGCATTACCTTCACCAAGATAACCAGCACACAGAATATAACCTTTTTCCAAGTACAAACCTTCAGACTTACCAAGCTCAATCGGAGCTGCCAGAGCCGTATTACCTACTTGCGGAGTAGGAGCGTTCGTGGCGAGAAGTTGAATACT
>Ga0208645_1003680_pt1 | contig 11219 bp, 23 predicted proteins | sample VirMetDEL_Sep_01_FD_184519 | JGI IMG/M metagenome (GOLD analysis project Ga0208645, IMG submission 184519) | Aqueous microbial communities from the Delaware River and Bay under freshwater to marine salinity gradient to study organic matter... | ecosystem: Environmental > Aquatic > Marine >...
AAATTGTTGCTAAATTTTTGTAACCACCGTTGATTGATTTAATCATTCCAGCTTCAATGCTGTTGGCTCCTGGTTCGGTATTACCAATAGATTTTCCTTGGAAGACTACATAGATGTTTGCAGTTCCTGTTGGAGGGGCCGCTGTGAAAGCTAAAGTTGTACCACCAGATATTGAGTAAGCTGAAAACGGATCTTGTCTAACGTTTCCAACAAAAACTTCCACTTCTGCAGTGTTTGAAACAACTTGATTTAATACAAAGTTTGTAGTTGAGTTATCACCATTGAACTGTTGAGAGTTCATTGTTAAAAGATTTGTTGATGGTCTGTTTCCTAAATAAGCCACTTGTGTTCCTCCTATGAACTAATTGAATCTACGGCACCAATAATACAATTTAAAGAAGAAGCTGTATCACTAACTACATACAGTTGATCTCCCGATTCGAGTACAATTTTAGATCCGCCATCAATTAATTCTAAAGAACTTCCTGGTATAATAGGAGCTGTTTTAATTAAATAATAATCTGTTGCTGATCTTTTAATGTATACGTCTACATTGATACTAGTTGATAAAACATTTGCTAAACGAATACTAATTAAACAATCATAACTGTTAACTGCTCCACCTAAAACATCTACTGGAGTTACTCCGATTAATGCTGGTAAATAATTTCTAAAGTTTTGTGCCATAATTTCCTTATACTATAATGCGATTGCCATTGCAACGGCAAAGCCTTCTGTTGCTCCGGCTGCTGCTGGATCTGCCCATTCCGGAGCTGTTGCTCCTGAATTGACGGTTAATATTTGTCCTGCTGTACCTAAAGCTAATTTTGCAGGGGTGTTTGCAGAAGAAGCATATAAAGTATCTCCTGTTACAGACATAATCATATCTGTGGTTTTAGATGCAGGTAATGTACAGAATACATCTAATGAACTTGTGCCGCTAGCATTAAAATTAACTAAATTATTAGAGTTAGAACTAGAGATAGGTGTTCTAGCTAATGTAGTACTGCTAGCATTTAATGTTCCAAGACCAACTTCCCAATTATTAGTTCCTTGTTCATAAATTGAATAGTAAGTTGTATTACTATTTCCAACTCCTGCTTGAAAAGTTTGAAAACCATTTACAGCACCAGCAAGTGTAATATCACCTGTTCCTTGTGTTGTACTAGTTTCTTTTACTCTGTCATTTAAAACTAAAGCCATTTATTTTTCCTTTGTTATTAACTCATACTAATAATAGCATTAGCCGGTGTAGCTGCATCAGGAAACGCAATAGTGAAATCACCATTCGTTGCTGTCTTCGCTCCGCCAAAATCTAAAACTACTACTAATCTGTTTTGTGTACCATCGACTGTTGAGTTATTGTAAATCGCTGCAAAAGATGCAGTGAATGTAGCAGAACTCCAAGTCACATTGTCAAAGTCTACTGAAGCGACGGCTGTTGTACTTGCAACTGCTTGGTTCGCTAAAGTTTTAACAACATAGTTAGTACCACCTGTTGTATCTACTTCACCATTACCTGTTCCTGCTAAGTATACTGTGCTTGCAGTTGTGTATGGATTAGTTGTATACAAAGATATATTAAAAGTATTTCCTCCAGTAGCAAAATCGTGTTGCGCTGAAAAGAGAGCACCTCTAAATGAAAACGGTATTATGTTAGCCATATTTTTTTATCTCCTTATTAACTTGATGGTGGTTTTACGTTAAGTTGAGCCCGAACTTCACCATCTTGATATTCGTCTCTACGTCTGATACCGATTTGCTCGATAGCATACGATTCTAAAGCTTCTTTATATTGTCCTGTGTAGTATTGTAACATATCTGCAGGACCTTTCAAGTACCCATATGCATTTACTAGACAAGCATAGAGAAGTAAATCTTGGTATTTATCGGATAGGTAAGTACCTCCAGTATCTACTAAAAGACTAGTAGGTTCTTTATCATAACAAAGAGTAATTTCATAGGTTTTATCTGGTGTCGGGGCCACTACCCAATACTCTTCATCCCAGTTAGCATAATGTATTGGAATATCTACCGATTGAGTTGCTGGAGTAGAATAGTATTCTGCAATATAACTAGTGTCTTTTTGTTCTAGGTAAAATTGATTTCCAGTTGAATCTTTTAATTGAACATATCTAATTGCTCTTAGGTCAGCTGGAATTGTTACATATCTATTTCCAACAATTAAACTAGATGTTGCATAGAATACATTTTGATCAGTATCTATTGCTCTAGTAATTCTGTTTTCTGCATTTCCTATAATTCTAGATAAAATTGCGTCTGTTAAAACATTATCTCCTACTTCAGTATAGCTTCTAATGTCTGATTGTAATTCTGCTAAAGTATATGCCATTATCCGTTTACGACTCCTAGTACTACTGGACCAGCAGAACAGTTTGCTCCACCGCCTGCAATTCCTCCTGTTGTAGCATTACTTGTGCTAGTAATAAAGAAATAGTTTTCAGGTGTTGTTAAAATTTCTGTTGGATTAGAATTAGGTGCTGTGATTACAGAACCATCTGATTGTTTTTGTCCAACTGTTATTGTAAAACCATTTACATTATCTAAATCACTTACATTATCAAAAGTTGGAATGTCTGCAAACGATTGTAAATTAGTAGCATCTGCTCCACCTGATCCTGGAGTTATTACTTCAGGTGCTCCTCTAAATCTTACAACATCTCCTGTACTTCTTTGATGGTTTTCTGAATAAATATTTACAAAAGTTACTCCACCAGAAATTACAGTTGTAAAAGAATTGTCATCTAATAAAATTAAACTAGTTGCTGATGCTGGTTGTGGTCTCGGATTATATAAAGCTTGTGGGTCTGACCCTGCTGGTTTAGGTTCAAGTTGTGGTTGTTTTGCTTCATATTCTGAAACGTGAACTAAAGAACCATTCCATTCTCTAACCATTTCAGTATATGGAAAAGCCATTCCAGATCTATCTGAAATTGCTAATGATCTTTTACCTAACGCATATCTACCCATTATACACCGCTCCCATAAAATGTTTGTGGTGTAATAAATGTAGAAGTTCCTTGGTTGTCTGCATCTAAAGCTCTTAGTAATTCACTTTCATATCTTCTCTCTAACTCTTGACTCATTTCTGGAGAAACTTTTAAACTTAAATAATATGCAAGACCTGACATCATACAAGGATAGAATCTGTTAACAACATCTGCTGTATTATTGTAAGCTCCTACATCTTGAATTTTAGATAAATAATAAAAACAAAATTGAAAATTACTTGGTGTGCTTGTACTTGATACACTTGCACTTGGTGTAGTATATAAAAAAATACTTGGGTTTAATTTTCTATCTACATAATATTGTGAAGGAGTTCCTTGCGATAATTTATTAGGGGTTTGTGAATAAGTTGATCTATCTATTTTAGTAAGTGCAATATCTTGTGGTGCTGTTGGTGTAGAATTATTTCTATAGAAAGCTTCTAATACATCACTAATATCTCCTGGAAAGTTTTGAGTATCTGCTGCAAAATTGTATTCCGCTTGACCTTGAACTAATGGAACTTTAGCAAGTTTTATTTTCCATAAATGAATCCCTCTGTTACCCCATTCTTGAAACATAATATTTAAAGAACGTCTTGCACTTCTTAATTGATAACCTGTTCTCGCTCCTCTAGTTCCTGTTCTTTCATAAGCTTCCTCAATAATTTCATCCATTTGTGGATTAAATTCAGTAGTCTCTGAAGTAGGTGAAATAGTTTGAGCAGTATTACCCATACCGCTATGATTGATACAATAATAAAATAACACCGGAGCGCCGGTTGTTCTAACAGGTGCAACATTAATAGTTGTATTTGCACCAGCACTTCCTGCAGTTCCTGTTGTTGTTACGCCTGTTGTGTAATTTGCAGCAGGATCGTTATTAGCATTTGAAGAAAATGCTAAAGTATGAGTGGCATTAGAACTATCCGATTGATCGAAAATATAAGTATTTCCTTCTTGTAAATAAAGAACAGGACTTACCTCACCGTTAATAAAAAATTTATTACCAGTTCCATAGGCATTAGTGCCACTTGCGACAGTGACTGTGTAAGTAATAGTCGCCATTTTTTATCCTACGTAAAGGTTATAGTAACACCAGTAGTATTAGTTAAATCTAAATAAACTCCTGAGTCAAATAAAATTCCAGAACCTGGAACATAAACTTCTAAACCTTCTGTGTTAAACTTGTATTCAGCTATTAAAGGATCTGTATTTGCAGTTCCATTATATAATTTAATTACTGAACTAGCCACACCCGCTGCTTGAATAGAAGTAATTCTTGCTCTTTGAGTTGCAGGAACTAATTGTCCATCTGCTGTAGCGTGGGCTACTAATTGATCACTTGAGTATGATGCCATTTTTTCTCCTGTTAAATTATTGTGTGGGCCGAAGCCCACACTTAATTAATTATTATACTGCTGTTGCGTCTGATAAGTTGTTAGCTTGAACATACGTAAAAGTAACACTTACTTGACCTGTAGTTGCAGTACTTCCTGCAGCTATAAGAGTCGCTGTAATTTGTGTATCAGCATCAAATCTATCAGCTTCATCTAAAGCGCCGTTAGCTATAGAAGAAGTTTCTCCTAAAGCTTTGATGTTAGTATTAGCTATAAAGAATGCAGCTGATCCTGTTTTTCCAACTGAAACAGTTGCTGTAGTACCTTGGTTACTTACTACTGCAACTCTAATTGTAGTTGTAAGTAGTTGTGAGTTTTTTGGTATTACACCTACGTTGTAAGTAGTTGTTCCAGCTGCTACTGCTGCATCAATCATAATTGATTGAGACATTACAACTTGACCAACGTTTGCAACGTTATCACCAAGTGTTGTACCTGTAGTGTTTGAAATCGTTCCCGCTCTTATCGGTCCCGAAAAAGTAGTATTTGCCATATTAATATCCTCCTAGATATCTGAATACTGTCCCTAGGGTTGTCGACTATACGCGTCAGCATTCATCGTTTATTAAATGTATAGTGATTAATTTATACACTAGTTTTTAATAGAGCGCAAGAGAGCCTACGGTATATGTGTGATTTTTAAATGTAGCTTTTAATTAAGTAGCTACAGAAACTTCTGGAGCAGAACCTTCAACATTGTTCTGTCTGTGGGCAATTGCTGCTTCTTCCAGCTTGATCTTTGTGATGATCTCTTTTACTTTGTCATCAATTCTGACCATTTCAAGAGTATATCTGTTATTATCCAGATGCTCCTGTTCCCACTTCAACTCCAAGGACCTTTTTGCTTTGTATAGGTCTTGTATCATAAGTAACCTCCTCATAGGTTATTCTGTTTAACGGAGAAAACATTCCCGTTCTTTCCCAGATAATATCATTTTGTCCTAGTTTGTCAACTATTGCTTTTTCCAATGAGGTTGGATTGTCATCAGACTCCACTTCAAATTTTCCGTGGTAGTCGTAAGCCCATATATTTACTAGGAATTTCTTCATTTTTTCACCTTATTTAATAAAAAGGGCCGAATTGTGTTCGGCCCTTTTAAAATTATTGATTATGTTGCGTTTGAACCAAAGATACCTCTTGGATCAGAAAATCCAAATACATATCTTTCTCTCGCTTTGTATCTAACATTACCAGTATCGAAATCACCTTCCATAGAAGTTTTGATAGGTGATCTGCTGAAGTGTTTTAGACCATTAGGCACATCAGTTTTAATGAAGAATTTCTTCGCAGCAGTTAAGTAGTTGTTCACTACATATCCACCAGAGATCATTCCCATATTTCTGATTGCGTTAATGTCGTTATCAGCAGTGCCTGTTCTACCAGCAGAATTCATAAGTCTGTCAGCAGTAAATTGAAGCGCTGAAGGAATTACTAATTTAACTCCTGTTGCTGCAATTTTTAGGCCTCTTTCATCAGTAATAGCCGCGATGTCAATCAAAGACTGTTCTAATGAAGTTTCGTTCAACTCTGCAGGTGTTTGCAATTGGTTTGCAAAAGTACCAGCCATAGTTGGGTGATTAACAATTGCACCACCAGCTCCGTTACCACAAAGAGATACACCGTCACCGCCAGCAAAAGTTACGTCGAATGCATTGTTTAATACAGCCGCTCCTTTGATGTTTTTAGTTGACGCCATAGATCTTGCTAACGCTTTTGTATATCTAGACGCAAGTCTGTCATACAAGTTATCTTCGATAGCTTCTTCTGTGATCGCGAATGCTAATGCAATCGTTTCGTTAGTGTAACGAGCTGTGAAAGTTTCTTGTGCATCGTCAAAAGTTACACCCTGTCCTTCAGGTTTAACGTTTGCATTTGCGAAACCAGCTAACATCACTTCTTCTTCAAAAGCTCTGTCAGATGATTCTGTTTCGAAAATTTCAGACCATTGCTCGCCGTATTGTTTGTATTCTAATCCGAATAAAGCATTCAGACCAGGCTCTAGTTCTTTAACTAGTTGTGCTCTTGATATAGCCATAGTTATTTATCTCCTTATTCTAGATTAAGCGTATAAACCAGCGCCGCCAGCGATCGCAACAATAACATTTCCACCAGCTGCGGTGAAATCTTTATTTTCTGGATCATTGCCGTAAGCAACTAATTTAAACATTGCCGTTGTAGCAGCTGAACCAATATCTAAAGTAGTAATTGATTGACCACTTTTGTTATCAGTTGCAGTGTAGTTATTTACGTTGAAGTTGCTTGCTCCACCAATTAAGGTTTGTGCAACAGCTGCATCCGCTTTCACTTCATATTGCTGAAACGGGTTGTTGATTATAAACGCTTCAATTTCATTTGAACCGTTGTTGTAGTTTACTGATGTAGTTTGACCTGCAACAATGTTATTGCTGAAAGTAGGTTTTCCTGATGCATCTATAAAAAATGCGCCATTGAACACACCAGTTAATAATGCGTCTGCATTATTAGCCCAGCCTGTTCCGCCTGTTCCACCATCATCTGTAACTGTAAACGCTGCGTCTTGTTGGTAACCTTGATTGCCTGCATCTTGTGTAGACATAGGATCACCTTTGTTGACTGCAACGCCTGGTGCTGTTTGGATTCTGTATTCCGCTTGACCAGATGTAGCTGGAGTTTGTCCAACTGTATTGATCGCTCGAAGTCCAAATCCAGTAGTACTTGCGTTTGCCATAGTTTTTTTTCCTTGTTATGTACCTGCCTCGAAAGGCCTCCAGTACGAGTTTAATTTATTTTGTTGGATAGGAATAGTTAAAAGATTAACTTTTCTTTGTACCACCAAAAGTTACACGAGTATTAGATTCCTTTTGGAATTTCATACTTGGGTGCTGATCCTTCATAAGATTGTGTTCAACTGCTTCTTCTTTCGCATCGTTTTGCTTTTTATAATAAGCATCGATTTGAAGTGCAATCTCCTCTGGTATCCTAGCCAGCAATAGGCCTCCCACTCCAATAACTCCAGCGTATCTGCCTTCTGTCATCTCTGGATATTGAGTATCTGGATATTCGTCAGCTCTAACTAACTCCCATCCTTCCCTCAAAGAAGATGCAACATTTTTTGCATCTGATGTTCCGAGTATTTCAGAACGTATCCATTGATGTCTAAATCCAGTTGGCGCTGGGGGTGCATCAAGTGAGTTGGGTGGAGTCCAAACTTTTTTGACTTCTATTTTGTCTCTAGTTTGACTCGCACGAGAAGTTTTTATTTTTTCATTTTCCATTTTATGCTCCTTCCGTGATTTTTAATTGTTTTGCATAAGCTTCTAGCGGCACACCTAATCTTTTAGCAATTGCTACCTGTGACGGTGAGAGTTTCACAGTTTTACTTTTGCGTCCTGTTGAAGCCGAACGTTTAGCTGAAGCTACATTTTGAACCGGTCTGGCTCTTTCTGTAGTATTACCCTCTATCTTATCAAATTTATGCGGAAATTCAAGTCTTATTCTTGAGTCAACTTCTTCATAATATTCTTTAGATTTTGGATCATAACCTTCTTTTTCTACAAGCGTTTTATGTATATCAAACGCTGTATAAGTCATTGCTGAATCATTACCAAACCAAGGGTTTTCAGACGCCCAGGCTTCTGCCATAGGGTCAGATTGAGTCGGTTGTCTTGTTTGTTGAGGTGTTACATTAACCTCTTTAGACACTGGTTTAGATGCTTCAGCGGCTTTCATAGCGTTCAATCTTGCGGCGTCCATAGTCAAATTAGAAATTTGTTCTTGAGCTGCAATTTGTCCGTCTACATCTTGAGACTCAATAGCAGTTTTAAGAGCTTGTCTTGCTGCTGCCATATTTGTTTTAACTCTCGTCTCAAATTCTGAAGTGTAAGATTTATCTAATTTAGATAATCTTCCTTCTAAATCACTCTTTTGTCTGTGGGCGGCTTCTGCAAATGCAATAGCTTCTTCTCTTTGTCTTTCAGCTTCTCGCATTTTACGAGTTAGTTTAGCAATACGTTTTTGTACTCCTTCACTGTACTCTTGAACTTCATCTTTTTTTTCAAGTTTAGTTTCTCTTTCGTTTTCAAAAGTTTTGTCAACTTCAGATACTTCTTCAACTTCTATTTTTTCTTCAGCAGGCGCTTCAACTTTTTCGGGTTCACCTTTATCATCTAAATTAATTTCGGCTCCTTGTTCTTCACCGACGTCAATTAGACTTTCTGTTTTTTCGTTTTCTGTTGGCATAGTTTCCTTCCTATGTTGTTAAATGTAATGAAGAACTGATTCAGGATCACCTATGGTCCCTAACACTTCATCATCGTTTAGTATTCGCACTTCTCCACCTTCAATCGGTAAACGTGCACCAGCATATCTGGCAAACATCACCCAATCTCCTACTTTACACCACGGCTTATTAAATTTATCTTTATCCGCGTATGCAAGATCTCCCATTTTTAAAACATAACCACAAGTAGTTGCGATTCTTGCTTTATCTAATTGTTCTTGAGAGAATAAAATTCCACCTTTAGTTTTTTCTTTTGGTGTAAAAGGTAAAACTAAAATCCTGTATCCAACCGGTTCTGGTAACTGGTCTTCTACATCTTTAATATTATTTTCGTCTAATCTTTTTGCGTGAGACTCTTCTTTTTTTTCTGCTTCGTATTTATCTTGAAGACCTAATTTAATTTTTGGGACTTCCTTTTCCGAGGTCGATAACGTTTCCTTGCTCATTTTTTTGCTCCTTTGGTTCTAGCAGGTTAGAGATTTCCTGTATTACTATTTGATAGGCGTGTGCCTGTCCTAGCATATACTTATATTTTTCCATACTGTCAACCCCACCAGTCATCATATTGTCTCCAATTTGTTGAACAGTAGCATTGATTCTTTTTTTTAGTTTATCTATTATTACTAAATCGTCCATCTTCTCTCCTTATAGTTTGAATTGTTGCAACACTTTTATTTTCTCTTCCGCATTTGCAATTTTTTCGATTAGTTTATCTACTTCATCTATGTGTTGTGGATGTTCTCCAATACCTACAGAATTTTCCAAGTAAATTTTAAGTGTAGCGTCAGCCTCTAAAATTTGAGCTTCATATCTAGCTTCTAATGCATCTATGATTGCTGTTCTCATTTTTTCCTTTTTCTTCTTTTGTTTAGCAGTTTAACTCTAGACTGCCAACACCATTCTGTCATTTTAATAACATACGTTTCAACAAATGCAATAGCATCATCAAGTTTAGCAAAACAGTTATAAATAAATCGATCTAGCACTTCCACCTTTTTCTAGCCTGACGTAGTCTAGAATTAGGATCTCTTGCTGCTTTAGGAAATTTTTTCATTTGACCTGCACTTCTTGCGCAGTATGATTTTCGCCTGTTAGCGGCAGCGGACCCTTTTTTAACTTTACCAGTCACAGCTGTTTTTAATTTAGAACCGGGATTTTTTCTTCTATAGGCAGCAACACCGGCTCGTGTCATACCTGCTCCAGACTTCGTAGGTCTAAAGTTTTTTTTGTTTCTTTTAGGCATATTGTCTTGTTTTCTCATTACAACATCCCCTTATAATATTTTTTTAAACTTGGGTTTGAAACTTTTACTCCACCTAAACTGCCGTCTATATAGCTACCTCTGTAATCTCTTTGTGCTTGCTCAATCATCCCCCCATCTTTTTTCTTAACAAAAGTTTTTACGTTGGTTGGTTTTCCTCCAGGATTACCAGCTGCTCGTTTTCGTTTGACAGCAGAGGCCTTTTCGCCTTTTGTCATCCGTGTGGCTTTTGCAAGTGGAACGCATTTCGGGTATTTTCTTTTTGAACCTGTTGATGATTTTCTTCCACAAGGTTGATATTTGCCATCCTTCTTGGGAGCTCCAATGTCCACCCATTTCTCGTTTACCCATTTCTTTAAATCTCCCATTAGGCAATCTTCGTTTTCTTTCTTCGGTCTGACATTACTTTGCCACAACCTCGTGCAATGAAACCACCATTCTTTGCACTAGCTCTAACTTTGCCCTTACAAACTTTTGAAGCATACATATTAGCATAAGCTGAAGGATATACCTTGAACTTACGTTTTGCTGCAGCTTTTCCTTTAGGACAAAGTTTAGCCATTACTTAACTTTTCCACCCTTTTTCATAAAGCCCATTTTATTTCTGACTTGTTTGGGAAGTTTTTTTAAGCCTTTAGATTTTTTACCTTTTGGTAATGGTTTTAATTTTTTCATTATGTTTTTTTCCTTAATTTATTTAAAGTCATAGCAAATCTAGCACGTTGTCCTAGCTTACCTTTTTTCTTCGCAGCGGCTTTTAATTTAGAAGCTGGAATCTTTTTGCCTTTCTTTATTCCTAAAGATTTACGCAAAGCTCCCGGCTTTTTAATAGCCTTCTGTATAAAATCTTTTGCCATAAACTATTTGTTTATTTTTCCAGATTTTTTAGCTTTAGAACCAAACTTACCATAAGACTCGTCTCTTGAATCTTTTAATTGTTTTTTAGTTCTTTTCTTTTTTATTCTCATTGCGATAGATTCATCTTTTCTATCTTTGTAGCCCTGTTTTTTCTTTTTAACAGATCCACCTTTTTTGTACATTGCACCACCCTTCATACCCATATCATCTGGATAGTAACCCGATGCCATATCTCTTCTTCTTGTAGACATTCCACCACCCATTTTTTTTACTCTGCCACCAACTTTCATTCCTCTTGGTTGAGCAACTTGTTTGTTAAATCTTGGATTTGCCATTATTTTTTTCCTCCGTTGTTTCTAAAAATTTGTGTACCCTTTATTCCATAAATGCTCGCAACGACAAGGATCCACAAATTTGTAAACCAGCTCGGGAG
>Ga0208645_1003685_pt1 | contig 11213 bp, 7 predicted proteins | sample VirMetDEL_Sep_01_FD_184519 | JGI IMG/M metagenome (GOLD analysis project Ga0208645, IMG submission 184519) | Aqueous microbial communities from the Delaware River and Bay under freshwater to marine salinity gradient to study organic matter... | ecosystem: Environmental > Aquatic > Marine >...
AGGCAACTATGGCTGTTGTGCAGATAAGAAAGAATCCTGATGATATGCAAAATATCTTAGATAAGTTCTTTACAGCAGAAGAGCCAGAGATACCAACAGCTGAACAAGAATTGCTTGGAGGAGGTGCTTTGCCACCACAAGGTCCTCCACCAGGCATAGCTCAACTACTTGGTGGAATGGGTGCATAATGTCAATTAATAAAAAGTTTGAAGAGATTGTAGATTTTTGTTTAGTAGATGTTGATGAGCTTGGTGATGACATTATTTTAGAAGAAGATGTATTTAAGCCACGAGGCAAAATGTACATTGACCAACTTCCACCTTTAGTATTCCCATTTGGTTATATGGTTATAAGTTCAGCATTTCAATTTTTTGAAGAAGATGAAAAGGATGAAAATGGCGAGATCACCGAGTAATAAAGGTATAAGTAAAAGAAATACTAATGTTCCACCAGCAGCTAGGAACTATTCTGATAACACACAAGCTGTGCGTAGAATACCTGGTGTTGATTATGGTGAACAAAAAGAATTAATTGAGCAGCAACAGGCTGCACCATTACCAAAAAATGGAACACCACAAGCACAAGCAAGACCTACAAGACCAATGCCTAATGTAGATGTCTTTGGTGGAACACAAAGAATTAATGAACCTGTTACAGCAGGATTAGATTTTGGTCCAGGTCCAGGACCTGCTATACCACCAGAACAAAATGTAAATGATTTAATATATCAGATGTACGCTATGACAGGCGACATATCATTACTTCAGTTGGTGGATTTTGACTAATGGTCATTAAAAATTTTGGTTTTGATGATGACTTGTTTGATGACAACTTCCAATTAGAGTTACAATCTAAACAAGATGTATCTCCAGTAGTTTCACAGGAAGAAGCAGAAAGAGCAGCAAGTATCGCAAACTCTTATCCTAACTTACCAGCTAGTGTTATTGCTGCTGCTGCAAAAATGGGATTAGGTTTTAATGACAATAGATTAACTGATATTGCTAAAAAAATAGAACTACAAAGAGAAACACAGTTTAATAAAATTAAAAGATTTGTTGGAGAAAACCCATTAGCTAATCAAGTAAAGAACAATAGATTTTTTCAAGTTATTGGTAGTCCTATAGACAATATACTTAAACCAACAGTTAGAGGTGCTGTTACAGGATTTGTAGATATATACGAAGCTATATTTCCTGCACTTGCTAGAGCAGAAGAATTACAAGACCAAAATCCAGATATGTCTTTTAGTGATGCTTACAAACAAGCAGTTAAGGGTACATTAAGAACTCCTAAAATGTTGGAAGCAATTAGATCAGGCGAACAATTTGATTTGGGTAGAGGTTGGTTAAAACTATCTACTGACCCTTCTGATACAGATGAATACAAAAGATTAGTTGCATCAGGTTATGACCCAATACAAGCAAGACAATATGTATTAGATAATGTACTTGGAGAACAAATAGATGTTGAAGCTAGAGAGACAGCAGAAAACATTGTACAGTTTCAAGGTGAATTAGGTCAGCAATTTAAAAATGCAGGACTTAATCCTTCTGTATCTCCTGGTAGAAAAGTATTTCAAGAATTAGGTTTATATGAATTGTACGAACCAGGAACTAAACAAGCACAGTTTGCTACTGGTGCATTAGACTTTGGTTTTCAAATAGCATCACCAGAAAATTGGGTAACACTAGGTATTGGTCAAGCAAGACAAGCTAGTAAAATGTTTAAAGCAGCAGAAGTGTTAGATGATGCAGGTGTAATTACTAGAGGTATAAGAAGTACATTTCACGGACCAACATTACAACAATATCTTGCAGGTAAAAAAGGTAAAGAGTTTAAACAGTTATTATTTGAAAATGCAGACAATCCTTTTGAAATAATAACTCGTACAAAACAATCAATAACTGATGCAGGTTTTTTTGCAGATTTAAAGAAAACAATAAAAGATAATAACTTAACAACATATGATAAAAATGCAGAAAAAATATTAGATGATTTCTTATCAGAAAAAGTGATAAGAGAAGGTTTAGATAAAGCAGAAGGTGTTGGATCAGCAAGATTAATTGATGCTTCTAATATGTATGTACCACAAGTTATTCGTGGTAATGGATTACAAAAAGCTATGCAATTATATTTTGCACCATCATTTGGAAGATTAGTAGATGCTAATGATTCTGCTGGAGCATTAAGAGATTTATATAGATTTGGTTTACAATCTAAAGCGTTCTTAAAAGAATCAGCAGAAGGAACTAACCTTGCTAATAAACTATTAAATAATGCTATAGATGCTTATGGTAAAGGTGGCGACATTGGTGCAAGTTTAAACAAAGTTGTAGCAGACTGGCTTGAAGGAGATATGTATAAAGCATTAGTTGATTCAGGTGTAAAAGAATCTGTAGCAAAAGCAGCTACTAAAATAAGTAGAGATTTTTCAGATGATGCTACTGAAGCAGCCAATATGAACAAAGGTGTTTATGGTATTGATGGTCAAGGAAATAAATTTCCTATTAATGAAGTATTAAGAGCTAATGGAGTAGACCCTGAAACTGCTAATGATGTTTCAAGAGCTTTGTTTAGCACACAAATAAACAATACAATATATTTACCAGAACTTAATAAAGTAATAAAGGCATCTAATCAGATGACAAAAAACTTACAAGGCAATATGACAAAACTTGTAGATCAAATTGGTGGAGAGAAGTCAGAAGCATTTATACAATTTTTAGATTGGTATAACTCTGACATATTCAAACCACTTGCTTTGTTAAAACCAGCTTGGACTGTAAAAGTTATTGGTGAAGAACAAATAAGACTTGCATCAAGAGGATTAACATTTGCACCATTAGCACCTATACAGATAGTTGCTAGAATGTTTGGTCGTTCTGTTGGTACAGAAGATGCAGGAAAACTTAGAAAAGGTGTTGATCCATTACTACCAAGTGAAGCAGCAGGTGGTTCTTTTGCATCAGATTTAGCGTATCAAGATGCTCTAACAGGATTAAACAATGTAAGAACAATGAGAAGAAAAGTAGTAAATCCTGGTAAATGGAGAACTTTAGGTAAAGGAGAATCAGAGTACAATCAAGCAGTAATAAGAACTATATATCAAATGATTAATGATGATGCAGTTGTTGATTTAGCAAAAATAGAAGCATCTGCTTTATCACCATTACAAAAGCAACAAGAATATAGAAAACTTGCAGATAGATTAAAAAATGGAGATTTAAAAGAAAGACTTGCAAAAGTTGTAGGAGAAGAATCACATCCATTTCATAAAGCACTTCAATCAGATGAAGTTGCTTTAGAGTATGTATATTATTTAAGAGCCAATCTTAATCAAGGACTAGGTGGCAAAGTTGTTGCAGATGAAGCAACAAGTGCATTGAATTGGGTACAAGATTTAGCTAATCAACAATTATTAGAAATGGTTGCTAATCAAGGAAAATTTATAACAAAACAAGGTAAGCAAATGGATTTCTTTTCAACTGCTGCTATTGCCAAAAACAAAGCAAAAGCTGAAAAAGTTAAAAAGAAAATTGGTGATAAGGATTTTGAACAAATAGCTGATGATTACATTAAAGGCAAAATAACTGACGAGGATTTAAAAGTTGTTGCACCTTTATTTAAAGAGGCACAAGATGATTTAGTAAATTCTTTTATAGGAACTTATTATGATGATTTACCTTCTATAACAAGAGGATTTGTAGACCCAACATTTAAAGTAGAAGGATTGTACGAAAAAACAATTAACAACGCTTTTCAAGTTTTAATGTCAGTACAAACAAATAAATTATCACGATCTCCTGCTTTTAGAAGATTGTATTGGAAGCGTGTATCAGAAACTATAGAGTTTTTAGGTAAAGATGCTAGAGATGAAATGATTAATATTGCAAATACTTCATTAAAAGAATTTACTAAGTATGACCCAATATTAGATGGTTACTTGAAAAAAATAAATAATGCAGGATATTCAGGACCTAAAGAAGCTATTACAGATGTACAGCTTTATGACAAGATGATTGCTTCTGATGCTTTGACACAAACTAAAAAACTACTTTACGATATATCAGAACGAACAGTTGTTGGTGATTCACTTAGATTTGCTTTTCCTTTCTTAGAAGCATATCTTGAAATCTTTAAAACTTGGTCAGACATTACAAATAAAGCTGGTGGAAAAAACTTAGTCAATCTTAACAAGCTAGTACAAAGTGGTAGTGAACCTAATCCACTAGCAGACCCAACAGGACAAAGAGGTTTCTTTTACACTAATCCAGTTAATGGAGAAGAAGTATTTGCTTATCCTGGAACAGGATTAATACAGAAATGGATGTTTCCTGAATTACAAGATACAGGTGTAGAAGCATCATTTCCTGTGTATGTGTCATCTGTAAACTTAGTAGCAGATGTTATGCCTGGCATAGGACCTATTATTAGAGTACCTGCTAGTTATTTCAGAAAAAACTTACCAGAAGAAAGTGCAATAAATCAATTTATATTTGGAGACTTCTCACCACCTAGAGGATTTATAGAAGGTGCAGTACCATTTCCTGCTTGGCTTAAAAAGTTTTATCAAGCATATCAAGCAGGTGGAACAAGCAGTCCAGAACTAAATAGATTATTTAATAATACAGTTATAGATACTTACAAAGCATTAACCTATGCAGGTGTTATTGATGACAGTACACCTCAAGGTGCAGAAAGTGGTTTAGAACTTGCAACAAATTATGCAAAAAAAATATTTGTAATTAGAGGTGCATCACAATTATTAGGACCAACAGGTGCTGCTTCTCCACTATGGTCTGTAACGGAGAAATCAGGTAAATCATTATTTATTGAATCACTAGCAGATACATACAGAGATTACAAAGCTGCTGCTGATGGAGATGATTATGGTGCAACACAGAGATTTATACAAGAGTTTGGAGTTGATCCAACTGCTATGCTTACTTCTAAATCTAGGTCTGTAGTAGCAAGACCAGCAACAGTATTTAGTGCAGAGTGGGCAAGACAAAATAAAGACCTGTATGATGATTTTAACTCTACTGCATTTTATTTAACACCAACAGATGTAGATAATGAGTTTAGTTATGATGCTTACCTTAATGCACTAGAAGAAGGAACATTAGCACCAAGAACACCTGAACAATGGGTACTAGCAAAGAATAGATTGTTAGGTTCTATTGCTTATGAAAACTTTATTCGTAATACAAAAGTAGGTGGAGTAACTCTTATGAATACAAATACTAAAACAGCACAGTTACTTAAATGGACAAAACAATCACAGTTAATGAATCAATACTGGGGTTATGGACAAGATGCTGGTTTTGAAGTAGATAAACCAGATACAGATTTCTTATTACAAGAAATGGGCGGACAAACTTATTTACCAGATCGTACATCTAGTTTCAAACAAGGTTGGATAAAATCTGACTATACACCAATAGATAAACTTAAAGATAATAATGCTGCTATTGCTTATGGTGAATATAGAAAAGCATATGATGCTATAGTTGCAGAATCTATTAACAGAGGATATGCACCTAGTTCTATTAGAACAAATAGAGAATTAGTAAAAGCAAGACAATACTTACGAGAATTAGCGACTAAACTAATATTAGAGTACCCTGAATTTGGTCCTTTATACAATAGTATTTTGGAAAACGAATTAAGAGAAGAAGTATCAGATATAGAATTATTAGGTATGTAAATGAATGATATAGATAAATTTGTACAAGCATTAGTAGAACAAGACACCCTTCCAGGTACTAATTCTTTATTAGATGAAAATGATATTCAAGAAATGAAAATGATGGGAACTATTGATGACATACAAGCATATGCAATAGCTACTGCTGGATTAACAGCAGGACAAATAAATAACGCATTAATTAATGCAGGTTTAGAAACAGGTGCAGGTGGAATAGATGATTTTGATGTTGCAGGTTTATTTGGATTTGGTGCTGATGCTTTACCAGGCATTATAGGTGGTTTACCAAGTAGTTATACACCAAGAAATCCTGCTGATACAGATTTTTATAGAGAAGGTGATGAATATAATATCTTTGCTAATTTACCAGTAGAGGACTTATATGGATTACAAGCTAGATTAATTCAAGGTGGATTACTTGCTAGAGGTGGTTTCACACCAGGAGATTTTGATTCTGCTACTGCTAGTGCTATGAGATTAGTATTAGGCAGACAAAATAGAATAGGCGTGAAGTCTGGAGAAAAAGATATTGCTTGGAATGAATCGTTATTATTGTATCAAAACGAACCACTACCAAGTGGAGAAGAAGTATCAGTATTTTTACCACCTGATTATGCAGAAGTATCTACAAGAATTAGAAACTTATTTACAGAAAATTTAGGCAGACAACCTAAAGGATATGAATTAACATTATTAGCAGAACAGTTTTATTCAGATGCAACATTACAATCACAGCAACAAGCTGAATTACAAGAAATGGCATTAGGACCTACTGTAGAAGAATTAGAGACAGGTAATTTTGGTAATAGAGAATTACAAGAAGTTGTATCTGAAACAGGATTACAAGAGGTATCTCCTACAGGTAGGTTATACGAAAACTTTAATAACTTAATACAGAAAGAAAAAGATAGGTTAGGAGCTAACGCTGATATACAAACAACTGGTCGCAATATGCTTGGTACTATTCTCGGTACAAGGAGATAATATGGCAGATCAAAGAGAATTAGAAGCATTTAGAATAGCAATCGCACTTACAGAAGGTGGTGGAAAAATAGACTACAACCAAGTTAATTCTGTAACAGGTGCATATGGTGCTTATCAATTTTTACCTGGTGAACATTGGGATTGGTACAGAAGTAAAGTAAAAGGTTTTGAAGATGCAAATATTGAAGATCCAAGAGTACAAGATGCTGTTGCTAGATGGCATTTTAATAATAATTATAATGATTTAGGTTCTTGGGAACTTGCAGCTATTGCACATTTCTACGGAAGAAAAACTGCATTTAATGCAAAAGCAAATGGTATTGATTCTATAAAAAATAAAAAAGATGCAACAGGTGTAACAGTAGATAAATACATAAATATTGCTATGGATTATTTTAAGAAACAACAACAATTATACGCAAAAATAGATAAAGATGTACAGTCTCTTAATTTACCAGATTATGGTCAAGCAGGATTTACTGGTCAATTTCAACCAGAAAATATAGTTAATAAAGAAGCAGCAGGATTATTAGATGTTATTACTAATGCTATGAGTGATGGTGGTAGAAAGAAGTTTCCTATGAATACTAAATCACAATATAATGCACAAGTTCCTAAAGCAGCAGGTTCATATGAAGCAGCTAAGATAAAAACTGATATCGGTAGAGGGATAAAGGTTTAATAATGGCATATAATTTACTTGGACAACAAGGACCTAAAGGTAGTAGAAACCCTGATCCTAATTTAACAGATGAACAAGCTACTTACTTATACGACACTCCACCTGGACAAGGTAATAATAAAGGTTTAGATGCTAAAGGAAATCCTGTAGATAAAAAAGATGTAGAGGAAAAATTAGAAGAAGTAGAAGAAGTAGTTACAGAAACACAAGAACAAGAAGAAGTTGTAAGTACAACAACACCTTCTAATGGTAATAAAAGTGAAATACTTAAAATACAAGAAACTTTAAAAAAATTAGGTTTTGATCCTGGTCCATTAGATGGAATTACAGGTCCTAAAACTAGAGCTGCTGCCTTAGCATACGCTTCATCACTTTCTGGAACAGCAGGAAAAGCTGCTTATGAATATTATTTTCAAAAATTAAATGGTTTAGGTCAAGCTGGAGAGTTTGTTGCTAAAACAACAGAAGAACAAACTACTACAGAAAAAGAAAAAGATGTTGATTGGTGGACACCATTAGGATTTGACAGTCCTGATGAAGCCTATGCAGCAGAAGCTAGAGGAGAAATAACTTCACAATATTTAGAAGAAGCTAGAAATTTTTATACAACTAATCAAGTTACTACAACAAGCAGTAGTTTTATAGATGCTTTAAATCAAGCAGAAGCAGAAGGTGCTTTTGATAGTAGCACAGTTGTTGATGCAGATATTGATGATGCTTTATTAGAACAATTATCAAGAGCAGAAAATTATAGTAAAGCATTAAGAGGTAATTTAACAAAAGAAGAATATGATAAATATAGGTTAGAAGTTTTAAATGAATACAAAGATGAAATAGAAAATAATCCAACATTCGCTGGTAAAATCGGCACTTGGCTAAATTTTGCTGGTAGATCATTAGGTGAAGATGTAAGAAATGTAGGTACTCTTATAAAAGAAATAGCATCTAACGTGGGTGAAGATTTTTTAGAATTTCTATTACCAAATGAAGGTGGAGTTACAGATGCTTTTTTTGCAGGATTATTAGGACAAGATTCTGGTAGCACACCAATTACAGATTTTACAGATAAATTCAAACTAATTTGGGATGATGAAAATAAATATTTTAAAAATGCAGATGGTCAAATAATTAGTCTTGGTGAAGTAACAAAAGAACAAGATGAAGAAGGTATGACATTAATTGATGTTGATGAAATAGTTAATAATTTAAATCAAGAATTAGGCGTAACTGGAACAGGAGTAGCAGGAACTGGTGTAACAGGAACACAAATATTTGGAGAAAAAGATCAGTTTGGTTTCACAGAACAAGATTATATAAACGGAATCGCAGTATATAGAGGAGATGCACCATCTAGTGGTGAAAGAGTTTATAATTTAGATGATTTAAGAAGTGTATTAAGTGCAGGTTATTCTTTATCTCCTGTTGATTTATTTGTAGGAAATGATGGATCAGGTGGTGGAAGTTTTTATATAGGAACTGAAGAAGAAACAATTACACCTTCAGAAGGTACTGGAACAGGACAAGTTGTAAATAACACACTTAATGAATTTAATAATATTCCACAAAACTCTATATTAATAGAAGCAGGTGGACAACTCTTTTTAGGTTATGAAGTACCTGGTGCATATGGACAAATGTACAATGGTAATCCAATATTTATGTTGTACGAAGTGTTAAACAATGATGTGTATGAAGCTGGTATTCTTACACAAGGTGCATCACCTAAAATTAATGTAACTCTTGATTCAGTACAAGATTTAAACCAATATGGAATTATTGTTGGTGGTACAGATGAATTAACAGATGATGTTGAACATCCATTTATTAGATTTACAGAAAACTTTGAAGCTGGTAAAAGAGTTAATCCTTGGCTTAATGACACAGAGATAAATCCTTTAACTGGTGTAACTTATCAACAAGAAGCTATAGAGTTTTTAGCAGAACAAGCATTGGAACAATGGACACCAGAAACTACACAAGTTAGATATGAAGGTTCTGATTGGTACAGGAAATCTACTACTGCACAAAAGACTTGGCTTACAACATTACTTACACAACCACAACAAGCAGAACAAGATATACAAGATAAAAAAATAGAAGTAAAAATTGCTATGGAAGCAAATGGTATTGCAAGTCCACCAGATGCTTTAGTATCTTGGGTAGCAGATAAAGCAGTTACAGGTATGTGGACACAAGTTTATACAGACCAACAGATAGCTTTACTTGCTGATCCTTATAAACCTGGTACTAGAGATACAGGTATGGTGAACTTTATAGAAGGTGTTGGTGTAGGAACACTAGATAGATTATCTGTAGGTGAAAAAACAGTAAGAGATTTATATAGAAGATATTTAGGTCCTTCTCTTGGTAACGCTAGTAACGCAGAGATTGCAGAAAAAGCAGGATTATTAAGGTCTGACCCTGATGCAGAAGAACAATTAAAATCTTATTTAGAACAACAAAGACTTGCTATGTTTGGTAAGTACACAAATCCAACTTTGACTTACAATGATATTGTGCAACCTTATAAAAACTTAGTCAATCAAGTGTGGGGTCAAGAAGTAGATGAAACACAAGACTGGTTTATAAAGATGGTACAAGATAATGATATTGAGAAAGCCTATAAAACTTTAAGACAAAAAGGAATAGATCAAGGTGTTGAAAGAGTGCAAAATCAAGCATTAGATGATTTACAAAGAAGTATAGGTCAAGGACAGATACAACAAGATTTAGGAGCTAATAGATAATGGCAATATTTACAGCAGATATGGTTACAGACCCTAATACAGGTCAAAGTATTAGTAGGCAAGAATATTTTAATAGATATGGAAATGCAGGACTAACAATAAATGAAAGAACTATATCTACTAATAATAATTTTTTACAAAAGGCTAGAGCATTATATCCAGGTTTACCTGATAGTTTTATACAGTTATTTGTAAACAAATGGGAAACTACAGGAGATGCACAACAAGCAATTAGTCAAACAAGACAAGACCCTGAATACGATAATATATTTCCTGGTAACAAAACTGATAGAGGTCAGATTAGATATGATGAAGTTACCTATTATGCTTTACAAGATTCTTACATTGGCACACTTGCTGAATACGGCATTCCTAAAGCTACTTCTTTAAATATATTGCAAGATAGATTTGTTAATTTATTAGAAAATGAAGTATCTGCTAATGAATTTAGACAAAGAGTAGCAGCAGTATATCAAGGAATACAACAAAATATTCCTGAAGTACAAACATTTTATGCTGATAACTTTGGTATAGATTTAGATGAACAATCAATATTTTTAGGTGCATTAGATCCAACAGTAGGAGAAGATATTGTTGCTGGTAAGATTACTACAGCTCAAATTGGTGGAGAAGCAAGGAGAGCAGGATTTACTATTTCATTAGAAGAAGCAGAAAGAATACAACAATCTGGATTATCACAAGCAGAAGCTAGAAGATTATTTGCTAGTGCTGAAAGAGATTTACCAAGACTTCAATCACTACAAGCACAAAGAGGAATAGAACCTGGACAACAAATAAGATTAAAAGAATATACTGAAGCTGCCATATTTCAAAGTCCTGAAGAATTACAACAAATACAAAGATTAGAAGAAGAACAAGCAGCAGAGTTTGCACCTATTGCTGGTGCTGCTAGGCGTGGTGCTAGAATTACAGGAATCGTAGAAGAATAACACAATATATTGTGTTTTAAATCCTTGACATACTAGATATAGTGGTATAATTAAATTGTCGCATAGTGGTAGTCTGCGAATATAAATTGACTCTGCACCTTCCAGTTTATTCCTGGCGTATAAACTGCGTATTACAAATCGCC
>Ga0208645_1003690_pt1 | contig 11191 bp, 14 predicted proteins | sample VirMetDEL_Sep_01_FD_184519 | JGI IMG/M metagenome (GOLD analysis project Ga0208645, IMG submission 184519) | Aqueous microbial communities from the Delaware River and Bay under freshwater to marine salinity gradient to study organic matter... | ecosystem: Environmental > Aquatic > Marine >...
TCCAGCGCATCTGTCGCTTCTGGCTATCCGTCCGTACAGGCGTTACGCCAGGGCCTGGCGAGCGACTGATACTCAGTGGGTCGGGCCCTTGAGCAACGGCAGCGGCGGGGTGACGTCGCGCTCGGCATCCGCCGTAAAGCCGGGCGGTGTCTTGCCCTGGAGGTACCAGGCGAAGGCGATGATTTCGGCAATGCAGCGATACAGTGATTCTGGAATCGCATCACCGAGTTCCAGGCGCGCGAGCAGGCGTACCAGTTCGGCGTTCTCGTAGATCGGGACTTCGTATTCACGGGCAATGGCGAGAATGGCTTCAGCCAGTTCGTCATCGCCTTTGGCGCTGAGTACAGGGGCACTCTGTCCGTCGTAATTGAGGGCGATGGCTTGGCGGGCCTGGGGTTGCTGCTGCTTGCGGCTCATGCGGTTTCATCCACCCAGCGTTGCTCCAGCGAGGTTTTCGGCCCCTGTGGAGGCATGCCCTGGCTGCAAGCCAGTTCGCCCACCTCCAGGCCTGCGGCCTGCAGACGCTCACGCAGGTTGCCCAGTTCGGCGCTGATCAGCGATGCCGTGTCGGCACGCTCGGCCCAGAGCTGGCTGGACAGGCTGCCGCGCAGCAGCTGCGCGCGAACCTGCAGCGGGCCAAGGTGAGCGAGGTCGAAGGCCAGATCGATCCGCCACAGTGGTTCCTTGGTTTCGTTCTTCTCGCCTTTGGCGTTCTGCTCCTCGCGCTGCAGCTTGATCTGCAGCGGAATCACCTCCTGCTGGTGGCGCATCGGCAGTTCCAGTTGCCAGGTGGTCAACTGGTTGCCGTTGGCATCCACCTGGGTCTGCGCCAGGCTCGACAATTGATGGGTCTGCAGCCGTGATATGGCCGAGGCGGCGAGCTTGAGCAGGGTTTCCAGGTCGGCTTCGCCATCCATGTTCTGCAGCAGCCGCGAGGGCAGGGGGAAGGTCAGCGCCTGCTGGCGGGCCGTGCCGTTGGCATTGACGCCGAGCAGTTGCCTGGCCAGGTTCGGCAGGTTCTGATTGAGCGCGTTCTGCAGCCCGGCCAGGGAGCCAGCGCCGCCAGGCAGCTGCGGGGCCAGTTGTGCGATCAGGCGTAGCAGGTTGGCCTTGAGGTCCTGCGCCAGGCCGCTGGTCTGGCCTTGCAGCAGCTTGGCCTCCAATAGCAGGCCGCTGCCCTCGAGTGCCTGCGCCAGACCCTTGGCGGTACTGAGTTGGCTGCTGTCGGGCAGGGCGCCGAGTAGCTTGTCGACACTGCCGCGCAGCGCCTCGTCAGCACCAGCCAACCCTTGCAGGCCTTTGAAGAGGCCCTCCAGCGAGGCCTGACGGTTTTGCTGAGCGGCCAGCTGTTGACCTAGAACCAGCTGGTCCAGGCGGCCACTGAGCGGCAGAAAGGCCAGGCTCTGGCTGCCTTGCACCTGGGCGCTGAGCAGGCTGCCGAGCGGCAGGTTCAAGGGGCTGTCGATGGCCAGTTTGTTGCCCGCCAGCGGTGTGTTGAGCAGGTTGACCACCAGGCGATAGATCGTCTGCGCGTTCTGCGCGTTTGGCGCGGGCATTGGGGCGTTGCTGACGACCTTGCCCTGCACCAGCGTGCCGGGTGGCAGTTGCTGCAGGTCGAGCTGGGTCAGGGCCTTGTCGCTACCCGGTTGCAGCAAAACGCTCAGGCGCGTATCGGAAAGGGCGGTCACGGTCAGGGCCGTGCCTTGGGCCAGCGGCCTCGAACTGTCGGCCTGCACGGTGGCCTGGCGGCCGCCTTCCAGGGTTAGCTTGAGCAGCAACTGAAAGCTCTGCGCCTGCTCGCGCACGGCTATCACTTCGGCCTTGGCGCTTTCGCCGGCGGCCAGCATGCCTTCCAGCGGTTGCAGCAGGCGCACGGCCATATCGGCGGCCGTCGCCGTGTTACGGATGACAGGAGCCGCAGGGGGGAGCGGGCGTGGACTGCTGATTTCGCTCATGGGCTTTGGTGAGGCTCCGTCCTGTGCTGGTGCCGTAGGGCTGTGCCTGGCGCAGTGGTTTGGACTGCTGGCGCGCATGGCCCAGCCTACGCGATTCACACCCTGTCGAAAATGCTGACTGCGGGGACAGCGGCGCGCCATGTATAATGCCGCCCCGCTGCGCATAGTACCTCCGGCACGCGTCAGTATAGCGGCCGGAGCACCGTCGACTTTAACCCTGCCAGGTATCGATGACCCGTCCCGTTCCCCTTCTAGAAGCCGTGGCGCTCAGCTGTGAGCGGGATTGGCGCATGCTCTTCGAGCAACTGGCCTTTCGTCTCGATGGCGGTGACATGCTGCAGATCAGCGGGCCCAACGGTAGTGGCAAGACCAGTCTGCTGCGGCTGGTCGCCGGCCTGCGCCAGCCGACCTCCGGTGACATCCTGTTGCAGGGCAAGACCTTGTCCGAGCAACGCAGCGAACTGGCGCGCAACCTGCTGTGGATCGGTCATGCCGCTGGCATCAAGGGCTTGCTGACTGCCGAAGAGAACCTGGCCTGGCTCTGCGCGCTGCATCGCCCGGCCAGCCGCGAGGCGATCTGGCAGGCGCTGGAGGCAGTCGGTCTGCGTGGTTTCGAGGATGTCCCCTGTCATACCTTGTCGGCCGGCCAGCAGCGTCGTGTGGCCCTGGCGCGTCTGTACCTTGCCGATACGCCGCCGTTGTGGGTGCTCGATGAACCCTTCACCGCACTGGACAAGGGCGGTGTGGCGCAGCTCGAAGCGCATCTGGCCGCCCATTGCGAGCGCGGCGGCGTGGTGGTGCTGACCACCCACCACAGCCTGCAGCACAAGCCGGCGACTTATCGCGATCTGGATCTGGGGCAGTACGCTGCATGAGCAATGTCTTCACTCAGCTGCTGTCGCGCGAGATGCGCCTGTTGGCGCGCCGTCCATCCGATCTGGCCAACCCCCTGGTGTTCTTCGCCATCGTCATCGCCCTGTTTCCGCTGGCGGTGGGGCCGGAGACGCAATTGTTGCAAACCCTTTCTCCCGGCCTGGTCTGGGTGGCGGCGCTTTTGGCCGTGCTGCTCTCGCTGGACGGGCTTTTCCGCAGTGATTTCGAAGATGGCTCGCTCGAACAGTGGGTCCTTTCGTCGCACCCCCTGCCTCTTCTGGTGTTGGCCAAGGTGCTGGCACACTGGCTGTTCAGTGGTCTGGCGCTGGTTTTGCTGGCGCCTTTGCTAGCGCTGATGCTCGGTTTGCCCGGGCGTTGCCTGCCAGTGCTGCTGATATCCCTGCTGCTCGGCACTCCGGTGCTGAGCCTGCTCGGTGCGGTGGGCGCGGCGCTCACCGTCGGTCTTAAGCGCGGCGGTCTGCTGCTGGCGCTGCTGATTCTGCCGCTGTACATCCCGGTGCTGATTCTTGGCAGCGGGGCGTTGCAGGCGGCCCTGCAAGGATTGCCGGCGACCGGTCATCTGTTATGGCTGGCCAGCCTCACTGCTTTGGCGGTGACCCTGACACCTTTTGCGATTGCCGCCGGTCTGACCATCAGCGTCGGCGAATAACAACGAACCGTGACTGACATCTGAACCGGATAACCGCCGGATCAGGCCTGAATAATGAGTCGAGCATGAACTGGACGTGGTTTCACAAATGGGGTTCGCCCAAGTGGTTCTATGAGATGAGCGGCCGCTGGCTGCCCTGGCTCAGCATCGCTGCGGTGTTGCTGATCGCCGCCGGTCTGGTCTGGGGCCTGGCGTTCGCGCCACCGGACTACCAGCAGGGCAACAGCTTTCGCATCATCTACATCCACGTTCCTGCCGCCTTTCTCGCTCAGTCCATCTACGTGATGCTGGCCATTGCCGGCCTGGTTGGTCTGGTGTGGAAGATGAAACTGGCCGACGTCGCGCTGCAGCAAGCTGCGCCCATCGGTGCCTGGATGACCGCCATCGCGCTGTTGACCGGTGCCATCTGGGGCAAGCCGACCTGGGGTACCTACTGGGTCTGGGATGCGCGGCTGACCTCCATGCTGATCCTGCTGTTTCTTTATTTCGGTGTCATCGCCCTGGGCAATGCCATCAGCAACCGCGACAGCGCTGCCAAGGCCTGCGCGGTACTGGCCATCGTCGGTGTGGTCAACATCCCGATCATCAAGTACTCGGTGGAGTGGTGGAACTCGCTGCACCAGAGCGCCACCTTCAAGATCACCGAAAAGCCGGCCATGCCGGTGGAGATGTGGCTGCCGTTGCTACTCGCGGTGCTGGGGTTCTACTGCTTCTTCGGTGCCGTACTGCTTTATCGCATGCGCCTGGAAGTGCTCAAGCGCGAAGCGCGTAGCAGCTGGGTGAAAGCCGAAGTGCAGAATCTGGTGGAGGGCAAGGCATGAGCTTCTCCTCGTTTTCCGAGTTTCTCGCCATGGGCACCCATGGCGCATATGTCTGGAGCGCCTACGGCATCAGCCTGGCAATCCTGGCATTGAATGTGGCGCTGCCGATTCTGGCCCGTCGCCGTTACCTGCAAGACGAGGCGCGCCGTTTGCGCCGGGAGAAGTCGAAGTGAATCCGGTTCGCAAGAAACGTCTGTACATCATTCTGGCCATCCTCTGCGGCGTCAGCATCGCCGTGGCGCTGGCGCTGACCGCACTGCAGGAGAACATCAACCTGTTCTACACCCCGAGCCAGATCGCCAATGGCGAGGCGCCGGTCGATACACGCATTCGTGCCGGCGGCCTGGTGGAAGAGGGCTCGCTGAAGCGTTCGGCCGATTCGCTGGAGGTGGACTTCGTCGTCACCGATGGCGCGCATGGCGTGACCATTCGCTACAGCGGCATCCTGCCGGACCTGTTCCGTGAAGGGCAGGGCATCGTCGCCCTCGGTCGGGTCAATGAACAGGGTGTGCTGGTGGCCGACGAGGTGCTGGCCAAGCACGACGAGAACTACATGCCGCCTGAAGTCATGCAGGCACTGGAAAAGAGCGGAATGATGCAGAAGCACAATGAGGCCAAGGCCGCCAAACAGGGCTATCAGCAGGAGAGCGCGCAATGATCCCCGAGCTCGGCCATCTGGCGATGATCCTGGCCCTGTGCCTGTGCCTGGTACAGGCGACTCTGCCGCTGATCGGTGCCTGGCGTGGTGACCACCAGTGGATGAGCCTGGCGCAGCCGGCTGCCTGGGGACAGTTCGCCTTTCTGCTGTTCTCCTTCCTGTGCCTGACCTATGCCTTCATGGTCGACGATTTCTCTGTCGCCTACGTGGCCAACAACTCCAACACGGCGCTGCCCTGGTACTACAAATTCAGCGCGGTGTGGGGCGCGCACGAAGGTTCCTTGCTGCTGTGGGCACTGATCCTGGCTGGCTGGACCTTCGCCGTCGCAATCTTCTCGCGCCACCTGCCGGAAGAGATGCTCGCCCGCGTGCTGTCGGTGATGGGCATGATCAGCGTCGGCTTCCTGCTGTTTCTGATCGTCACCTCCAACCCCTTCGAGCGCCTGCTGCCGAATGCTCCGACCGATGGTCGCGACCTCAACCCCTTGTTGCAGGACTTCGGCCTGATCGTGCATCCGCCGATGCTGTACATGGGCTACGTCGGTTTCTCCGTGGCCTTCGCCTTCGCCATTGCCGCGCTGCTCGGCGGCAAACTCGACGCCGCCTGGGCGCGCTGGTCGCGGCCGTGGACCATCATCGCCTGGGCCTTCCTCGGCATCGGTATTGCCCTCGGCTCCTGGTGGGCCTACTACGAACTCGGCTGGGGCGGCTGGTGGTTCTGGGACCCGGTAGAGAATGCCTCCTTCATGCCCTGGTTGGTGGGCACCGCGCTGATTCACTCGCTGGCGGTGACCGAGAAACGCGGCGTGTTCAAGAGCTGGACCGTACTGCTGGCCATCGCCGCGTTTTCCCTCAGCCTGCTGGGGACCTTCCTGGTGCGCTCCGGCGTGCTGACCTCGGTGCATGCTTTTGCCACGGATCCGGAGCGCGGCGTGTTCATCCTCGCCTTCCTGCTGGTGGTGGTCGGTGGCTCGCTGGCGTTGTTCGCCGTGCGGGCACCGGTGGTCAGGAGCCAGGTCGGTTTTGGCCTGTGGTCGCGTGAAACGCTGCTGCTGGTCAACAACATCGTGCTGGTGGTGTCGGCCGCGATGATCCTGCTCGGCACCCTCTACCCGCTGGTGCTCGATGCCCTGACCGGCGCCAAGCTGTCGGTCGGCCCGCCTTATTTCAATGCGCTGTTCCTGCCGTTGATGGCGCTGCTGATGGCGGTGATCGCTGTCGGTGTACTGGTGCGCTGGAAGGACACCCCGCTGACTTGGCTGGGGCGCATGCTGGCTCCGGTGCTGATCGCCAGCGTAGTGCTGGCGCTGATCGCCACCTTCGTGCATGGCGATTTCCACTGGGCCGTGCTGGCGGTCTGCCTGCTGGCCTTCTGGGTGGTGTTGGCCGGGGTGCGCGACATTCTCGACAAGACGCGCCACAAGGGCCTGATCAAGGGCCTGCCGAGCCTGACCCGCAGCTACTGGGGCATGCAGATGGCGCACCTGGGGTTTGCCGTGTGCGCCCTGGGTGTGGTGCTCACCAGCCTGGGCAGCTACGAGCGCGACCTGCGCATGGCGCCGGGTGAATCGGTGGAACTGGCGGGCTATCGCTTCCAGTTCGAAGGCGCGGTGCACCACGAAGGGCCCAATTTCATCTCCGACAAGGGGACGGTGCGGGTCTTCGACGGCGAGCGGCAGATCAAGGTGCTGCACCCGGAGAAGCGTCTGTACACCGTGCAGCAGTCGACCATGACCGAGGCGGGCATCGACGCCGGTTTCACCCGCGATCTGTTCGTTGCCCTGGGTGAGCCGCTGGAGCAGGGCGCCTGGGCCGTGCGCATTCACATCAAACCCTTCGTGCGCTGGATCTGGCTCGGCGGTCTGCTGATGGCCTTCGGCGGCTTCCTCGCCGCGGCTGACAAGCGCTACCGGATCAAGGTCAGAACCCGCGTGCGCGAAGCCCTGGGCATGCAGGAGGCCAACGCATGAGACGTTTGCTGCTGCTGTTGCCGCTGCTGGCCTTTCTGGCGATTGCCGTGTTCCTTTATCGCGGCCTGTTCCTCGACCCGTCCGAGCTGCCTTCGGCTTTGATCGGCAAGCCATTTCCGGCCTTCAGCCTGCCCTCGGTAACCGATCCGTCGCGCACCCTGACCCAGGACGATCTCAAGGGTAAGCCGGCGCTGGTCAACGTCTGGGCCACCTGGTGCCCGGCCTGCCGGCACGAGCACCCGGTACTGAACAAGCTGGCCGAAGCCGGCGTGGTGATCCACGGCATCAACTACAAGGATCAGCTCGAGCCGGCGCAGAAGTGGCTGCGTGACCTGCACAACCCCTACCAGCTCAATATCGAGGATGCCAAAGGCAGCCTCGGTCTGGACCTGGGCGTGTACGGCGCGCCGGAAACCTTCTTCGTCGACGCCAAGGGCATCATTCGTCATAAGTACGTCGGCGCCATCGACGAGCGCATCTGGCGTGAGCAACTGGCGCCGGTCTATCAGCAACTGGTCGACGAGGCCCAGCCATGAAGCGTTTGCTGATTTCCGCCGGTCTGGCGCTGGGCCTGTTGGCCAGCGCGCATGCCGCCATCGATACCTTCGAGTTTGCCAACGAGGCTGAACGCCAGCGTTATCGCAACCTGGTCGAAGAGCTGCGTTGCCCGAAGTGCCAGAACCAGAACATCGCCGACTCCGATGCGCCGATCGCCATGGACCTGCGCAACGAGATCTACCGCATGCTCGAAGCGGGCAAGAGCAACGATGAGATCATCGATTTCCTGGTCGCGCGTTACGGTGACTTCGTGCTCTACAAACCGCCGCTGACCAGTCGCACGCTGCTGCTCTGGTACGGCCCGGCCGGCCTGCTGGTGCTGGGTTTTGGCGTGCTCGGGGTGATCGTCCTGCGCCGTCGTGGGCAGCAGAAAAACCGTTCGGCCGTAGGCCTCACCGTCGATGAGCAGGCGCGCCTCGCCGCACTGCTCGACCAAGCCTCTCAGGACAAGAAAGACCGATGATCGATTTCTGGTTGCCCGCCGGGCTGCTGTTGCTGACCGCCCTGGCGTTTCTGCTGATTCCGGTGCTGCGCATTCGCAAGCAGCAGGCCGAAGAAGACCGCACCGCACTCAACGTCACTCTCTATCAGGAGCGCCTGCAGGAGCTGGAAGTCCAGCGCCAGGCTGGCGTGCTCGATGATGCGCAGCTGGAGGCCGGTCGCGCCGAGGCCGCGCGCGAGCTGCTCGATGACACCGAAGGCGTGCAGCGCCGCAGCAGCGTGCTCGGCGGCAAGATTCCGCTGGTGTCGGCGCTGCTGGTCCCGGTGCTGGGCGTGGCCCTGTACCTGCACTGGGGCGCGCTCGACCAGGTCGAGCAGACCCGTCAGCTGGCGGCCATGCAGCCGCAGAGCATCGAGGAGATGACCGCGCGCCTGGAGCAGACCGTCAAGCAGCAGCCAGATTCGGCCGAAGCCTGGTACTTCCTGGGACGTACCTACATGGCGCAGGAGCGTGCCGGCGACGCCGCCAAGGCGTTCGAACGCGCCGTGCAGATTGCCGGGCGTGCCCCGGAGCTGCTCGGTCAGTGGGCGCAGGCGCTGTATTTTGCCGAAGGCAAACAGTGGAACGAGCAACTCCAGGCACTCACCGACGAGGCGCTCAAGGCGGACCCGCAGGAGGTCACCAGCCTTGGCCTGCTCGGCATCGCGGCCTATGAAAGTCAGCGCTATGCTGATGCAGTGCGTTACTGGGAGCGCCTGGTCGCCGTGTTGCCGGAGCAGGACCCGTCCCGCGCGGCCATCGTCGGCGGCATCGAACGCGCCCGTCAGCAACTGGGTGAGGGTGAGCAGCCGAGCACGGCTGCAGCGCCGGAGGCCAAGGTGCATGCGCTGGAGGTCAGCGTGTCGCTGTCGCCCGAGGTGCAGAAGAACGTGCAGCCGGACGATGCCGTATTCGTCTTCGCTCGCGCTCTCAGCGGCCCGCCGATGCCGTTGGCGGTCAAACGCCTGAAGGTCTCTGACCTGCCGGCGCAAGTCAGCCTCTCCGACGTGGATGCGATGATGCCCGAACTGAAGATTTCCCGATTCGACCAGGTACAGCTGGTGGCCCGCGTTTCCCGCGCTGGCAATGCCACCCAGGGCGAGTGGAGCGGCAAGACCGGCCCAGTTGCCAACACCGCTCGTGACGTGCAGACGCTGTTGATCGACAGCCGCGACGGGCAGGCCCAGTGAAGCGCCTGATCCTCGCCTGCGCATTCGGGCTTGGCCTCAGTGGCTGCGTTTTGCAGCAGCCGAGTGCGCCGGTGGGTGAGCTGCCGCCGGTGCAGCAGCCATCGCATCCGCGCTATGCGCCACCACCCGGGGTCAAGAGTCATTGGAATCCGGGGCTGGGCGTCTACGTGGTCGAAGGGGCGCGCGACCTGTACTACCGCGAGCGCGTCTTCTATCGCTGGGACGGCGGCTGGAGCTGGTCTTCGCAAGCCGGCGGGCCGTGGCAGGAAACCGACAGCTCGGGCATTCCGCCAGGGCTGTACCGGCACTACCAATCTCGGTGAGGCATCTGTTTTGGCCTTTCAACGGCGCCTCTGGCGCCGTTTTCCATTTATCCGTCAGCCTCTTCTGGATGCACGGCGGTTCACATAGCCGCCTATTCCTCTGCCGTAATGATTGGCTAGTCGCTTCAGCAACTTAAAAGAGTAAGGACACTTCACCTACATAAGCTAAAAGGATAAAGCATGAGTGATGAAGCACTGTTAATTGCTTTGGCGCAAGCCATTCCGGGGTTCTCGGAAAAATATACTGCAGTGCCTGCGGTTGATGAGCGGCAGGGGGAGTATAAGCAACTCTATTGGCTGGATGCACTGTTGGGTGAGCGTTATCTTTGTTATGTCGAATGGAAGGAATTTGATCCTTGGGGTGTTGATGGATTAAATGCATTGGCACCGGTTCAGCAGGCCGGTATTACCTTGTCTACCGACAGTCTTTATGATGAGCAGGGCTTTCCGGTTCAGGACAACAGTCGTGAAGCGTTCCTGTATGACGCCGGTGGTTTTTATCTGCCGGTGTTGCAGCAGCAATTACAACAGGCCGGGTTGCAATTGCTGGAGGTCGGTATGCTGCAGCGTGATGGCAACGTCTATTTGCATGAAAATCCGCGTTTCATCTGCGTCATCACTGAGCAGCCCAAAATCGAGCAACTCAATCTGCAATTACAACCGCGAGGACTGGTGCTGTGCTGAGATCTTCGTATGTAACCCCCGCTACCGCCGGCCGGTTAGCGATATGTCTGATCATTTTGTTAATTGTCAGCGGTTGTACGTCTCGTTCGGTGCGCTGGATGCACCCGACGCCCTCGAAAGAGCTGTTGTTGAAAGCCATGACCGATCTGCAGGGTCTTCATGTTTACACCGGCCTCGACCGCAGGGATAACAGCCTGTTAAGTCGTGAAGATGTATCGAGAATGCTGGCGGATAACAGCCTGATTACCAGCGAAACCCCCAATTTCATGTTCGTCAGCTTTAGTGGCAATGAAGTCAGTATTGTTGGTTACAACCAGTATTACCGGCCAAAAACGCAGGATTATCGCAGTCCGATGATTTACCGCTATCGCGGGCAGTTAAAGCGCGCTGTTTATAGCTTGCCGCATATGGCGCCAGAGAGTGGCGATTTGAAAGTCACCTCGAAACCGATTGAAAATGTGCAACTGTGGCTGCTGAATGAAAAGAAGACGGTCTATCCGGACTTTAATGGCACGCTGACGTTCAAGTCCTGGAGCGGTGAATATATAGCTATCAGCGCATTTACCACCCGGAGCTGGGACAGTATTTTTTAAGGCGCTTCGAATAGTTTGGGAAAGGTCCGGTATCAATCGTATCTTTCCCTCGGCAAAAGCGACGCACCATAAAAAACGGCGCCCGAAGGCGCCGTTCTTGTTGGTGCGATCCAGGCTCAATGTGCCCAGATCATGCCCACCAGCAGGTAGCTGATCACCGTCACCAGCACCACGCCGAACAGGTTGAGGGCGAAGCCCGCCCTGATCATCGACTGTATCTTCATGTGCCCGGTGCCGAACACGATGGCGTTGGGCGGCGTCGCCACCGGCATCATGAAGGCGCAGCTGGCGGCGATGGCGGCAGGAATCGCCAGCAGCTCGGCCGGCATGCCCTGCGACACGGCCAGCGCGCCGAGCAGCGGCAGGAAGGCTGCTGCGGTGGCGGTGTTGGAGGTGACTTCGGTGAGGAAGATGA
>Ga0208645_1003698_pt1 | contig 11183 bp, 11 predicted proteins | sample VirMetDEL_Sep_01_FD_184519 | JGI IMG/M metagenome (GOLD analysis project Ga0208645, IMG submission 184519) | Aqueous microbial communities from the Delaware River and Bay under freshwater to marine salinity gradient to study organic matter... | ecosystem: Environmental > Aquatic > Marine >...
TTACCGTTGCCCAAAGCACGGACGTGGGAAGACTGGAAAGAGGTCTTGGCTCAGACTGAGTTAGAGCCGTGGGTATTGGATGGCTTTCTTACGGATTTTCAAACGGATGCAATAGAGCAGACGGGTCATTTATATGGGGCACACCTTTGGCACCCTACGGGAGCAGGTAAAACGTTATCGGCAATCTTATGGTCATTGCTGAATGACGGTTCAGTTATCGTGGTAACGAGAGCCGCCAGTAGGCTCCAGTATGCTAGGGAGTTTCAGCGATTTACGACCCTTGTACCTTACGTGGTAAGACCATTGACGAAGAAGAACGCACAGACTTTGGATCAATACTTGGAGAAGTGCTACGCAGAAGACAAAAGACCCGTTGTGATTGTAGGATGGGAGGCTTTGTCAGGCAATGTCAATAAGTTGCTTGCAGTGGCTGCGGACAATGCAACCCTTATTTTCGATGAGAGCCACCGAGGTAAGAGTGCAAAGAGGTGGGAAGCCATTCCTCTTCCTGAATGGGATGGGAAAGGATCAAAGGCTCAGTTCTACAAGAACCAAGAAGCCGTAGCCAAAGGGCGAGGTGGCTTCATTCCTGACCCCGAAAAGGATCAAGGTCATTTTGATGGAGGACATCGGGTAATGATGGTTCCTGCGGTCAATATGACCACGGCAAGTAGTATGCTTGCAAAGGCTTCGAAGAGGGTGATATGTACGACGGCAACTCCTATCAAGGATAGAGTCAGAGATCTATGGGCACAGTTGGACTTGGCGGAGCCTTATAGTTGGGGATCAGCAAGTTCTTGGTTTCATCGCTACTGTGGAGCCAAAGCAGGCAGGTTTGGAGGTTTGGATACGACAGGAGAGTCCAACCTAGACGAACTGGTGGAGCGTTTGAAACACAGTACCCATAGCATTGACTATCGGGATACACACCGTCAGTTACCTGCCAAGAGGCGGCAATCATTCTACATTTCGCCTGAAGACCAATGCAGAGCGACAGGAGGTTTTGCAAAGGAACTGAAAGGAGCCGCAAAACGAGGAGGTACTGCTCTCTTAGAGTGTCGCTTGGCTCAGAGTGCCAGTAAGAAGCGAAGAGCGGTTCTTGACCTCATTGCAGATCATTTAGAGTGCGGTCACAAGTGTGTTGTGTTCTCAGGTCGCAGAAGAGACGTAGAGAGCCTTGGTACGGACTTGGAAAAACATAAGAGAGTACAGAAGACCAATGCAAAAATATGGGCGGCTCACGGTGGTACATCATCTTCAGATCGGCAAGGGATAGTTGATGAGTATATGAACAGAAAAGAGCCTTGTGTTTTGGTTGGTACAGGAGATGCTTTTGGAGAGAGTTTGAACCTCCAAGACACCGATGCTGCCTTTTTCACGATGTTGCCTTACACGGCAGGTCAGATCCGACAGTGGGAGGGGCGTTTTTGCCGCTTGGGTCAGAGTCGCCCTGTCGTCATTTACTATTGCATATGTGAGGACTCTGTAGATGAGCATATTGCAGACATTCTCATTTCCAAGATGGACGCAGTTCAGAGAGTGATTGGCGATGAAGAACTAGCCGAGAGTCGCTTTGCTATTGGCGGCATTGACAACGAAGAAGAGGTACTGGAAAGCATATTGGACAGTCTTGGAGATCTGCTATGACGGTGCCTCATCTATTTTTGGAGCGGTATCCTCTTATCGCAGAGACGATTGCAATACCTCCCGACATCCAAGGAGACATTGAAGCCGAACACAACTATCTAGTGCCTATTTTAATAGCATACAAAGCCGAGTGGGAACTTGTATGCGATGAAGTAGAGCGAGGTATCGAAGACGGTTCCCTTGTGTTCTGTGGGGAAACAGGGGAGATCACCAAAACATCCGACTTATCTTTAATAACTCACAGGAGAATATAATGAGAACAATAGAATGCGAAGATTGCGGTTTCCAATGCTCTTTGGAGGGCAGTGAGAAAACCTATATACGAGGGGTCATTGTCAGAGACGAGAATGATGAGATTGATTTCAAGAACGTCTGCATTGATTGCAGAGAAAACTACGAAGAAGATCCTCAAAACGAGGATATGCACGTAAAAAAATCCACAACCAACAATGGAGGGCATAATGCCTAATTTCAAAACTGTACGTCAGTTATCCGATCGGACTGGTGTATCAATCACAACTATTCGATCGTTTCTGAAACGTGGTCTCTTTGAGACTACCAACCACCGACCTGTTAGGATAGACATACATAGGCTCCCAAAAGAGTTTGTCTGTTTGTACGATCCCAACTACGTACCTTTGGAGTCCTTTCTTTCACAGACTGGTATTCAACTGTCAAACCCTCGCCTTGCGAAGTATGGGGGACTCATTCGCAGCCCCAAACAAACGAGTGGCTACTGGCGATACATTGATCCCACTGACTTTTGGGAATGGTTGCAGGATAAAGAATGGACAGATGATGAACCCCTTTACCAGTTTCAAAAATCCGAAAAGCCCGTCCGAAAAATGAAGCAAAGTTCGTATGAGGGAAGTCGATCACTGACGATTGTATTCAATGATGAAGTTGGTCGTCGCACTTGGGTGGAAGACAACCTTGGTATATCCATTCAGCACGAGGATCAGAACGTCATTCTTATACACAACATTATGACGGCTCAGGTGAAGTCGGTCATTTCTTGACCTGTACTTTTTCCTGAAAGCACTTATACTATTTACTCACTACTATTTCACTACAACAAGGAGGGCTTATATGCCTACTTTACTGAATGCAGGAGCGTCACCACGGGGATGGAGTCGCTTATCTACTGTTTTACAATGTCCCCAAAAGTATGCTTACACCTATCTTCTCTCTGAGGAGGAGGGTGGAGGAAAGGGAGGGGGCAACAGTCCTGCTCTCATCAAAGGATCACTTATCCACACAGGGTTGGCTCATCACTACCGTCGGATGATGGCAGATCAGCAAGGCGAAAACCGAGAAGATTGGTACGAACCGATGATTGCAATGCAGTTTCAAGCAATGCAAGAGGGTGAGGCTTGGGAAGAACACTTGGAAGCCTCTCAGGACTCTGTGCGAGATTATATCTCTCATTACGGCTTGGAGGAGTTTAAGATTGTAGCGGTGGAAGAAATGATCTCAACGAAGATTGGAGAATACCTTGTGACGGGTCGGGCTGACCTCATCATTCAGCAGAGATCAACAGGCAAGGTATGGATTGTCGATCATAAGACTACGAGTCGGATCAGCAGCACGCAGCAGAAGTATTATGGTATTTCAGGGCAGTTGATTGGATATGAGTATATGGGTCGTGAGTTGTTTGGTGAAGAGTTATGGGGTGGAATGCTGCTCAATCAGATCCAACACGGTAGCAAGCCCAAATACAATCGTGTGGAACTTCCGCCTGCTCCCAATATGTTGGCTCGCTTTCCTCAGATTGTGAGAGACGCTGAGGAACGGATCGCTCAACTGGAACACAGGGATGTACATAACTATCCGATGGCGATGAACGAACTCACCTGTTACCACCGATATGGAGCCTGTCAGTTTGTAGATAAGTGTCGGTGGGGCAAGAGTTTCAAAGTATGAAATCTTTTTTCACTTTTTGTTGCAATGACACTTGACATACTTTTTCAGATAGAATATGCTTTTCCTTGTGGGGGCGAGAAGCATTCAAAATCAAGTCCCCCGTTACTACTTCAAAAAACAATAAGAGGAAAATCCTTATGACTATCCAATCACCAATGGTATTGACCTATGGGGCTTCGGGCAGCGGCAAGACAACAGACTGTGGGTATTCGTTCCCAAATGCTCTGTTCTTGGCAGTTCCGAACTCTTTGCAGTCAATCAAAAGTGTTTGTGGTTATGAGCCTGCTTGTGTCGATATAGCGACCATTCAAGAGGCGACAGGGATCATCGGTGAAGCCAAAGCCAAAGGTTTTGATAGCATTGTCGTCGATGATTTCTCGTTTCTCGCTGAAAAGACATTCGCAAGCCTAGACCGCATTAAAGATACACGGCTCCGATGGGGCAAACTACGTGACGTAACCCTAGAGTTTCGCAATGCAGCGAGATATGCAGGAGTTTCAGTAATCATCAACTGTTGGGAAAAGGCTCCCAGTACAAAGAGCGATGGTACATTCGTTCGTGGTGGAGCCTCTCTAAGCGGCAAGTTGCCTGAGCAGTTACCTGCAATGTGTGACTTGGTTCTCCGCTGCGGTAGAGATCCCCAACGCAAGCCGTGGGGCGGTGTATATCACTGTGAGTTCAGCAGTCAGTACGTAATGAAAGATCGTTTCGGTGTTGCGTATGAAATGAACCCTTGCCCTATGAACTTGGCTGAGATCCTCCGAGCCGCAGGTGTCTCTGTAAGCCGTATGAAAGGCTTGGAATGGCAGGAAGAGGTCGTAGAGTCCTTTTCCCAAGAACTTCAAGCCTCCAACCCATCCGAATATACCACAACTGTGGAAACGCTTTTTGGACGACTTCTCTCTGAGGGGATCGATCCGAAATATGCACGATGGACTATCCGTGATGTCCTTGACAGAACGGTAATCCGTAATGCACTTCAAACCCGATCACAAAAGTTCTTTTCGTGATCACTACTACTCAACCGAGCATAACGCTCATATCCAATAAGGAACCTGCTATGCAGTCAAATAACAATAGCGGTCAGACCAACCCTAACTGGTCATTCACATTCTCAGGTATGGATCAAGTCCAAACCTCTTCAGCCACCATCATTCCTGCTGAGGGCTACTACGAAGCGATCCTTGTATCCAATGTAGCAAGCACTGAGCGAGAGGGTACTGTAGAATTCACTTGCCGTATCGTAGGCGGAGAGTTCAATGGTTGCGAAGTCTCCAAGGGTATCAAGTTGCCGAGCCACGCAAACAATGCGTTTGTTTGGAAAGGACTTTTCGAAAGCCTTGGTTATGCTGACAACGACATCAATGCTCCTCAGTTCAACCCCAACCCTGCGGATTGGAACGGAATGCCTTGCACTATCTACTGGCGAGCAGGCAACAAAGAACTGTCAATCTATCGTGAGTTGCGTTTCTATAAGAAGTCTGTTTGGGCAAGCAAGAAGTCTCGTTTCGAAGCACAGAAGTCCTCAACTGGATCTACGGCTTCTGCGGCTCCTGTTTCCAAGCCAAGCATTCCATCTGCTCCCCAAGCCAATGTGGTTCCGAATGCAGGTAATGGTCTTCAAGGTTCGATGTCAGGTGCGTCTCTTATGAACCGCCTCCGCAACAACTAATCCCCTTACATTACCTCGGAGGTTTCGCTTCCCTCCACCCCACCTTAAACACTCAGAAGCGGTGACTGGCAGGAAAGACTGCCATTTTTCAATTTGACCTATGGAGTATCCAATGAAAACAACGAAGTCAGGGCTTATTCTGCCCGATATGCCCACATTCACACCGAAAACCATCGAAGAGTATGAGCCAGTGAGTCCGCAAGAATTACATCAAAATATGATCATTCCAATCTCTCAGGCTCTAGCCCAAGGTGTTCCCCCTGAGCAGCCCACGGCAGTACCCCTAGAAGCGATGGCACGGCTCATCAAAACCATTCAGGAGATGGGAAGACTGCTCTCTAACACGGAAACCATTATCAAGCCTCTTTTGGAGGATGAAAGCATTCCTGAAGACGTTCGTAAGCAATTGAAAGGGCTTTTTGCTCCTACGATTGACGATCTCCTTTCAGACCTTGGTGAGCCGCTTGAAAACCGACCAACAGAAGAGGCAGACGGTGAATAGAAAACATCCTTTATGCCGTTGTGAGGAGTGTCCTTTGAAAGACGCTCCTTATGTTCCCTCAGAAGAGTATAGCAATGCTCTTTTTGCCGTAGTGGGTGACTACCCTCGTGACGAAGACGCACGAGAGGGTCGCCCATTCTTGGGTCAAGGGGGTAACAAAATGTCAGCGGAGTTATCAAAGCACGGCATTCGCAGACAACACGTCCATTGGACGAATGTGGTGGCTTGTAAGCCTCACGACTTCTATGATCGCATTCTTGCGAAGACTCGCAAAGAGAACCGTAAGCGAGAGAAAGAGAACAAGCAGCGGAAGAAAGATGGTGAAGAACTGCTTCCTTTGATCCCGACTCCCGAAGAGGCTTGTTCTGCTCGTTTGGAGTACGAGTTGGCTCAGTTTGACAAGTTCTTGCCTTGTGGGACGATGGCTTCCAAAGCAATCATTCATAAGTCGGCTTCTGTTATGGATCTTCGTGGTGCCCCAATGACGATTGAAAAGGGAGATAAGACCTTGAAGATTGTACCCTCGTTCCATCCTGACTTTGTAACCAAAGCATTGAGGTGGAGCAGCACTTTTGAGAACGACATCAAGAGAGCAAGCCGTTGGTTTATGGGTCAGGCTCTGAAGTGGAAGCCTCCTGAGATCTTATACAATCCAATGCCTCACGAGTTGGAACAGTTTTTGTTTCAAGATGGTGTAGAGTGTTGGGCTTACGACGTGGAGACCGATGGGATCGAATGCTTGACTGCCAATCTGAGGTGTCTTGCTATTGGTACCCCAAGAGCAGTTGTGGTTGTCTCTTATCTGTCTGTAGATGGTCACAGTACGTTCTACTCTCCTGACATCATAGATGAGATCAATGTTATACTGAAGCGGTTCTTTGAGGACGAGAGTATTCTGAAGTCAGGACACAATGCAGGATACTATGACAAGATTGTGATGAAGCAACGTCTTGGTATTGATGTGAAGCCGTGTATGGACACAATGCTTTTACATCGGCTTGTAGCGTCTGAGTTGCCTCATACCTTGGGCTACTGTGGTTCCATCTACACAGAGGCTCCAAGTTGGAAGACAGATCGCAATGGGAAGAAGAAAGCATATGGTTCTGAAACAGACTGGGAACTGCACGAATACTGTGCCTATGATGTAGCGGTGACGGCTGCTATTCTGCCTCCTCTGTGGCAGGAAACGAACCGTAGGAACCAAGCCAAACTGGTAGCCTGCGATCACTCCCTCCAAAGCATTTGTGCGGATATGCACACAGTTGGGATGTTTGCCGATCAAGAGAGGCGAAAAGAATACGAGGTGAAGTTGCTTCGTGAGATTGCGACAAGACGAGATCATATTCGAACGATGAGTGGTTATGAGAAACTGAACCCTGCAAGTGTCCATCAACTCCGTGATCTGTTGTATGAGGATTGGAAACTTGACCCACCTGTGGAAGCCAAGTTTTTGCTTACTGACAGTGGCGATCCAAGTACAAGTGACCACATTCTTCGGGCTTGCTTGACATTGAAAAGCCTATCTGACGAGCAGCGAGAAGTATTGACCAACATTCGCCATTATAGGAAAGCACAGAAGTTGCTTGGCACTTATGTAACCAAACTTCGTCCTAGTACGATGGAGGCTTGGGGAGGATGGGATGATGAGGACTCTTGGCTTGAAAAGGAGTGGAGGGACAAGTATGGTCAGAAGAAGTTGGGCATTGTAGATCCTAGCACAGGTCGTTTCTACGCAGGATACAATGCTCACGTCACGACTAGCGGTCGCCTGAGTTCATCCAAGCCCATCAATGCACAGAACTTTCCGTCAGGTCTTCGATCGATGGTGTGTGCCCAAGAGGGTCACGTCTTGGTCGGAGCAGATATGGATCAGTTGGAGTTGCGATTGGCAGCAAGCCGATGGAGAAGTCAAAAATACCTCCAAGCCTTTGCGGAGGGTCTTGATCCGCATTCTTCCGTTACTGCCTATGCAGTCTTTGGGAAGATGTTTGAGGACGCAGCAATTGAGTGTGGAGCAGGCAAGTTTCCTTGGAAGACAGGAACCAAGTTTTCAGGCAAAGCAAAGACGCTACGAAACCTAGCCAAGACGGTTCAATATGCGTCTCAGTATGCAGCCACAGTGCAAACGGTGCATAGGGTGATCACACAGACAGAGACCGATAATGGAGATGGGACGACTTCTCTTCCGTATATCTCAATGAGTGTCAAACAAGTACGGCTTATGCACGAGAAGTGGTGTGAGGGTGCCCAGTTCGACAAAGGATGGGAGATGGAGATGAACACTTACCGATCCAAGCGATACATTGCGGAGCCTGTGATGGGGCGGAGACGAGACTTCTTGGATGGAGAGAACATCAACGAGATTGTTAATTTCCCTATTCAAGCGGCAGGTGCCAGTCTTATGAACATTGCGATCATAGAACTGGCAGAGCGAATACCTTTGCACAAGTGGGGACACGGTACGGGTATTATCAACCAATGTCACGACAGTATTGCCGTGGAGTGTCCTATCGATCAAGCCGAATGGGTCAAGGCTCAGATTGAAGAAGTATTGAATATGACCCATCCTGCTTTTGCGGACGTTCCACTGACCGCAGCCGCAGATATAGCCCATCGGTGGAATGAGGTATAATATGAAAGCATTCATAGCATTCAGTATGAGACAGGAGGGCGTAGATAGTCTCTTCTTTACAATCCGAGATCGTTTGAAAGAGGCAGGTGTTGAAGCCATCTCTTCGGTCTCTTATCACCGTTCTACTTTTCACGACAGTGGTGGTTGGAATGGTTGGATCAATAAAATAGTGTCAGGAACGGACTATATGACCCGTCAGCCTCTTTTCGGTGCTTTGGTCTGCACACAGAGAGTTCTTGGTCGTGCTACGGCTCAGATGGTGGAGGGTTTCCTTGCTCAGGGTAAGGAGGTTTTGTATTACGAGGACGGTGCTTTTGCTCCTGTAATTCGACTTCAAGAGAATGATGATGAGGACTGGCAAACTGGTTGGAGTCTTATTGTTGAAAAGTATTGACAAGTGACAAAGAAATGCTTATTCTATTCACACAACTTATTGATGGAGACATACAATGACCGCACAGGAAATCGTCCAAGAACTTATCGGATTGGGTCTATCATTCGCAGAGATTGCAGAGAAGACCGATAAGAGGGTTTCAGAACGGACTATTCGCAGATACTACAATGGAGAGGCTGAACCACGTCAGCCTCATAATCTTGTAGTTCTTGAACAACTACTCACCAAAACAAAACAGGAGTCCAAAAATGGATAACAAAATTATACTTACACCGAGTTCAATATGGCAAGCCTACAATATTGATTGTATTGGATCAAAGGTTGCGGCAGGTGGTCATATCGGAACTTTTGAGAAAGTTCTCATTGAGGCTATCCAAAATCACGATACGTCCAAAGATAGAGCCGAGGGGCAACACTTTATTCAATTCCCTGCAACACACCTCGTCTCTTGCGGTGTTGGATTGCATACTCACAGTCCTGACGACTACGTTTTGCGTAACTGGAGAGGTAGAGTTCAACCATTCCTCAAAAGAGAACACGCATTGGAGACAAGTTGGGCAGCCGTGATTGTCTATACAAGACAAGCATATCTCAATGATCCCGAAATAACTCCTGACGAGTATGAACGTATTCAGCAAGGTGACGCAACTCACGTTCTCGTAGCGTTGTTGGCGAACGCAGACGGTGTTCCAAACGCATATGGAACATTCCGTCTTGTATCCAATCTTGCAGGGGGGAACAACGCTTTTGAGGACATCACAATTCAAGAGGTCAAAGAGCAGGCTGCAACCAGTCTTTCGTATGAGAAGACTTGGTGCGTCGTTGCTGATTGATCTTACAAAACTACTACTACACTACATCACAGGAGAACATAATGTATATCAAGCACATTAAAGGCAATGTAAAGGAGGGGGTGGATACTCCCCTTGGTCAAAGAACCCTCATTGTGGGGGATAACGGCACAGGTAAATCAAGTATTATCAATGCTATTGAACTAGCGGTTGGAGGCTTTGCCTCTGACGTAAATGGGAGAGACGTGGTTCGTAAGTCCTCGGATCTCATTACTCTGAAGAACACAGACAAGTCTGACAAAAGCAAGGTACTTCAAGCCACTGCAACGTTGGATGATAATGCCGTTTGTCATTGGGAGGCGAAGAAGACTCCAAAGGGAGCAGGGCGACCCACTCACAGTATCCCCAAAGGTTTTGAGGTTCGATTTCCTTTTCAAGAGGTCAAAGAGAACCTTACAGGAAGTGCCGATACTGCCCGTCAGTATCTTCTTTCAATGCTTCCGATTGAGGACTATTTGGACGAAGCCCCTGAGAACGTCTTGAAAGAGTTGGAGGCACAAAAGCAAGCCAAGCCTACTCTTGCTCTTGGAGAACACCTACAGACGGTTGTAGAGATTGCCAAACGACGTATCAAAGATGGTAAGGCAGAGATCAAAGCACGGGGTATTTCAAAGGATCTTCTTGGTAAGGGTCTTGTTCCAACGACAGAAGAAGCCGTTGAAAATGCAAAAGCCGAGAGTGAGAAGTATCTTCAAGCCATTATGAAGCAGGGTAAAGCAGTTCAGGCACAGGACGTAGAGGTTGCTCGTCAGAGTGCAATGCTTTTGGCTCAGTCTGTAGAACAGATGGACGAAGCCTTGGAGATGGAGCAGCCGCAGCCCATCACGGAGGATGAGCAATCATTCAAGCACATTCTTGGTACGATGTCCGAGGTTATCAAGATCCATAAACATAGGGGTGACACTTCCTGTCTTGTCTGCGGTGGTTCTTTGGAGAACGTGGCTACGGAAGAAGCAATCCAAGAAGTTTTGCAGCCCATCCTAGACCGAGAACGTCACCTCATTATTTACACCGATCTCAAAGCACGGAGAGATGCTGAATACACTCGTTTGGAGCAAGCGATCTCCAAGTACGAGGCGTTGAAAGAGAAGTTTGAACAGACAGGTACGGATGAAGACATTCACATTCAATATACTCAGACTCGTCGTGAGTATGAGACTCTCAAAGAGAACTGGGCAAAGCAAGTCAAGTTGTCTGAGTTGGAGGCTGACTTGAAGAAGCAGCAAGAGGTTGTAAAGGTTGCCGAAAAGTTGAAGACTGACGCAGAGTCTGTTGCTCAGTCGGCTCTTCAGCAAGCGATAGATGCTTTCGAAGACAAAGTTGGGGCTTTTCTTCCAAGTGATCGAAAGTTTGTCCTTGACCTTGGCAAGACACATTGCCGTATCGGAATGTCCAAGTACAATCAGATCCGTTATGCCGTCTCAGGTGCGGAGTACAATATGCTCATTCTTGCTATCGCAGCCGCCACTTCGGTAAGCACAGATACATTCAACGTCTTCATCCCTGAAGAGAGAGCCTACGACAAGCAGACTCTTTGGGAAATGCTTGAAGCCTTAAAAAAC
>Ga0208645_1003702_pt1 | contig 11168 bp, 9 predicted proteins | sample VirMetDEL_Sep_01_FD_184519 | JGI IMG/M metagenome (GOLD analysis project Ga0208645, IMG submission 184519) | Aqueous microbial communities from the Delaware River and Bay under freshwater to marine salinity gradient to study organic matter... | ecosystem: Environmental > Aquatic > Marine >...
TAGAAACAAATATGACATTTTTATGTACATCAGATGGTATGAAAGAAAAAAGATTTTTTGATAGTTGGATGGATTTAATAAACAATCCAATATCACATGATGTAAATTATTATGATAGTTATGTTCAAAACGTAAATCTATCAATGTTCAATGAAACCAACAGTTTAATGTATGCGTGTACTTTTTACGAATGTTATCCGACACTTGTTAGCTCACTTTCTTTAAATGCATCGGCCAATGATTATGCAAGAATTAATGTGACATTTGCCTATAGATATTGGTTGAGAAATGATGATAATTCTGCAGATATTAATACTACTATTAGAAGTAGTAGTGATATTAACCGTTATACATATAATATAGGTGAAAATGCATAATATTTCATTTTGAATATAAAAAACTTATGACACAGGCAAAATTATGTTACCAAAAATAGAAGTACCAACTTATGATTTAGAGTTGATTTCTAATGGAAAAAAAATTAAATTTAGACCTTTTCTAGTTAAAGAAGAGAAAATTTTGTTAATGGCACTTGAATCTGGCGATGAAAAAGATATATTAGGTGCCATAAAGCAAATATTATCAAATTGTGTTTTAACAGAATTAGATATAGATGATTTACCATTATTTGATTTGCAGTATATATTTTTACAATTAAGATCAAGATCAATTGGAGAAACTATTGAAGTGAATTTAAAACATAGAAATGGTGTAAATTCAAAAGGAATAGAATGTGATGGAAATCAAAAAATAAAAATAAAAATCGATGAAATAAAACCAACAAAAAAAGAAAATTTTAGTCCAAAAATTGAATTTAATAGTGAAATGGGAATTGTGATGAAATATCCAACAGTAGAAACATTAAGTAAAGTTTCTACTTCGGAAAATATCGGCAATTCATTCGATGAATTATTTGAAGTCATCGTGAATTCGATAGATTACATATATTTAAAAGATGAATTGTATCACAGAAAAGAACATAAGAAAGAAGAATTTATTGAATTTTTAAACAATCTTAATAATGATCAATTCGAATCAATAAAAAACTTTTTTGTAAATTTACCTAGTATATCGGTCAATAAAAAATATAGATGTTCAAAATGCGGAATTGAAGAAAACGTTGTATTAAGTTCGCTCGAAGATTTTTTTTCATAAGCCTGTGTCATAACTCTCTTGAAAATTATTATGTTACGAACTTTAATCTTATGCAACACCATAAATATAGTCTAACTGAATTGGATAATATGTTACCGTTTGAGCGTGACATTTACATTTCATTATTAATTAATTATATTAAAGAAGAAAATGAAAGATTAAAACAACAACAAAATGCGAGAAGGTAATGGCAACCATAACAAATTTATTAAATTATACAAGAGAAAATTTTAAACCTTCCGATAAAACAAACAACAATTTTGATGAATATTTCAATAATGATTTATCAAAAAATATAATAGGTTCTATTAAAGAAATATCGTCCAACATCAAACAAATTTTTGAAATTGAAAAATCTAACAATTTAATTTTTCAAGATATCAATGATAATCTAAAATTATTGAACATAGATTCTACAGAAACTTTACCTGCCAATAAGCCTGAAACTTCAAACAAAAATGCACCAACAAAAGAAAATCAGAATAAAACCAACAGTTTGTTAGAAAGATTATTGTTAATATTTGATAGAAAAAGATATCAGGACGAAGAAGATAGACAAGAAAAACAAAAATCTACACCATTTTTTGACCGCAAAATACCAAATTTACCTAGCAAAGGTTTAGGAGGTTTTTTAACTGACATGTTAAGTTCAATTTTTTTAGGTCCTAAAGGTAAATCTTTAATTTCAAGTTTAATACCTGCCAGTTTAGGTGTTGCCGGATTAGGCATAACCAAAGGTATTGCCGCATTACTTTTAGGACCAAAATTATTCGAATCAATAAAAGCAGGATTTGAAGAAGATAATATTCTAAGTGGTGTTGGAAAATTCATCGACACATTTTTTAAAGAAACTGATTTAGATGATAAATTGATGATAGGAGCAGCAGCAGGATTTGCGCTTGCAGGTATAAGAGGAATCATTCCTGGAATAATGTTTGGAGGAGCAATATCAATTCTTCAAGCAATACTGGGCGAAAATTCTACGCAAAAAATAATAAAAGGCGAAACCGGCATGTTTGAAAGTTTGTTCATCGGTGCAGGTTTCGGTGCAATGATAGGATCTAGATTTGGTTTACCGGGTATATTACTAGGTGGCGCATTAGGTGCTGTATTTGGAGTTATAAACAATGATAAATTTAAATTAAATGTCAAATCAATAACATTGGCTGCCCTAGGAGGTTTTGGGGGTGCAATAGCAGGAATGAAATTAGGAGCTCTCATAGGATCTCTAGGATCTCCTATTGGTATGATTGCAGGTGCTTTATTGGGAGGAGCAATAGGTTTAGCATTAGGCGCTGTTTTATCGGATGAAAGTGAAGCAGAAAAAGCAGCAAAGTCATATGTTGACGCTGCTAAAAATAAAAGAGAATTACTAGACAAATATGGTTTAAAAGACGGAAACAATGCTCAAAATGTTATGACACCTGAGGATCTTCTATTACTAAATCAGTATAATCAAGATATAGGCATGGCAACTGAAAAGTTTAGAAATGAAGGAATTCAAGATGATCAAATATCAAATTCTTTAAATCTTTTAAGCAATCCAGAAGAAAATAATGATGCTAATATTCATGCAATGGTTGAGGCAGATAGTAGAAATTACATGAATCTAGCATCGAATATACTAGAAAAAACCAATGATCCGTCATTAACTAAACTAAGTGATGCTATAGCATATGATTTTTCGACTGGACAGAGTGTAACAAAAGTACCAATGACCGATACTTTAGGAAACGTTCAACCAGCGGGCACATCTTTCAGTAAAATAGATCAAAATTCAAATCAATTATTACTTGAATCTTTAAATAAATTAGTATATTCCAATGAAACAGTGCAAAAATTTGATGATGAAGGTGATGACGAAAATATGAATAGAACTGCAAATGTCGTTGCACAACAAATATTAGAAAACAAAATCAGAGAAGGTAAACTAGAAGAAAGACCCACATCCATTAAAGGACATGATTTTAATGATAATATGATATTACGTGATCCTGCAGGAGAAAAACCATTATCCATTGATAATACAGATAAAATGTTAAATCAAGAAAACCCAGAAAAATTAAACGAAGAAAAAAATATTTTACAAAGTAACCCTATATTAAAAAGTGTTGTGGATGAAATTAATAAATTCACTAATATGAATATATCAAATTTAAGTGAAATATTCACTTATGATAAAGAACAGAGAGATTTAGTATTTAAAAAAGATATACAAATAGTACACAACAAAAAAGCATACGATATAACTTCTGGAGGAACATATTCTGACATACGTGATTATAAAGAAGGTCAATCAATTAGTTTATTATTACCATTTCATCATAATATGAATCCCATAGGTGCTCAAAGTGTATTACATAGAGTTGCCGATGAAATGGCAAGAAAAGAAGGAAAATACGATCAATTCTACAAATCTAGACCTGGAATGAACGATAAAAGAGAAATTATTGCAGATGTTATTGAAAATAATATATTAAAATTACCAATGAATAGAAATGGTGCGGTATTTACAAAACCTGAACTTTTTATAGCCGGTGAATCTCGAATTAATAATCCAGAACTACTCTTTAACAAAGATCAATTATTGGCACTTGGTCATGTTTTTAAAATGCAAAAAGAAAATAGTTTAATGAAAGAACAATCAATGAGTCCTATGATGATTCCTCCTGCTACAAATTCTAATTTTGTAGACAATAAAAGAATATCGGTTCAGGAGTATAATGTAACAGAAATACCACCTGAACCGAATTCTTCAGTCTCATTTAGAGACAGTCTGCTGTATTAATTTTCTTCAGCCAATCTAGCGAAATAAGACATATCCTCATCGTCATCATCTGTGTCCATGCTACTAGAAGAGGCATATGCAGGCATCGGTTTTCTCTCTTGCTGCATCTCCTCTTCAGCTGTAGGACGTTTTTGAGCAGTCATTACAACAGGCTCTTCAATTTTTGGAGTGTCTAATGCAAGAACCATATCAAGTCTCTCTTTGAGTTCATCATATGTTTTGAAATTATCCTCTGCCAAAAATTCTACCAAAGGATACTGAGAATTCCAAACTGCCTCTAGTTCATCGTCAGTCTCCAACAATTGACCTGGAGAATCAAATTCGGATTTATCATAATTTTGATATCCCTCTACCTTACGAATTTTTAATTTAAAATTCGCACCTTCCCACAAATCAAAAGGATTTACAGGAGTTTCATCCTCAAATTCAGGATTCATGAGATCATTGATTTTATCAAAGATTTTTTTACCAAATTTATAGAGAAAAACTTTTCCTTCATTTTGTGGATTTTTAGGATCTGAAATAACATAAATGTTACTGATATAAGTCAATCTACGTTTTTGCTTTCTTGCGATTTCTTTATTCGCCTCAATACCAGAATTCCACAATTGAGTGTTATATTCTGAAACTGGATCTTTTTTACCAAGAGTGGTGAGAGAATTTTCAATATACCACAAACCCGTTGGACCTTGAAAACCATGATTAAAAACACGGGCCCAGGGAACATCCTCTCCTTGTACAGGAGGTAAAAAACGAATAACAGCATAACCATTACCGCTTTTATCTACTTCTGGTTTCCAGAAGCGATCATCGATATAACTTTTAGATTCTGAAGGAGTATCGATTTTTTCGATTTCCTTGTTGAGTTTTTGTAGGAAAGAATTTCTGTTTTTCTTGAGTTCTGATAGAGAAGCCATAATTTACCTTTCGTATATTGTCGTATTACGGTGTATGTTGTTGTATTTTATTTCGTAATAATTTACGAAATTTATTCTTATCCACCTCCAAAAAAGGAGCATATTTCAAAACTTTATTTCTAAATTGAGGCCAAACATATTTTTCCTCAATTTGCTTGTCCCAATTAGGAATAAAATTAAGAAGTATATTGAGTATAGAAAACGTTTCTATACTAACGTATTTAGCAATTGTTAATTTTAACAATAATGGATGTTGACCTTTTTCAACTTTGAACCACTGTTCAAAATTATCTTTATCTAAGATTTTGTCAATTTCATTATTAAAAATATAACTCATGCTCTGTACACGTTTATTCCAATTAGTGTAACACACTTCCGCCTGCGGGTCAAGCGCATCACCTATCCACATGTTTTCATCATCAACGAAATTTGCCACAAAAAATTTAACGATTTCATCATCTTTGAAATTTTTTGCTAATTTTACAAAAAAGAAATGATCTTTACGCTTTTTGAATGTTTCGTATGAGACCTTTCTTTTTCTATGCCTAAAGTAATCAAACTTTTCAGCATGAAAATGAGTTTTGATTGCAACATATTCTTTGTAACAATCAAATGGTTCCATTTTAATCATAATCCAGGTATTGTAGCAGTTTTTGGTAGAAAATGCAAATCTATTGCCTCTTCTCTAATTTTTTGCTTTAAGGTTCCTTGAACTAATTTTCCAACGGTTTCGGGTTCTATTTTATTTTCTTCACAGTAATGTGAAACTGCATCTAAATATGACATTTTAGTCTGTAGAACTAAATTTTCTATAATCAATGCAAATTCTTGCGGTTTTATGGTTTTTATCATTAATTATTCCTTTAAGATATTTCTTTAACTTCATCACATATACCATATTTTAAAGCTTCATTAGAAGATAACCAAACATCATGAGGCGGTAATAAAAATTTCCTAATATCATCATCACTAATTCCTGTGCATTTTTTATAATGATTTATCATTCTTTCCGTAGTTAAATCATACTCTTTTTGTACAGCAAAGAGTTCATGCTCTTTACCATAAGATCCCCAAGAATACTGATGTGATAATATGCTGGTGTTTGGTGTTAACAATCTATGATCTTTTTTTCCTGCCATAAAAATTGATAACCCAGCACTAGCAATCATTCCTAATCCAATTGTATGGATAGGAATGGATGAACCTTTCATGACATCTATCAAAGCAAAAGCTGATGTCATATCTCCACCCGGAGAATTTATACACAAAGTCAAAAATTCTGGTCTTTTAATTTTTCTAAAATTATTTTCAAGGATCCATTGAATTACACCCAAAACAGATTCTGAGTATATCTCATCAAATAGAAAATAAAATCCTTTATCTTCTAAAGACCATTTTTCTTCTTCAGTATGTCCTTCTGACGGAGCAGCGGACAAAAGTTTTTCAGCAACTAATGATGCAAAATTAGGATTCATCAACATCTCTGCTACATTTTCTTCATTCATTTTATTCCATTTCTATTAAATTGTCAATCTTTTCGAATACCATTTCGGGAGTTATATTTTTAGTGCATTCAAACATCCTTTCTGTGCCTTTATGATCAGGACACCATAGCCAATCTCCAGGATTAAACTTATGCCTATTATAGCAGCTATTACAAGTTTTGTCATTAAAAATTCTATGACATTTTGTAGAAAATTCAGATAATGGATTACTAAAACCTGAGATTAATATCACATCTTTATTTAGAGACCATGCCAACCAAGACAATCCAGAACCTAGTCCTATAAAAAACTTCGCTTTATCAATTGTCGCTATTGTTTGATTTAGTGTTCTTTCATGTCTCGGTATAACATTCTTAGGACTTAAATTGAAATATTCGCCTTGACCGAATGATCCGTGTTTATCGACACATACAACATCATAACCTTTATTTTTTATATACTCAACAACTTTATCCCAAGCACCAGGATTATTCCAATATTTTGCTTGTGCTGTAGATTGAACGCCAATTGCCACATAAGGTTTTTCCAGTTCATTTTCTTGTTCATAAACCGTTATTTTAGATGGTTTTTCAACCCAATCATCGAAACCTAATATTCGTGCGCATAACTCTTGAAGAGATACTTCTTTACAATCGACAGGAGATAATTCGCATTTTTCAAAAAATCCAATTCTATATTGATAATCGAAATCTTTATATCCAGAATTAGGAGCCTCAAATTTAATATCAGGATATTCATTTTCAAATAATTCATTGAAAAAGGTGCTACATATCATCTTACAATTGTGTTTTTTTCTGAATTCTTCAATTGGTTGCATCCACGCTAAATTATCTCCCATTGCTGAAGAATCAATCCAAATAAAAACCTTTTTATCTTTTAAATCAGTCTCATAATAATGAACTAATTTTTCGGTTTCTTCTTCGAATATTTCTATTTTCCAAGGCACATAATAGGCCAAAGATGATGCGGCCCAACAATTCACCCCTATCACATTTTCATAATGAATCTGTCCACTTTCTTTATCTGAAAATCTAACTATAAATTTTTCATCACCGTTTCCTTTTATGTCAACTCTCGGATAAGGATTCATAGTTATATCAAAATTTGTTTTTTTGAATTCATCAAAATTAATATTTTTTAAATCATTATTGTATGTAAAAATTAATCTATCGCCCATTTTAAAAGGAACATTGTTTTTTAATTCTTTGGCCTGATAATAAAATTTTTCTAATTTTAAAAATATATTATCCCAGTTCCTGCTTACCGCATAATTTCTTGCTTCATTTGATGAAGCATCTAGATTATTCAAGTGGTGCTTGATCCCATTAACAATACTATCAACAGTTCTATCGCACTGATAAAAACCAGATATTTCCATCTCATCCTGTAAAGTTCCGACTACTGGTAAACCACATGCCATTCCCTCAAGAACACCTAAGCAAGGTTGTCCTGTTTCCATGGATGCTGGATGTATTATAATATCCTGTTCTGCTAAAATTTTTCTCAAATCTTTTTTTAATACATTGCCCAATAAATTTATTTCAATATCATTTTTACAATCTTCATAAATTTCATAAAAAACTTTATTGTAATCATCGTGTATAGAATCAGCACCTATAATAGTAATAGGTAACCCTAGTTTATGTGCGGCAAGAATAGCTAAATGAAATCCTTTTCTATCATCCCCACCTCCTACACAAACTAATCTCTCTCCTTTAATTTTATCATAGTTTGGATAATAAAAATTAGTATCTACACCATGATGTAAATGATATAATTTGTCTTTTGCGTCAAAATATGAAATAAAATTCTCTATAGGTGTTAAACTTAAAATCGAATTATTAATAGTAGATTTTATTAAATTGTAAGAAGGACTATATTTTTGTTGTAATCCTACCCAGGCATCATGAACAGTGTGTATATATGGAATAAATCTATTTTTCAATAAATCATTAAAATTTGCCATATGATTATGAAAAACATCAAACTCTTCTAAATCGGTTTGTGTTATATAATCTAGATACTTTAATTGTACATTGTGACCTCTTCTTTTACCAGCATTTATATACTGACCAATAACTTCCTCAACTCCTCCATATCCTTTTGGAGGAATTTCAATTCCACAACCAGAATGTATTTGTAAAATATTTAATTCATCAAATTTCTCAAATGCTTCAACAATATTTAATTCATTATGTGATTTTTTTTCTTCAAAATCTTGTTCTTTAACTTCGATTACCTTCTTATTTTCATGTTTAGAATTTGTAACAATAGTAAATCTATTGTCTTTATTATACCACAAAAAATGATAACCCATTTCTGTCAATAAATTATTAATATTTAACAAAACATCTTCATGGGTTCTATTATTTCTCATTAAATGAGAATTATCACAAAATAACACTATTTCGCATGAATTTTTATTTTGTTCTTCAATCATATTGATAAAGAAACTTATATCATTCGGTTTAGTTTCTAAATTAATTTTAATATAAAAGTAATCAACATTTCCATAGTAATCAAAATATATTTCATGATCATAGAATAATTTTAAAATTTTATCTTGTTTTTGAGCATCATAATTAAAATTACAAAAACTGATTATTTTAGATTCATTTTCATGATTCAATAATGATGTGTATGTTGATTCTGCCGCATCATAAATATCATCAAAATATTTAATATTTCTTGGATATTCTAAAATAAATTCTTTTCTTCTTTTCCTAGCATCTATTGCTAGTTGTGCTTCACCTCTTGGATTCCAATTTCTATAATTTTCTGAATTTCCATGATCTCTTGCGAGATAGGTGGTCCTAGGAATTGTGATCCATTTACCCCTCTCTTCCAACATCAATAACCACTGACCATCATTAGACGAACATGCGTCACCATCTTCATGCACTGGAAATTGAATTCCAGGTAAATTTCTAAAAATTCTTAGATAGCCGAAAATGTTTGTTCGATTCGGCCATAGTTTTTCAAAGCCTTCCAGAAAAGAATCATTATCAGTTGTCATAAAAACATTATCTTTGAAATTACTTAAAAAGTCTTCTCTAGGATTTTTTGGAAATTCATCAAAATATTTGTTTGCATTAAAGTGCATCAAAACACTTTCAGGAAACAAATTAAAATAATAGTTAATTCTGTCTAAAGTATTCGGTAACAAAATGTCATCAGAATCTATATGACAAACAATGTCACCATTAGCATGAGTCTGCGGATTCCACCAAATTTCTTTTTTATATCTAGGAACAATTATTTTTATTCTATTATCTTTTTGACTAATTTTTTCAATAGATTGATAAGTGTTATCCGTTGAAAAATCATCAGATATCAACCATTCCCAATTATCATAATTTTGAGATAATATAGATTCTGCAGTTTCATCAATAAATTTTTCTGCATTGTAGCAAGAAGTAATTAAAGATAATTTTAATTTGTTCATCAATCACCTTTTAAAATAAATTGTAGTCGTTTTCTTTATATTATTATAAAAATCATTATCTGTCAAGTCAAATGTTTTGAACAATTCATCGTTCATGAAAATCTCAATAAATTTTCCCTTATTAAATTCAACTAAATTATATTGACCTCTCATGAAAAATGAATCTGATATTATTTTATCATCTACTTGAACTTTCATTTTCATATCAATAAAATGATTTAAATGAAAAATATAATCTTTATCCAAATCTCCAATGCACAATGCGACCCATGGTTTAGTTTCTTCAATATGCATTCTATCTTGTTCAAATTGTATTTTTTTAAGATTTGGTACAAAATTCACCAGTTCTACATTTGTATTTTTACTATCATTAAACTTTGTGAGATTTAATACGTAAGCAAAAAATTCCTCTCCAGGTAAAAATTGATATTTTAATGTTATATCTTTTTGTTTTTCTAAGCTTAGATATTTTGAAAAGCAATTATACATATAGTTCACATCACCTGACATTAATCGTGTGGTCACTTGTAATTTATTCGCACTTTGATGATCATTCTCAGTCGCCCAATAATAAAAAACACCATCAATTTTTTTAGATAATATTTTAGCCTCATTTATTTGAAGTTCGTGTGGACTTTTAATCAAACCGTCATAATCCATTATATGAATAATTTTTTTACCCAAAAATTTCGCATAATTGATCCCAAGATATAGTAATCTAAAAACAGCAAATGTAGTGTTATGTCCATGAAATTGTTGAGTGGACAGATCAAAATTATCAGTGTAGTATGTAATATATCCTAAAAATGCAGGATCTGTCAATACAATATTTTCTTTATCATAAACAAAATAATCTACCTTTTCTTGTATCATTTTACTAGCAGGAGTATGAGTAGTGAGTATTATCTCATACCCAAATTTTTTTACATTATTGATTAATTCTATGCAACACTTTATTCTGTCTGGAGTCGATAAATGCGCATGAATCAATACAATAGAATCACAAGACATAAGTAATATCACCGTCTTTTAATAAGGTGGTACCATCCTTAAAAGATTTATCTAGATAAGAATCACCTGAACATTGAATTGAAAAAGGATTTTTTGTTATGCCACCAACCATTTCACATAAAATATTATTATTCAACCACAAATCATAAGTATCCCAGCCAGTGTTTTCAAACTTTTGCATGAAATAATCTCTGGATGTGCAAGGAACCAAATAACAGTGCGCTTCAGACATTCTACTAGCAATATCAAAATATTTATTACGCTCTTGATAATGCCAATCGATTATTCTTTTACCGAAATTCATATATTTTAGATCATATTCATTTAAATCATCAAGCCTGTCGATT
>Ga0208645_1003703_pt1 | contig 11166 bp, 13 predicted proteins | sample VirMetDEL_Sep_01_FD_184519 | JGI IMG/M metagenome (GOLD analysis project Ga0208645, IMG submission 184519) | Aqueous microbial communities from the Delaware River and Bay under freshwater to marine salinity gradient to study organic matter... | ecosystem: Environmental > Aquatic > Marine >...
ATGGCGCAAAGGCGGAGACGAGCAACGAAGAAGGCTTGGACATGCTGCCCGAATGGGCGAGCCGGGTGAATCACCCCATGATAACGCAAGGTGTTGTGCAGTTTCAGGCCCGTGCAATGGCTGAGAACTTCCCGGCTGCTGGCCCTGCGAAATGTATGGTGCCGGGTGACGCCGCACCAGAAGACCGGGAGCGCGCCGAGCGTGTTGCGGAGTTCCTGAATTACCAGTTCACGGTAGAGATGCCTGAAGCCTACGAGGAGATGGACAAGCTGTTGTTCTGGCTCCCGTTGCAGGGGTCCGCGTTTACCAAGATTTTCTACGATGATGCAAAGCAGCGCCCGAGCCTGCGCATGATTATGGCTGATGACATGATCGTGCCGTATCACGCGGAGAGCCTAGCGGACGCAAGCCGCGCAACGGTTGTGCTGAAGTATCCCGGTTGGCGCATGTACCAGCTCATCGACCAAGGATACTTTGCCGACGTTGACCCTGTGCCGCATACAGGCGGAGCGGATGATGTTGGCTCTAGCACACTGACGGATGCGCTTGACCAGCTGGACGGGCGCGAGGCGGCTGTATCGGAGTATCTGGAGGACATTTACTACGTTTACGAAGTCCATGCGCGCTTGAGTATACCGGGGCTGGACGGTGACGAGCGGGACAGCATCTTTGACGGAACCAAGCCGTACATTGTTCACCTAGACAAGAACAGCCACAAGGTTTTGCGGATTAAGCGGAATTGGCGCGAAGAAGACCAGTTCCATCGCCCGGTTGAGTATTTCACGCACTTCAAATACATGCCCGGCGCTGGGTTTTATGGTTTTGGGCTGTTGCATTTGATCGGTGATTTGCAGAAGGCCGCGACCGGGGCTTTGCGCTCTGTTCTGGATGCAGCGCACCGGAACAACATGCCGAGCGGGTTTATTGCCCGTGACGCGAAAATGGGCGGCGAAAACTGGACACCGCAGCCGGGCGAGTTCTTACAGGTTGAGGTGGACGCTGAAGACCTGAACAAAGGCATTGTGCCATTGCCGTTCAACGAGCCGAGCAGCGCTTTGATTTCGTTGATGGGCATGTTGGTTGATACGGGCCGTGATTTCATGTCTACGACCGAGGCCATGACGGGCGGCGACACAGGGAATACGGCAGTTGGGACCATGCTGGCGCGGATTGAGCAGGGGCATAAGGTATTCAGCCAGATTCACCAGCGCACACACCGCGCAGTAGGCCACCAGTTGCGCATTTTGCAGCGTTTGAACCGTGAGTTTATCGTTGATGATATGGGCGCGGGGTATCCGTACAACATCAAGGGTGACGAGCGCCGTGTGTTTGCGGAAGACTTTGCCGGGGCTGTTACGATTGTTCCGGTTTCTGACCCTAATATCTTCAGCGAGACGCAGCGCCATGCGCGTTATCAGGCCACGTTGGACTTGGCTGGCCAGTTCCCTGACTTGTTTGACCAGCGTTATTTGGCCGAAGAAGGTTTGCGGGTGATTGGCTATGAGAACCCTGACGAGTTCCTGTCCGACCAAGACAAGGTGCCGCGACTGGATGTAGTGAGCGAGCATGACGCTATGATGCGTGGTTTGCCAGTGATGGCGTTCATAGATCAGGGCCATGACGACCATATGGCGGCGCATGAGGCGTGGTTTATGAACCTGCCTGAGCAGTTCCAGAGCCAGATGGAAGGGCCGTACTTGGCTCATATGGCCGAGCATTACTCGTTCAAGGCGCGTGTCGAGATTTCGCAGCAATTGGGTGTGCCATTGCCTCCGCCGGACATGACGCCGAGCGAGTACCAGAAGTTCAACGGCATTGACCCTGAAATGGAGCGTCAGATCAGTGCAGCGGTTGCCATGCTGATGATGCAGCAGCAACAGCAGCAGATCGAGCAGCAGGGCGAGCAGGTTGATCCCGAGGCAGAAGCGGCGATGATGGCGCAAGAGCAGGCGATGCAGCAGGCCCAAGCTGACATGCAGCTAAAGGCACAGCAGGCGCAGGCAAGCGCACAGATAAAGCAAGGGCAAGCTGAGGCTGAGATCCAGATCAAAGCCGCTCAAGCGCAAGCGGACGCCCAACGCAAGGACACTGAGGCGCAAGCGCAGATCGAGTTAGAGGCCGCGATTGCGCAGGCAGATCAGGCGCGGAAGGATGCGGAGTCAGCGGCTAAAATTAACCGTGAGGGCCGCGTTGCAAAGCAAAAGCCTAAAAAATAACCCAAGATGTATTGCAATGGGGTCTAGTAGAAGGTATTTATATGTTATGCGCGGCCTAGTGCCGCCGTTGATTTCTTAGAGAACCCCCGCAGGCACCTCATGCTGTGGGGGTTTTCTTTTCCCGTGCAACAGTTGGAGCTTGCGATGACGCCGACCGATATGGCCCGAGCGGTTTTGCAGAAGCACAACATACGGGGTGTGAGCGCGGCCACGTTAGCGATGGCCGCACAAGAGTTGCACGGGGTTGTTACAGACTTCAGCTTGCGTGAAAGCCTACGGTTCCTTGCGGAACTGAAGGACGCGGGGCAGGGGTCGCCGTTTCATCTGACTGCTCAAGCGTTGCGTATGGCAGCGCCTCAGATGCTTAGATGATTAAAGACGCGCACGATCATGCGCTAGAGCGGTTCAGGGAGCGCCGGGCTGCAGCTGAAAAGAAGCTGCTAAAGAATGCCCCCAACATGACGCACGAAGAGCTGATAGCGGCGAAATACACGCTGCTGACGGTAGACGCGTGCATCCAAGACTGGACTGACGCGTTGCGGCTGATTGTTCGCACCGAAGAAGACTAAGCGACAGTCCCCTATTCTCAACGAGGAAAACTGAATGAGCCAACGGCTAGTGTGGCCCGATCCTGAAGTGATCGCGCCCTTCTTGCCGACCCCTTTGGGTTGGAAAGTTCTTGTCGTGCTTCCGCACGTCGAAACAAAGACAGATGGCGGTTTGCTGTTGCCCGACACGGTTCGCGATGACGCGACGATGGCCGGGACAGTAGGGCGCGTTGCAAAGCTAGGTCCGCACGCTTACGACCCCGAGCGCTTTACGCAGGGTCCGTGGGTTAAGGTTGGCGATTTTGTCGGGTTCAACACCTACGCCGGGGAAGTGAAGGAGGCCAAGATTGGCAACCAGCACGTTCCTGAAGGGATGAGGGACACCTCGACAGGTTATTTCCTGCTGAAAATGCGGGTGTTTAACGATGACGAGCTTTCGCTGGGTGATGCTGACCGCATGGAGGGTTGGATCTAATGGCCCGTAAAGAGAGCGAAGATGGGAACGCGGTCTTTGATGAGACCAGCCCTGAAGAATTACAGGCTTTGAAAGAAGCCGGATGGCAAATCTCCGACGACGACATAGCCGAGCCGGGCGACCCACAGGACCAGTCCGACAGGCACGCCGAGCAGGACGTATCCGCGTTCGAGCCAGAAGACGAAGAGCCGGACAGCGACGACGAAACGCTGGACGACGAGCTGGAGGAAGTCGAGACCAAACCCAAGCGCCGACGCAGACCGAGGGGTAAGCGTGGCAAGGGGCATACTGATGCTGGCCGTGCTGAATTAGACCGTTTGCGCGCTGAGAACGAACAGCTACGGGCGTATTCGGCTAATACGCAAGTAACGAGCTACCAAAGCCAAGTTACAGCGCACTTATCGGCTAAGCAGCGCGAAGTTGAAGCGCTATCGCAGCAGATGGTTGAGGCGCTGGAAAGCGGCGAGACAGCCAAGCACGTTGAGCTTCAGCGCAAGCTAAACGCGGCACAGTATGAAGAACACCAGTTGCGGCAGGCGCAGGCACAGGCTGACCAGCAGGCGCAAGCGCTGGCACAGCAGGCGCAGCAAGCACAGCAGCAGCCGCAACAGCAAGCACCAAGCATCGACCAAGAGGCGATGGCCGACTTTATGGACGGCATTTCTGATTGGTACGGCCAAGATCAGGCCGCTTCACAGCAATTGCAGCGCATTGATAACGCGCTGGCTGCTGAAGGAACTTTTGAATACGGCAGCCAAAGCTACTTTGATGAGCTTGAGCGCCGAGCAGCCCGAGCGCTGCCAGACTATTTCGACCGCCAACGTGCGGAAGAAAATGCGGACAACGAGCCGCCGCGCCGCGCTAAGCGGCAGTCCGACGTGCTTCCGCCCAGTGGCGAGAGTCCACCTTCACGAAGATCAAAGCAAAGCGGGATTCGGCTTACAGCCGAGGACAAGCGAGCAATGGCTTTGTGGGGGTATGACCCTCGCGACGAAAACTCTGCACGCAGCTGGAAAGCTGCAAAACGACTAGCAGGACAGGAATAGCACAATGGCTAAAGCAGCCGCACGCCGGACACCATCCCGTCGCACAGCGACATCACGTTCTTTAGCGAAATCATCCAAGGACACCGCAGCACAATCTGTTGCCGCGACCCGAGCCGATGACACACGCGCCGCTGAGAGCCGCCCCGAAATGAGGCCGCGGGCTAGGCGAAGACAGGGACATGATGGCGTATTCCCCAATGTTCAGGCACTGCCTGGCATGGCGCAGCGATGGGTGCGGATACGTCTCGCAGGAGACGACGACTGGGATAATTTCGACCGACGACGCCAATCAGGCTGGGAGGTTCGCCCCTTGGATACGGTTCCTATGAACCAGAGGCCAACGGCAACGGGGCGCGAGCATCCAGTTCTAGCCAACGCATTTTTGGCGAGTGGTCACGTTCTCATGCACATGCCGGAAGAGTGGGTTCAAGAGGAACGCGAGGCTTTGGCCCAGCGCACTCAGGACGACGCTAATTCGGCGCTTCGACAATTCCGCGATGAAACTCCACTTGATGCGCGCCGAGAAGGCGACGAAATGATTGAGACGTTCAGTAACGATCAGGGTCTTGTCCCGCGCGGAGATTAAACTCGCCATACTATGTAGCGACTTGGAGTGACATTGCGGTCCTAAATGGACTGGAAAAATGGCTAATCCAAACTCGACTGAGGGTTTCGTCCCTGTAGATCATCAAGGCCAAGGTTGCCTTGAAACTAACGAGTACACCATTGCTCTCAACTACACGACTGCGATTCACCGCGGCGACCCAGTAAAGCTCTCCGGCACCGGCCGGAACATCGAGCTTGCTGCCGCTGGCGATAAGATCGTGGGTGTGTTTGCTGGCGTGGAGTACGACTTCGCTGAGGCCGCTCAGGGCGGCAACAACTTCTCTTACCACGGTAAGTTTGCTCAAGCTGAACTGAAGGCCGCACGGGCTTTGGTTTACGATGATCCGGACACGATCTTCCAGATCGCTGCAAGCGGCGCTTCGGGCATTAACACCGTTGGTAATAACTGTGACTTTATTCTTGGTGGCGACGCTGCGGCGGCTAAGCGCTACGGCAAAGGTACTGCGCAAGTGAATAGCGCGACTTTTGCAACGACTGCTGACGTGCTTCGCGTTATCGGCTTTGCTCGTACCGAGGATAATGACTCTGAATCTGACTATGCTCGTATGCTGGTCGTCATCAACGACGACTTCCATCAGCATAAGTCGCCTGTTGGTACTTAAGGGAGACTGACAAATGATTAATCGCTACAGTTTCCCCAAGCACCTGCTTGTTGGTCTGAACAAGGTTTTTGGTGATGCGTATGCTGACCACGAACCACAATGGTCCAAGATTTTCGACAACCCGAAGTCCACTAAGGCGTTCGAGGAAGATCAGGAAATCATTGGGCTGGGTCACGCCCGTCAAACAGCTGAAGGTGAGTCCGTCCAGTACGAGACTGCCGGTGAAGGCTCCACGACGCGGTACACCCACGTTAAGCTGACCCACGGCTTCCAGATCACCCGTGAAATGGTGGATGACAACCAATACCTGTCCATCGCTCCACGTCTGGTTCGCTCTATGGTTCGCGGTAACATGCAGACCAAAGAGACCCGTGCTGCCAACGTCTTCAACAACGGCTTTAACTCCAGCTACACGGGCGGCGACGGTAAGGCGCTTCTGGCGACCGATCACCCGAATGCACGTGGCACCTGGTCAAACAAAGCTGGTACGCCTGTAGACCTGTCTGAAGCTGCTCTGGAGTCCGCTCTGACGGCAATCAGCCAGTTTACTGACGGTCGCGGCATGAAGATTCTGGTGAAGCCAAAGATGCTGCTGGTTGCGCCTGCAAACGACTTCAACGCGTCTCGTATCCTTACGTCTTCGCGCGGTCGTGTTGGCAACAACCACAACGACAAGAACGTCATCTACGATGAGGGCCGGATCCCCGGTGGTTACTCTGTGAACCATTACCTCACCGACGATGACGCTTGGTTCATCATCACGGACCTGCCTGACACCTTCAAGCTGTTCCAGCGTCAAAAGCTGGAGCAAAAGCACATGGAAGATGGCGAGCGCGAAGTGTTCAAGTACTGGACCTCTGAGCGTTACTCCGTTGGCTGGACTGACCCACGCGGGGTCTACGGCTCCGAAGGCGCAGCATAAGCTGAGCTTTGATAGGGCGGCTCGAAAGGGTCGCCCTTTTCCTTTAGGAGACGTGCCGCATGTCGATGGTAACTTTTGATCCGCTCGTTTTGATTGACGAGGCGTTTGAGCGCGCCGGGTACAATCTGAGCATGGTCACAGGGCGACAGTACAATTCTGCCTTGGTGAGCCTTGAAATGGCTCTGATCGACATTGAAAACCACGGCACCTATCATATTCACTCGCTAACCGAGACGACCGCGACGCAAACGGTGATAGCGGGGCAGACGGCCTTCAACACGCCGAATGCTATGCGAGTTGTAAGCTCCATCGCGGCGACCGCTGCTGATGGCTCTGTAAGCGCGCTTGCGCTTGTAAGCCTGTCCCAGTTGCAATCCTTCGACGCCAGCACTGCGGCTGTGCCAACGCACTACGCGCAGACTGGCTCTCAGCCTGTGGCGGTCACGCTATGGCCGACGCCAACAGGTGAAGTAAGCCTTAACATCACAGGGCTAAAGTTCATTACCGGCCCTGACAGCGCTTTTGACGCTGTGATGCCTGTTCCTCGCCTTTGGTACGATGCGCTTGCTGCGTCTTTGGCGCTCAACCTGTGCCGTAAAACGCCTATGCCAGCCCGTGACGGGTCTTGGCAATCCACCCTAAGCATGTTGATGCAGCAAAAGGCTGAGGCCATTGAGCGCGCCCGACGTGAGACTTACGGGCGTGGCTCAATTAAAATTAATCCGAGGTAGCGCGTATGAGTCTAACTTACACAGCGCTCAAAAACCGCATCACCGAATACGCAATTGGTCAGACTGATAGTTCTGCAGAGTTTACAGCAGCGCTAGAGGGCTTCATCGACCAAGCAGAACAGCGTCTGAGCCGTGATTTGGTGGTTCCAGCGCTGACGCTGAACACCGACGTTGCGACATCGAACAGCGTGTCTGTGTTCAGCTACCCAAGTAACGCTGTTTACCTGCGTTCTTTGCGGGTGAAAAATGGCGCGCTGTTAACTAAGCGCACGTTGGAAGTCCTGCAATCGCTGGCTATTGGCCAGCCTGTTGGCGTGCCACGTGTTTACGCAGAGTATTCTACAGGACAGTTTATTGTCGCGCCGCCGAGCAATGGCGCGACGGACCTGACCGCGAGCTTTGCACGCCGCATCCCTGCCCTGTCAGTGGACAACAGCACTAACTGGTACTCTGAAAACGTGCCGGATTTGCTGTTGTGCGCCTGTATGGTGAACGCAGAGTCCTTCAATCAGAATGAACCGCGCCAAGCAGCGTGGGAGCAAACCTACAAAGATCGCCTCGCAAGCGCATTGCGCGAAGCTGACGGGTACGAGATCGACCGACACACCGGGGGCAATCCATGAGCGATACCAACACCACAAACCTAGCGCTGACCAAACCAGCGGTGGGCGGCTCCTCCGGTACTTGGGGGACCAAGATTAACCTGAACCTCGATGTTCTGGATAAAAAGCTGACACAAAAGGTCAGCATTGACCTTGAGGTGGCGCTTGGCGGCGGTTCGGGGCCAATCGCCTTGTCCACCTCACAGCAACAGTTTTCCGTTCTTGAGTTTACTGGCACGCTGAGTGGCGCTGTAGCCGTAGAAACGTCTGCTGGGGCTGCAGGACACTGGATCGTCCTGGACTCTACTGCTGGCGGTCAAACCGTTACGTTGCGCCCTACTGGTGGCTCTGGCGTGGACCTGCCTGCAGGGCAGTACGCGCAAGTATTCTCTGACGGCACGAACATTGTTGCAACAGGGGCTGCAAGCGGCGGGGCAACCATTGCTGACGGCTCTGTAACGACAGCAAAGCTCGCGACTGATGCGGTTGCAACGGTCAAGATTGCGGATAACGCAGTCACAACGGCCAAGATTGCTGATGCGAATGTTACAGCGCTCAAGCTGGCAACAGATTCCGTCACAACATTAAAAATTGTAGACGACGCAATAATTGGCGACAAGATCGCAGCAAATACAATTTCTGGCACGAAGTTGTCTGCTGACCTGACGCTTGCTGACGTTACGCTGACGGGCATTGCAACACCCTCGCTCAACACCTCTACGACTTGGAATGTTTCCCTTAAGCAAACATGCTCGGTGACGGCCAGTGGGTCCACGACCGTTGCGCTGACCAACTTCAGTGGCTTAGCGGTTGGAACGCCGCTAACGCTGATTGTTGCTGATGCTTCCGGCGCATCGCTTGCGCTGTCTGGTCCCACTTTCAAACATCGCGATGGAACTGCGCCAGCGCTTAATGGCACGCCCAACGAAACCATGATTGTCAGCATGATTGTCATTGCATCCAACACACTCGCGGTAACGTCGGTGATCGTCAGCTAATGTTTTTTAACACGATGATGATGGGGGCGGTGTCGGAGCAAAGCTACACGTTTGCAGAAACCGGCAGCCTTTCTACGCAATCAGGCGATTGGATCCCGACTAACGAACCCATTTACGTTAAGGCGCTTGCAGTTTCAGGCGATGGCAACACTGCCTTAGTTGGCGCGGAGCAATTTGATGTAATTACAGGCACCGATAACAGAGGCGCTGTTGGTGTTTATGTGCGCAGTGGCAGCACATGGAGCCTTCAGGCCCAGCTTGACGGCGTCAATGCCAGCGCGCAATTTGGGTACTCTGTTGCTTTGTCCGAAGATGGCAATACGGCTTTAATTGGCGCGAAGTGGGACACAAGCAACCAAAGGCGTGGCGCAGTCCATGTTTTCACGCGCTCTGGGACAACATGGTCAGAGCAAGCTAAGCTAACGCCCTCAACGCAGTATCAAAGCGCGTTGGGTTTTCCCAAGTCTTTGGCGATTTCAGCAAACGGCAATACTGCTGTCATGGGCGCTTACGACGACAGAACCTCGGGGGCAAATGTAGGGACCGTATGGGTCTACACCCGATCTGGCACCACTTGGACACAGCAACAAGCAATACACGACAGCGCAGTTCTTGTGGAGTTTGGGCGATACTGCGCCCTGTCCTCGGACGGAAACACGCTTGCGGTTAGCGCGCTGTATAACAGCAGCAACGGGAGCAACCATAAAGTCAGGGTCTTTACTCGCTCTGGCAACACATTCTCGTTTGCGCAAGACATCGAAACCAGCACCGGCTCCCTAAGTCGCCGTGATGTTTATGGTATCTCTCTATCAAGTGACGGTACCTACATCGCTTACGGCGCGGCGCAGCTAGAAAACCCAAACGCCGGCAACCAGACCAATGGCGGCGTTCCCGTTTTTGTTAAGTCTGGAAGCACTTGGTCTGAAAGCACGACCGTCTTTCCGGAAACCAATCGCAATAGCAACGATCTTTTTGGCAAAAACGTCGGTATTTCAGAAGACGGGAAGACCCTCGCAATTGGATCCCCTAACAACGACAAAGAAGGCACTAACGAAGGGTTGGTTTACATATTCCGCCGATCTGGTGCAGCTTGGTCTCAAGACCAGTTACTCTACCCTGCGGGCAACATGACTAATATCGGTTTTGGCGACGAAGCAAACTTGGCGCTGTCTTACGACGGACGCACCTTGATAGCCAAAACCCGGGGTGATGACGACGACGCGATTGTCTTCACGGCTACTTGAGCAGCCCGCGCTACAGAAATTTCAGCAGCAAACGCGCCGCATTTATTGCCCCCACCTAATCAAGCAGAACCCGCCGCATCCGCGGCAGAAGGAAAACCTTATGCTCCTTGCTAATTCAAGCGGCACCTACGATGCCGACTACACCTCTTTGACCTACAAAACCAACTATCGCGCCCAAGAGAGCGGGACTGTGCAGTGTTACATCGCTGGCACGGCTACGGTTGACGTGCAAATGCGCAGCCAAAGTGACGCCCCCTGGCTAACCGTTCACAGCTTTACCGAAAGCGGCGCACAAGAAATCCGGCTGATGCCGGAGATGCGTATATCCGCAAGCTCTGTGACTGGCGGTGACGCCAAAGTCTGGCTCGTTGAACGCTAATTCCAAATAAAGGATCTAAAAATGAGTCTTATCGTTCCCGGTCTCGGAAAGACAATTACGCCGAAGCGGCGTCGCCTTAGTCCAAAGACTAAAATTATCGGAAGGGGCAAGGTCACAGCCAATCCTTACGTCACAGACAACAAGCCCCGGCCTAAGTTGGGCAGTAAGCCTCGGGGCGGAAAAGTTACTCCACCCTCCGGCGTCGTCAATGACAAGCCTCGTCCAAAATCAGGCGGGCGAGCGATACCTCGTCCCCCACGCATGGAAAAGCCTTCGCCGCGTCCTGTGAAGCCCAAGATTCCTACCGCTGCTAAGCCAGCATCCTCTGGTGGTGTCAAGCGTCGTCCACGTCCAGCAGCAGCAGGCGCAGCAAACAAGCCCAAGCAGCCAGTCAGAGCGCCAACGAACCGCCGCATCACGGCCTCCGGCAAGCGCTTTGGTGGACGCCCCAGTCCCATTAAAGCCAACAGCGGCAAGAAGTACGCCGCCCCCGGCGGCTCGGCACCGTCGAGACCCAGTCGCAAAAAGTCCACCTTCGGCAAGAAGTACGAGGGGCCCTTGCGCCCCGGTATTAGACCGTCGAGACCCAGTCGCGCTACAGCCCCCGTCAAGCGCTATGGCTACGGCAAACGCCCCATGGGTTTGCTGTCACGCCGCCCACGCGGTCGCAGATAAAGGAGTCAAACAATGCCAATGGTTAACGGAAAAAAATACCCTTACACAACTGCCGGTATGAAGGCAGCAAGGGCAGCCGCTAAAAAAGCAAAAAGCCCAAT
>Ga0208645_1003713_pt1 | contig 11154 bp, 21 predicted proteins | sample VirMetDEL_Sep_01_FD_184519 | JGI IMG/M metagenome (GOLD analysis project Ga0208645, IMG submission 184519) | Aqueous microbial communities from the Delaware River and Bay under freshwater to marine salinity gradient to study organic matter... | ecosystem: Environmental > Aquatic > Marine >...
CTGCATCATGGATGACGAGAACAAGCAGAAACTTCTTGATGCTGGTGTCCCTCAAGATCATGACCTTCTTGAGCAGAAGGTTCGTGCCTTCATGGAAGCAGAGGGTATTGATGACTCTGACCTTGCTGCATTCAAGTACGGCAAGACCAAAGAAGGCGAAAAGCTGACTGCCAAGGTTGGCTACCAGCAGAAGTTCAAGAAGCGTGAAGATGGTCGCTGGTCCTTCTCCTTCAAGCGTCCTCACTTCAACCCTAACCTTGTTGGGAAGATTAACCCCAAGACTGGCGAAGAGAATGACGGCTATATGTATGGTCCCCGTGTGACTGACTATGCTGCTACACAAGAGGCTGGTGAGTTTGTCGTCTGGAACCCGGAAGTGAAACTGGGTAACGGCACCAAGGCTAAAGTCAAGGTTGCTGTCTACAAGGGTGCTGGTTCTTCGATTATCACTCTTGAAGCTGTGTCTGTTGTTGAGCATGTTGAGTTTAACCCTGAACCCTTTGAACTGGTGTAATCATGCAAGTCACAATCTATGCTATGTCCACGCAAGAAGAAGATGGTGAGGATGCCATTGTCACTGTCACCAAGAACGTGAGTGACGTTTGGGAACTTCTTGACATCTTCTCTCATGCCTCTCGTGCTATTGGCTATACCTACGTTGATCGTGTTGGGTATGCTACAGAACTTGGAGAACAAACCTGGAGTAAGTTCTAATGTCTGACAAGACGGAAATCAACGGGTGGAATATCTTCATGCCCCTCTTGGCTGTGTGCTTTATCGGTCTTAAACTGGCAGGATATATCACTTGGAGTTGGTGGTGGGTCCTGTCACCAATCTGGGGAGCACTTGTGTTCATGGTAGTGATTGCCTTTGCCATTGCTGTCATTGAGTTGTGGGATCGCTAATGCTTATCTACACCTTGTACGACTGCTACGATAGGAAGCATCTGGGGTATTATACCTCTTATGACTTGGCTATCCAGTATCGTAACCGTCTTGACCCAACCATTCGTGAAGATGTTGTGGTAGAAACTATTCGAGTAGAGGACAAGTAGATGGCAAAGATCGTCGTGCGGCTTAACCCAGATGTTCAGCCTACTGGAAGTGACCTTGCTGTGGTGAATGCTGCACGGCGGTCTTTCAATAGTCGAAGTGAGTGGGAGTATCCCTACAAGGATCGTGTCTTGAAGCCAGAAGACAAACGGCTGATTGAGTTTCTTGCTAGGGGTATGACTGCAAAGGACTTCGAGGACTTCGTTACTAACATCTCTATAATTGGAGAAGCTTCTTGTAAAGCTAATGACGCTTGTGAGTATCAAGAAGAGTGTATGTTTGACGAACAGATAAAAGAACTTCTTTGGCAATGGAGAAACACACCCACTCACGATACACCCTTCAATCATTGCTTTATCAGCTTTGAGGTCAAGGCCCCTATTTTTGTAGCACGACAGCTTGTAAAGCATGAGTATCTGATTATGTCAGAGTTCTCTCGTCGCTACATCACAGATGAAGTGGAGTTCTACGAACCGGACTACTGGCGTAAAGCTGCACCTAACAAGAAGCAGGGTAGCCTTGAAGAGCCTGTGGACGTGAAAGAGATTTGGGGAAAGTATGTTGACCTTATGGGACTCTATAAAGAAGACTGCTACAACCAGTGGCAAAGGTACAGAGAGTTTGTTGGGGAGAATGTAGATAGGGTAGCCCCAGAACAGGCGCGTATGCTTCTCCCTCAAAGCACTATGACTGAATGGACTTGGAGCGGAACACTAGGAGCCTTTGCCAAGATGTGTCAACTCCGTCTGCATCCTGATGCTCAATATGAGGCTAGGATTGTAGCAGAAGAGGTCTACAAACACCTACTGATTTATTACCCTGTTTCAGCAAAAGCACTAGTGAAAGGGCCTGACGTAACATGAAGTACAAACCCACTGAAATTAAACTTAATGAGGATATGAAATTCTTGCTTATGATCGTAGCCCTCATATCTGGAACCTTAGCTTTCCTTATCTTGTGCCTTATTGTTGGGGCTTTCTTTGGTATAACTGGACTGTTTATCATCTTTGTCCTAACTTTTATCGCCAGTTCTATAGTGCTTTATGTTGGAGAGGACAAGTAGATGACTAAAGACATTTCTACATTGAAGAGGGACATTTATCATGTTCTCCAAACAGGAGAGGGATACACAGAAGAAATCGAACAGTGGGTCGCAGATGATTTTAAAAGGGCACTCCACGATCAATTTAATGGAAGGGGAGAACGAAAGAGAACTCTTCGTGTTAGTTCACTCGGTACTGAATGTGAGAGGAAACTTTGGTACTCAACCCGTGGGGAGTATCAGCCAGAGCCTATCCCTGCCAGCACATACAACAAGTTCATTTTCGGAAACCTTACGGAGTCTCACCTACTTGGACTTGTTAAAGCGTCGGGACACCACCTTTGCGGCCTACAAGACAAAGTGGACGTTCATGGTATTAAAGGGTCTAGAGACTGCGTTATTGACGGAATGCTCTTTGACATTAAATCCGCCAGCAGTAGTTCTTTCAAAAAGTTTGCTAGAGGTCAGCTTCGCTACAGCGACCCTTTTGGGTACATCTCCCAAATATCCTCTTACCTTTACGGAAGTCAATCTGACCCTCTCGTAACCTACAAGACTAAAGCTGGCTTCCTGGTTATGGATAAGCAGTATGGGGATATCACTGTTGATGTCTATGACCTGACGGAAGAACTGGAGAAGAAGCAGGAAGAGGTAGAAGGCAAGAAGGCTATTGCCAAGTCGGATACCCCTCCCCCTCGGCCCTACAAACCAAAGGAAGATGGTAAGTCTGGTAATATGGCACTCCCATTTGAATGTGGATGGTGTGAATGGAAGAAGGCTTGCTGGCCCACTCTTAGGACCTTCATGAATGCTAATGGTGATACCAGAAGGCTTGTGGAGGTTGTGCGTGAACCGGGTGGTAGCTATATGGAGACGACTTGATGAAGACAGCCAGTGCTAAGGCAAAAGGACGAAAGCTACAGCAAGATGTGAGAGATATGATCTTGAAGTATAGCCCGTCATTGACCAAGGACGATGTGAGGTCCACTTCGATGGGTGCTGGAGGAGAAGATGTGCAACTCTCACAGGCTGCGAGGAAACAATATCCGGTAAGTATTGAGTGTAAATCCAGGGCTTCCTATGCTTTCTACAAAGACTACGATCAGGCTGTCATCAATGCACCAGAAGGCACTGAACCCATTCTTGTAGCTAAAGCCAACCATAGGGCACCTGTAGTAATACTTGATGCTGACTGGTTCTTCAAGAACTTCCCTAAGAGGATACGCCGATGACCGTTAAAGACTACATGCTGGACACCTTCTACTGGGAAATCCGCAGACTGTTCAGCACTACACCAATGACCATAGATCAACAAGAACATGTACTGATGCTTATGGCTATTGCCTACGAGCAGGGGTTTGCAGACAGTCAGGATGATGAAGACGAACTTGAAGATGGTAGGTTGTTGAACTGATGAGTAAGACATACATAGTGTTTACTTGCAGTCATTCAGACCCTTCTGTAGGTAACGAGAGGTTTGATTGGTTGGGCAAGCTGATCCGAGACATTAAACCTGATGTTGTAGTTGACCTTGGAGACTTTGACGACATGCGAAGTCTCAACAGTTATGACACTCAGTATCCCAAGGCTATCAGTGGTCAGTCTTATGCCAAAGATATTGAGCATGGACAGGAGGCTAGGGACAGACTGTGGGGGCCTATTCGTCGCCTCAAAAAGAAGATGCCTTATCGCATCGGCTTTGAGGGAAACCACGAGAACCGTATCAAGAAGGCTATAGCAAAAGACCCACGTATTGACGGGAAGGGCAGCAACTATGGAATCTCATTTTCCCACCTCCAAACCGACTACTGGTACGACGAATACCACGAGTACACTAATTCCGCGCCCGCCCTCGCTGACTATGATGGTATTACGTTTGGGCATTTTGTCTCTAGTGGTGCTCGTTGTGATGCTCTCTCAGGTAAGCATCATGGTCATGCTCTTGTTGAGCGACTATCTTGTAGTGTCACTGTTGGTCATAGCCACGAACTTCATTATTATCGTAAAGCTATTGCACGGCCTAATCCGATTAGTGGTTTGGTATGTGGATGCTTCAAGGGAAAAGAAGAGACTTGGGCAGGTCAGTCCAACGCAGAGTGGACTAATGGAGTGGCAATCAAGCGTATGGTCGAAGGTGGTGACTACGATCTACAATGGGTGAGCCTTAAGGCATTGAAGAGGGAATATGCAGAATGAAGACCTGCACAAAGTGTGGTGAAACTAAAGGCCTTAGTGAATTTCATAAGGATAAGAGGGCAAAGTCTGGTGTCACGAGCCGTTGCAAGGTTTGTATTAATAATCAAAAGTATGAAGGGAAAATGTCTAAAACAAAAACTTGCACAAAGTGTGGCGAGACTAAAGACCTAAGTGAGTTTCGTAAGCATAAAAGGGGGAAATTTGGTGTTAAAGCTCAGTGCAGGCTTTGCCAGTCAGGATATAAATATGAAGGAGAGATGTCTGAGGCAAAGACTTGCTCAAAGTGTAATGAGACTAAGAGCCTTAGTGAGTTTAACAAGGAAAAACAAGGTAAGTTCGGTGTCAGTTCTTGGTGCAAACTTTGTCAGTCAGAGTATAACAAACAACATCGGCGAAAGCAAGCAGAGAAAGCTAGAGAAAGACGTAAAAACGACCCCCTGTTTGCTCTTAAGGAAGACCTAAGAAAGCATACACGTAGAGCATGTAGTTATCACGGTGTTGACAAGATGGCAAAGATGAGTGAGTACCTTGGCTGTTCTTACGGCTATTTTCAAGAATACATAGAAGCACAATTCTATGACTGTCCTGAGAGTGGCACTAAAATGACTTGGGAGAACCGTGGTAAAGTGACAGTTGAGGACCCTTACAAGTGGCATGTTGACCATATTATTCCTGTGTCACACCCAGACTTTGCTACAGAAGAGGGTTTCTACAAGATCACACACTACACCAACCTCAGGCCAATGTGGGGACGAGAAAACCTTTCTAAGAGTAACAAACCTCTTGAAGAATGGGAAGAACAGTATGGGCAAGCGTAGTTCATTCGACCTAAAGCCACGAGACTTCTACAGGACTATTGATCCTAGTGCTATGGTTCCAGAGTTCATCAAGCGTGTCAAGGGCAGGACCTTTGCGGAACCCTTCTGTGGTGATGGTGCCCTTATCGACCTTCTGAACCGAGAGGGGTTGCTTCATGTGCTGGCATGTGATATTGTCCCTCAAGGGCGATACGATGCCGCCTGCTACAGAAAGGATGCACTAACCCTACAACCAAAACACCTGGATTATGCAGACACAATCATCACCAATCCACCCTACACATGGGACGTATTTAATGACAGTTTGTCGCACTTGAAATCCATCTCCCAAAGACCTATATGGCTTCTTCTGCCTGCTGACTGGATGCACAACAAGCGTGTGGCCAGTCACATGAAAGACTGCAAGACTGTTATCAGCATCGGTAGGCTCTACTGGGAAGAGAATAAGGTTAAGGGTAAGGACAACTACTGTTGGTATGAGTTTATCAACGGATGGGACCATGAGACTGTATTCATTCCGAGGGTGTCATGATGAACAGCCCAATGAAGGATGAAGACGTTGAAAGGATTGTCTTTGAAGTAGGCTTTGAGCAGATACTAGTAGACGCTGAACTAACTGTGGAACAAGTGGCTATGATCCTTGATGGACTAGGCTACATAGAACTGGAGATGTATCTTGATGAAGATTGAACTTGAAGTCGATGGAGACAGCGTGGATAGTGTAGTTGTCCAAAGACTGAAGATGGACCTTAAAGCTATCGTGGGGATTTACTACGATCCAAAGACTGATATCTTTGCAGAGGACGGCGGGGAACTCTATGAAGCCACCACTACAATCCTCGACTACTATGGAGAAGTCACCTATGATTAACAAAACAGACCTTGAAGCATTCGGCTACTGGACACCTGACGAGGACTTTGATACCTTTGTACGGTCAGAGTTTGACACCTACCAACTGGCTGTAGATGAACTCATGCTGACAAGTGGAGATAACCGTCTGATGGAAAACACCCTTGGTCTTGTAGGTGAAACAGGTGAGATTGCCGAGAAGATCAAGAAGCATATTCGAGACGGCAACCCACTTGATACAGCAGACATGGCTAAGGAACTTGGTGATGTACTATTCTATCTGGCTGGCTTGGCTTATCATCTTGGTATCAGCCTTAGCGACATTGCTAATGGAAACCTAGAAAAGTTGTACGACCGTCAGAAGCGTGGTGTCTTGCAAGGAAGTGGAGATAATCGGTGAGTTGGCTAGTCTATGTAAACATGAGCCAAATGCGGGAAGGTTTGGATAATTTGGTTACTCTAGATGAGAAGGGTAACCCGAGGTTGTTTGCTACAAAAGAAGAGGCTGAAGAGTTCTGTAAAGAGATCTGGCCTGAATATGGATACGTGAAGGAGTATGAAGAAAATGAATGACTATGGACCTAAAATTCCAGTGGCAATCTGGGCAGATGAAGTCAAGTACCGACAGGAAGGGGAAACTTTTACCCAAAAGACTGCTCGTATTTCTGGGGCACTGACAGATAACCAAGAGCATTACGAAAAGTTTAATGCCATCCTTAAAAATCAGCGGTTCCTTCCGGGGGGTCGGGTGCAGAGTGCGGCTGGCTCTTACCGTAGGGTGACTGCATTCAACTGTTTTGTTATGCAGAAAGTCCCTGATGATCTTATGGGTATTATGGAAGTAGCTAAACAGGCCGCTAAAACCATGCAACTTGGTGGTGGTGTAGGCTATGACTTTAGTTCTATCCGTCCTAAAGGTGCCCGTATTAAAAGTCTAGGCTCTCAAGCTAGTGGTCCTGTATCCTTCATGGGTATTATGGATGCTACCTGTAAGACTATCGCCAGTGCTGGTCATCGACGTGGGGCACAGATGGGTTGTCTTCGTGTAGACCATCCTGACATTATGGACTTTATTTCGGCCAAATCAAACCATGACAAACTCACCCAGTTTAACATCTCAGTCCTTGTGACTGACAAGTTTATGGAAGCTGTAAAGAATGATAGCGACTTTGACCTTGTGTTTGAAGGTCGAGTCTTTGATACTGTAAGGGCACGTAGTTTGTGGGAGGCTATCCTTCGTAATACTTGGGACTGGGCAGAACCTGGAGTTATCTTCATTGATCGTGTTAACGAGATGAATAACCTTTGGTATTGCGAGAATATCTCAGCTACAAATCCTTGCCTTCACCCTGACTCTATTATCGAAACAGTAGAGGGACGTGTTAAAATTAAGGATATTAAAGAACCTACTAAAGTTTATACCATGATGCCTGATGGTTCTCTTGGTATGTCTAATGCTTCTGCTTCTTGGGTATCTAAGAAAAACGCAAAGACTATTAAAATCACGGTAGGGTCTGGGCAAGAAGTAATTTGTACACCAGACCATAAAATCTTTGTGGATAAGTTTGGGTGGAAAGAGGCGAAAGACTTGCAAGTTGGAGATCGTCTTGTTCATCTTTGCCGTGCGAGACGTGGAGCAGCCTATTCTGGTGTGAAACTGACTACAGAAGATAATCGTGCTTACCGTATGGAGCATCGGATGATTGCTGAATCAGTTTATGGACCCATTCCTGATGGCTATGATGTCCATCATATTGACGGTGATACCTACAATAATTGTATTGATAACCTCGAAGTAATCTGTCACAAAGAACATTCCACAATTACACGGTATTCATGCAAAAATAACCACATGGTAAGTGGATACAATGAGGATGGAAATTGGAGGTTTATCTCTCCTGAGTGGTCTAAAAAAGGTCGCAAAGATATCAAGCCTATGCCTGAAGACCTAAAGTCCTCTCTTAAAAATCTAAGTAGTGCTTGCGTTGTAAAGGTGGAAGAAGGGCCAGTGACAGATGTTTACGATTTGTCTGTCGAAGGAACTCACAATTTTATTGCAAACTTCTTAGTAGTTCATAATTGTGGAGAACAACCTCTCCCCCCTTATGGGGCTTGTCTTCTTGGTAGTTTCAATCTAACTCGTTACATTGATTGGACCGCAACAGACCAAGAGGTATTCTTTGATTGGTCTCTTCTTGAGCATGACATTCCGCATGTTGTTCGGGCAATGGATAATGTCATTGATGAAACTACCTACCCTCTGCCAGAGCAAGAGGCTGAAGCAAAGAACAAGCGTCGAATGGGTCTTGGGATTACAGGTCTCGGGAATGTACTTGGCGCTCTAGGTATTCGGTATGGGTCTGATGAAGCAAAGGAGTTCACAAGAAAGGTCTTGCGTCTGACTGCTAACCGTTGTTATATGACCTCTGCCTCTCTTGCCCTAGAAAAAGGTGCATTTCCTCTCTTCGACAAGAGGTACCTAGAGGGTAAGTTCATCAAGAAACTTGACCCTGAAGTTCAAGAGGCCATTAAAAACTACGGTATCCGTAACTCCCACCTGACTTCAATCGCACCCACAGGAACAATCAGTCTCACTGCTAATAATGTCAGTTCTGGTCTTGAACCTGTGTTTAGTCTTTCCTATACTAGGACTATCCAAACAGCAGATGGCCCTATGTATGAGACAGTAGAAGACTATGCTTATCGTGAGTGGGGCATTGAGTGCGATACAGCAGACCAGATTACTGTTCAAGAGCATGTAGGTATGCTGACCGCTGCACAAGAATGGGTTGATAGTGCTTGCAGTAAAACCTGTAATGTAGGTGACTCTGTTTCTTGGGAAGAGTTCAAGGAGGTCTACATGTCAGCTTATGACGGTGGGGCTAAGGGTTGCACTACTTTCCGTGCTTCTGGAAAACGGTTTGGTATTCTTAACGCATCTGCATCTGAAGATGTCATTGAAGAAGACAAACCAACAGATGATGAACTTGAAGTAGAGGGTGGTGCTTGCTATATCGACCCAGAGACAGGCATCAGGAGTTGTGAATGACAGGTGTTGCAAAAATGCCACTTGACACTGAGCACAATTATACTGTAGAGTGGAGGCAGGAGGGCCTGACCTAATGAAAAAGACCCGCAAGCCAAAACCAAGGAATCCTATGGCGCACGACCTATGGAAACCTAAGTATGGCCTGCGGGTCATCAAGCGTAAAGACAAGACCCTACACAGAAAGAGGAAACATAAAGATGAAGTTTAATGTTGGTGATAAAGTAAGGATTAGTTTGGCAGAAGATGATGCCGTAAACAACCCCCCTCATTACAAATCAACTGGTAGTATCGAGTGCATTGAGTACATTTCAGACTTTCTAACAACAGAGGAGTACGTAGGATACCTGAGAGGAAATATCGCTAAATACCTGCATCGTTGGCGCTACAAAAATGGTGTGGAGGACCTTCAGAAAGCAGCATGGTATCTTGACAGACTTATCAATGTTGCACCCAACTTAGAGGACTAACAAATGTTTCTAGCCTATGCAATCGTCTGTTTGATGTCAAACCCGGCAGAATGTACTCGTATCAACAACCAACTCCGGTTTGAAACTGACGCGGAGTGTCGTGAGTACATTGGTGGGGAGGGCCTTATCAGTCTTAGTCTCTACCTGATGACTGCACCTGAACCCTATGTCATCCGTGGTGTGAACTGTGAGCATGAGTCTGCTGACAGCCTGTAGATTTACCCTTGACGATAAGAAAGGCCCAGAATGATACCCTTAAGGTATTGTTTTACCCTACAAGATAAAAAAGAAGGGAGGCCCTAAAGCCCCCCACAACCTGCATCATAACCCTTTATGACCCTCGTTCCTGCTATTACAACAGGTTCGGGGGTTCTTTTTATGTCTGCTATCAGTGCATCTGCCAGACCATCAATAGGTTCTTCAAGCCCAAGACATAGGCCCTCAGTCTCTACTCTGACGGTCGAGCAGGAAGTCAAGAGCATCCCCGACAGCATCAGGAGAATTACGTACCGCATCATCTACCCTCTTCCTTGTTTCTACTTGATCCTCTAGTCTCTGCTGGTTCACCTTGTCTCTTTCGTCCCACCGAATATACTGGATCGCCCCAATAGAAAGCAGCCCAACAACCAAGACAAAAACCGCAAGGCGATTCAGGGGTGACCCAACAATCCACCCAAGCATCATTCATACCTTTGTGTAGTTAATGTAGTTTGCTTAGAAGCCCACTCCATGCCGTAGGCAGCACCTACATAAAGCATGAAAGGCCAGATGACCACTTCAAGGACAGCAATATCTCCAATAAACCCTAAGTAAAAGATGAACCCAAGAAGGGCCATTGCTATCTCTCTTTTCCAAGTTTTATTCTTATTGAGCATTTCTTGCTTCCTGCTCCAATAGTCTTATGCGTTCAGAGAGATTTTGATTCCACTCTTCCAGCCTCTTGATCTTTTGTTCGACCAAAGCAAAGTCAGAGGTCGCTTGACTGTTTGTATAACGATCTATCACACTATTACTGATAGTCTCTTGCAAGCTACTGACACGAGTCTCAAGAACAGCTACAGAAACAGAGAGGTTTTGAGTTGTGTAAGTGTTCCAAGACAAAAGACCGATAACAGCAGCACTGATGATCTTACTAATTAAATTGTCGTCTTTGTTCATGGAAACCATTTAACCCTCCAATATCGCTTTAAGAACTGCTTCAACCTCTTCTGGTTTGACATGTGATTTATTCAGACCGTCACCAGCGTAGTAACTGTAGCCCCTCTTACGACCCTTAAGGACTGGGAGACTGGCCCACTCTCTTGCAAGGTTATTCCCAAAGGAACCCAAGTCCATGTCTCCCGACAAGTATTTATCGAGACCACGACGCTTCATGAGGTGAATAGCCAACTTATCCTGGTTCTCTTCGTTGTAGAGTTCATCCGGGTCAACTACATGAAGAAGGCCCCGCAGGGTATCCTCCATGATCTGATACCGACCAGCAGCCTCAGACATATACTTCCTGTCAATGCTATCCTGCCAATCCAAGACCTCTTGGATAGTCATCTCGACTAAAGGCTTGGGGGGATAGTCTGCTTTACGAATACCTCCCCAAACGATGTTATAGTCGCCTCTGGATTCATACTCGGCGATCAGGTCCAGCAGTAGTTTTATGTTATGTGCCATTCTCAACTCCATAGC
>Ga0208645_1003714_pt1 | contig 11154 bp, 21 predicted proteins | sample VirMetDEL_Sep_01_FD_184519 | JGI IMG/M metagenome (GOLD analysis project Ga0208645, IMG submission 184519) | Aqueous microbial communities from the Delaware River and Bay under freshwater to marine salinity gradient to study organic matter... | ecosystem: Environmental > Aquatic > Marine >...
TCGAAGATTGGAAATCCACCCATGTTAATATCGTTTGAGGCGGTTTCTCCTCCTAGTAATTCATTTTCTAACTCTTTTAATTCTTCTTCTAAATTGTATATAAATTCTTCTTCTTGCGCGTTCCAGCTTTTCCAAACTATTCTTTTGCGAGACATGTTTGCTCCTATAAATGAAAAACCTGATCTGGCTGAACTACTACTTCATCATCAACACCATCAACAGTATTGTCTACTGCCAAAGCACCTATTAAGTTAATAATACTCATGTAAGTTTCTTCTTTACATTCTAATACACATTGTTCTTTAATTTGCGCTAATATTGATTCAGATAATCCATCAAACATTATTTTGTAAAAAATAGAAGCTACAGCAGTAATACCATCTTCAGATCCATCCCAGTCACAATTATACTCCATGATCCCATTTTTGTCAACCAAAATATTCAAAGTCGCTAAAAGTTTTTCATCATCATTATTATATTGATCTTGGAGTTTGTCTAATTGATCGCTCATATTTTTCCTCTATATTAAATTGCAGTCCTGTTAATAAATATCCTTCTTTTAAAGAAATGACATCCTTTGGAAGTTTTAGAAGGTAAACGACTTCGCATTCTGAAGATCCTGCCTCGTGAAAAAAATCAACCAATTGTGGATAGTATAGTCTTATATCTGTATTAGTATATTCGTATAGCAGGTCTTGTATTGTGTCTTCAATACTTTTTATTCCAATGTATTTTGATATAAAATTATTATCTTCATCCACTAAAAATCTAGTGCTATCAAATCCATAATGATCAAATACATACGGAATTTCCATTAATACTATACTAAGTTTTGTTTTCATCGTCTTTCATTTTGTTAATTTTTTGATCGCTATCCATCTGTCCTTTTAGCCTATCAAGCATGTCTAATTTAGCATTTGCTACAGTGTAGACAGAAGTCCACTCTTCGAAACTTTCTAAAGCTCCATCTGCTAATGGGTTTGCCAATATACGATTAACTTCCCAAGTTGCTTTATTCATATCTGCTTGAATTTTTGTTCTAAGCACATTAACAATATCCATCTTAATTCTCCTGATTTACCAAACACCAAGCAAGTCCTCTGAAGTAATTACTTAACTGTTGTTTTTCTAGTTCTGATAATTCGTGATTTTGTGTTCCCATTATACTTTTTAATAAAGAAGTAATACCGGAAGCATATCCCGGATACTTGCCTTTCATAGAATTACCAAATATATTTCTTGCAGCCTCTGTATAAACGTCGTTTAATTGTTGAGAGTCTGCATTATACTCTAATACACGATTAGAAAATATATCATTAAATATAGCCAGTCGGACTCTATCCATATCATCGGTAACTAGACTAGCTACACTTGAAACTTTATCAATGATTTGTTGATTTGGCTCAGCTATTTGTATCACTGCGCTTGGAGTATTGGGCTTTACCAAAATATCAGGAATCCTTTCCTGAATTTGTGGTAAAAATAATCCAATCAGCACAAAAGCCAGTCCAATAATGGCTCTGTTCATTTTATACCTCGTTATCTATTTCTTCATCATCTTCTTCTCTCACTTGTATTAACAGTGGGAAAACTTCGTATAATTTTTCACACGCAGCTTCTAAACCCATATATTCACACGAGTCTGTTAAGCATTCCCATTTGCAAACTAAATTTGTTAAATCATGTTGAGTAACACAATCATCCGTATTTAGTCTGTTGTCAATTTGGTTTTTACTTTTTTGCCAATCGTAGATTTTGTCTTTCAAAGACGGCCAAAAAGAAGAACCAGCAATCGCGATACCAATGAGTATAAAAATCCATTGCGCCAAACTTAAAGAATTCAAAAATTCCATTGGATTATCCTATGCTGCGTCTGACTTATCTTCTAGTTTAGTTTCACGAATTGTGTCGCCAATAACCCAAGCTACTACAATTGTAACAACTCCAAGAATTTGCTCTTCATTAAGATTGATTCCTAGAGTTGTGTTGGCAATCACAGCCCCCAAACCAATCGCACTAACCCAGAAACGTCTGGACGTAAGTAAAGATTTTAATTTCATAATATTCTCCAATAAAAAAAAGTAAACATGTAGTTAAACCTAATCTAGTCCGGTCACGCCGGATTTAAATTAAAGTCATCACCTTCTAAACATTATTCCTTTTGAACAGTTGCAACCAATTTTATTACAACCGCATGGACATACTTCCTCAATCTGCACATCATCCTCTCCAGATGCGCTAAGTCCATGATATGGACAAGGGGTCACATGCCCATCTCCATTTGTTATTTTACCAGTGCCTTGACACGGACATTTTTCTGGATCAGGATTGGGAACAAGATCGTCATCTGGTGTCACATCTGGTTTGACATCAAATATATCTTTCTCTGCCTGAGCAAAACCCTCGGTAGTCTCAATTATTATAGCCTGAATTTGCTCATCTTGCAAGCCAAATCCTCTAAATTCTTCAATGTTTGTCACATATATAAATCCAGCCACTGCGACCGTGCCCACAACAGCTCTTTGTGTAAAATTCATTAGAACACCTCATCAATAGTGTATTTAATATCTCTTGGAGGAAAGCCGTCTACATCACTGTAAACCCATGCCCCACCTCCAGACAACATGCCTCTAGCATCCTGTTCTCTAATCCAAAAACTTCCTTCTGGTTGTCCGTGTACTTTTGGTCCCGCATTCCACATACCCCAACTATTCTGCACCAAAAACAGTGTTTCGTTTAGTCGCTCACGAGTGTCATCACAGGCAATCCACGCCATAGCATGACTCCAGCCGCTTCCTCGTTTAGCGATACCGTTAGCATCTCGTCTGGAAGAAAATCCATACCCAGAGCAAACAGAAAGCGCATAACCATTAGCTAGAGCGTCTCTTGCTTCTTCTACAGTTCTTACATTGGAAACAGTTTTAACTTGGTGTTTTTGCGCTTCTGTTTTGTAGATACTATTGGGTATTCTATGGTTCGCCCCTAAACTAGAATTATATACTGATAAATCAATATCTCCATAATCTTTTCTAACTAAAATACCACCATTTTCATAAACATATCTAGTAGCGCCAGAACAAGTCATACCCTGTTGTCTATGTCCTCTAGACTGATATATCGCTTCTGTAGCTCCTCGCGCTACAAACTCTTCATGTTCGCCATTTTTAATTTCTACAGCACGAGTTACATCAATAGCATTTCTTGTAGAATGACTTACACAGTCTCCGGTAGTTTGGCTTTCTGAAGGTCCGAAACTAGGATCAAAATCTAAAAGACACTTAAATGGCAAACTCAACTTTCCTTCACCGCTTCCCCATAGATCATATGCAGCGGCTCCAAAAACAGGCATTGGCAATTCACCTAGTAATTTTTTTACATCTTCTTCGTCGCATATAGCGCCAATAAAACCCTGTTTATAGTAGTTAAGAATTGACCTTGGGGTCTTAAAATTAGATTCCATTTAATAGCTCCTTAGCTGAATTTTCCCAAGTAAATTTATTTGCAGTTTCTATGCCCGCACGATTTAGAGAGCAAAAATCATGCATCTGTTTGTCCCAACCATTTAAGTATTGCTGTTTAACACCATGCACATTTCTCATATGTTCGATAAGCTGAGATTTGGCAGAATCGTTAAAACTCGCCCATTTTCCGTGATTCTCCGTAAAAAATACGCCATCATGAGCTGGCTCAAGACTGTTAATATCAATCAAGAAGGAGTTATCTTTATTGCAAAATTCTGTGTGCGCTGAATAATTCGTTGCTATTACGTCTTTACCGCAAGCCATCATTTCTAGCAATTCAAGATTCCACCCTTCTGCCCTAGCTGGGAATACTCCACAGTCTGTTTGTTTCATTATATTATACACATCTTCGTGGTTTTTTTGTCTTGGAATAATTCTAATCTTGTCACCAAGTGGAGAATTCTTGTATAGTTTTTCCCAACCCTGATTATGCTCTCCAATAAATGGATTATAACACATCATCCATAATTCGACATCATCATCATATCTAAATGCTCGATTAAAGCATTCCAATAAAACGTCATGCCCCTTACGCTTTTCCCATTTACCACAATTAAAAAAGATTGTTTTTCCCCTTCTTGAAACTTCAGGCTTAAAAATCTCAGTATCTACGCCCAAAGGAACAACGTGTATTCTTTTATCCAAAACTTCAGGAGGAACAGGATAATAGCATTGATCCATTGCTATTGACTTGGCCCATTTTGAGCAGACCATAAGTTCTTCACAGGAGTTTAAATGTTTTTTTTCTATATTGTTAAAAGTATCTAACTCAAATATAGGAAAACCAATAAATTTACCTGAGCCAACTCTTTCTGCCATTTGGTTCTGATGCCAGATTTTAACACAGGGCGCTCGGTGGTCAAACAATTTAGCCTTTTCCAAGCCTTTTTTGACTGCTTCTATATCGTCTTCCCTGCTTGTTTGAGGCTGTCCAATCACATGTAAAGCGACTTCTGTATGCTTTTGTAACGCTTTTAATATATTTAGTCCCGCTACTCCGTAACCTAAATCATTAATAGGTGTCATTAAATTAATCATAAAAATTTTCCTTTTAATCACATAACTTTTTAGCTGCTTTCCAATGGAATAATCCTTGAGACTGACCCTTAGCTCCACTTGGCAGAAAGAAAAAATCTCCTTCGTTATATAATCCAGCGCAATACGAGAAGCCGCTTTTACTGCCCAATAAAACTTTAGCTGTTACCATTTCATGGAAAGCAACAATTGCATTATTTTGATCGTTAGAATTTCCATCTGTAGCTAATTTCCACACAGTTCTTTCAACCAAGTCTTGACTCCATCCATCCATAATACTTTCAAATTCAGACATATCTCCTTCAGAATGTATGGTTAATCTGTAATTATCTGGATATAATTCAAAAAGCTTTTGTAAAGATATGTTATACCAAAAGTTTCTAACATAACGTCTTCTTCTATCTCCTCCATTTTGCCACTGAACGTCACCACGTCTTATATGAGCCACCATTTCAGTTTCAGCATTTTTGGGTTTACTGGTGGACCAATACATTTCTCTTATATAATCCAGAGTATCATGGGTATAATAATTATAAGGCCATTTATAAACACTAGCGCATCCATATTTTTTATTGCAGTCTATCCTGTATTCATTTCTGTTGTCCGGTATTCCTATAAATTGATTTAATCTATCTGCATCTTCTTTAGATGTCCACCCATGAGACACAGTAGTAAAAGGTGTATGTACATATCTATAACAATCGTCATGCTTTCTGCAATAAGCTATTCCTGATAATTTTGCATTCAACTGACACCCAAAACCATCTGTCTTTCCTCGTACAGTTAAATTTTGAATCATGCTCATTCCTCGTAAAATTTCCAGTTCTTCCAAAATTTTAAGGGCGTACTTGTTTGGGAATTAGCTACTCCATTTTGGAAAAATATTTCATTAGTGGATATTATAGCGGCAGCGTATGACATACTGCTTCTAGCCATAAATAATTTTTTACATGTAACCATATCGTGAAATGTTTTCATTATATCTTCATTAATTGATAATGTTGTTCTTTCAAGAAATTCATGAGGCCAATTATTGAATATACTTTCATAGTCTTTATGACAATGTAAAAGATCTTCACCTGTTACATTATAGGTGTTATTATCTTCAAAAACAGATGTATGTATCTTTATTTTTTGTTGGAGATGTTTTTTTAAAATATTAGGTATGTATTCATGGTAATATTGATTCGGCGTTATCCTTTTTGGATGAATTGACCACATGCCTTTTTTAGTTTTTCCTAAATCTCCTCTTCTTATGTGAACTACTATTTCTTGTTCGCACTCTGGCGGTTTTTTGGAGGACCAATAATAAGCTCTAATTTTATCCATAGTTCGAGATGTGTAAAATTTATCAGGCTTTTCAAAAACTTCCCTATGCCACTTTGCCACCATGTGTATATCTTTTCCTGCGCTTGTGTTGGGAATGCCAATAAATTTATTTAATTTTGCAATTGTTTTATTATCCACATGATCCATAGCGACAAATGGAATATGAACATATTTATGTTTAGGAGATATTTCACAAAAAGCAAAACCTCCAATTTTTTTTAAGTATTGAGAAGCAAAGCCGTCTCTTATGCCGTCTATCGCATAATTTATCATCATCTACGCCTATATTGCTTGTGTCTGCCACCTGTGTAATTTATATTTGGTGTTAGTCCTCCAGCAAATTTTTCACCTACAAAATATTTACTACTACATATGCGCGATGGAAATGACGTACTCCAAGACTCTCGAAAGGTATCAGGTAAATTTATATCTCTGGCTACGTGTATCGTAGAATCGTTTTCACTTCCAAGCCTTGAATATATAATATCTCTCAAAAATAACTGATCTTTCTGCCACCAATATTTTTTGTTTACACACTGTGATGGTGTGAATTTTCCACCTTGATAATCAATTATAAATTTTTCCATATTGATGGTAAAATTTTTCTTCATACCCCACATACCGCCAAGTATTGAGTAACCATGATGTGGATGATCTCTCATTATATGTAAAGACTTGCCTTGTGTCTCCCATTCTTTTACCGCTTCAACTTCCCTAATATTTATTCTAGAATCAGTATCTCTACAAATAAATTTATCGCAATCTTTTAGATCATGAGCAAGAAATCTCCAACTAGCAGATAGTATTCCACTATCTGTTACATCTATAGTTTTAACATCTAGAGATTGCAATTTATCTATGATATAAAAATTCTTATCATCGTCTTGTATATTATAGAGACTATCATCGTGAAAAACAACCATTTTCCAATCAGGATATAGTTTTTTCACTAGGTTTGCATTTGCCAGAGCGCCCAGCAAGTACATACAATGATAGCCTCTACTATGAAGACTAAAGGAAACATATTTCATGACAACATGTTACCATTTTTTACAAGACCAGTATCTCGCTTTCCATTTTGGACCCGGAGTGTCGCACTTATGTCTAGCTCTAAAAGATCTACGTCTGGCAGGATCATCTCGTTTGATTTCCATATTAGGATCTCCAAAACGAACTATGACTACATTACCGCTTTCATTCTTTGTGTAGACCGCAAATTTCTTTGGACCTTTAGGAGTTCTAAATGGTTTATTTAAGGTAACTTTGCGGCCCTTATACTCAGCAGCTTTACCTTTGTAAACAAGCATCACTCCATCCTTTTTGTAATTACCTTGACGGTTAAATGTAAACACTTCGCCCGTTTTAGGGTTTTCATACTTGTAAGCGCCCTCTGATTTCTTATCTTTGCGCAAAAGTTCAAAATCTTCCTTGGTAACCTTTCCATCTTTATTTCTATCCAAAGCCTTCTTCTGCTTTTCAGTCATCTTGGCTTTAGATTTTTTGGGGTGGCCCTTTGGCAGTAAATCGTTATCTTGAGTATATGCTGAGTTTGAAGGTTTTCCCGTTCTCAGCAAAGTTAAGAATGCGTTTACTCTTGCAATAGCCCATCCATGACGACTCATTTTAGGTGCGTGACTTGTTGAAAAAGCTCCAGCTCCTCGACGATAGACAGCTTTTAGCATTCCTAGTGTGGCTTTAGATCCCTTGCCTTTTGCATTATGCTCTTTTACTTTATTAGAAAGTTGAGCAGTTACCTCTTTACTGAATGTTATTTTGCCACTAGGATTTTTTGCGCTGTCAGGCTTATTCTTTTTGGAGCCTTTCTTTTGATCTTTTTTGGGCGCAGGTGTTCTGCGTGGGTCGTCTTTTGAAGGTTTGTCCGATTGTGCTTTTTTAATTTCTTCTTGGCTCGGTCGTCCTTCTTTTTCAGTTTTGGCGGGCTTATAGTTCTTTCCTTCTCGCTCTTTCTTACGGCGAATATTTTCCCATAATCCCGGTTTTGCCTCCGCGACATCCCACTCTTCTGTATCTTCACCAAAATCTACATAGTCAGCTTCTGCCGGAATGTATAAATTGTCCTCAGTGATTTCTTCAGTATATCCATACGTTTCTACATTGTATTGCATGTCTGCTTTTGCCAAAGATGACATATCTTCGTAAGCTTTAGACAAGCAAACAGCTACTCTTTGCGATTGATCTGGGTATTCTTTTTGAATTTTATCATTAGACATACATCTAGAAATAAAATTTTCTCTAGATTCGCCTTCTTTTCTATCTGGTAAGGGCATTGTTATCTCCTGTAATATGGATTACACCAATTGTAATTGTAGTAATAGTATCCGGGGTAGTAATAATATCCACCGCTAAACCCAATAATCACATTTCTATTAGGACCAACTACTGCTCCGGGACTATAGCTCCAGATTCCCATACCTCTGTATGTACTGGTTGGAGGATAATATGTTACGTTGCCCCAGTAATTATGATAATGTGCGGCAGAATGAGGATGAGTGTGCCAGTTTCCGTTGTGTTGATGTGGGTGGTTGTATTGTGCTGTTGCTAATGCTGAGAAGAACAACATAAAACAAATGGCTAAGACAAAATTTTTCATATAGTTTCCTTTTCAAAAGAATATAAATTGGGGAATAGTTTATATCTCAAATCTTCCCAGATAGCTCCAGATATTACCATACTAGCTTCATTGTCGCTAGGATAATGCACACCTTGAAGACAACGAGCATATCCAGCAACACCAACCTGACGAAAAAATTCATTTGAGAATTCAGGATACATATCTGAAAGTAGATAAGCGCCAAAAGCAGTATAAGCAGTGTGACCAGAAGGGTACGCCGGTGTTTGATGGGTTTTTGTTTCGATAACATTCACTTTCATTCCGTATAATGGTGCTAATTGTGAAGGTCTTGGTCTGTTGTATTGATATTTTAGATTCATTATAACAGGATATGCCGCACTGTATAATTTCCTGAAGTCTGCCTCATTAAATTTGAGATTGTTTTTTGATATAGTATTTTTAAATAAATCTAATGGCTCTTTATCAACTAAAGCCACTAACGCTCTTTGTTGTGGCGTCAGTGACTTTGTGAGGTTTTCTAGATATTCTATTTCTTTTCTAGTTCTGTTAGAACTGTTGGCGGGAGGTTTAGGTAAGACATTTTTCCAACCTATAGTAATTTCATCACCAACCTTTTCAATTTTTAATTTGTCTGTGTAGGTCAGCTTGTTAATTTTATCTGAAAATTCTTTTATTACTTCATTTGTGTCCATATTTTCTCCCAAAGACTATATGGATTATATACACATTTTACATATTGGCTATACAATCTTTAAGTAATTGTTGAGAAGATTTATAGCTTTTGCCTCCAATAGTTTTAGATATTAATGTGCGAGCCTCATTAGCGCTAAGACCTATTCCTTTTAATGCCTCAAGAACATCTTTTTTAATTTTTACCGAAGTCTCTACCTTCTTATTATTATTTTTTCTATTAGTATTTTTTCTTGAGACAGGTCGTTCAACAAATACAGTATTTTTCACATAAACGGGAACTTCTACAGGGATTTCTACCGGCACTTCTCTATCTATATATACAGTATTTCTATAAAATGCAACCACTAGCGATCTGAAAGCCAGCAACACCAGCGGCAACATAAAGAACGCAAAAAACATCAAAGATTGAAAGGTACTAACGGTTCCAATATTATTCATCAAAAATCTCCTAAAATTTAGACACGCGATTAAGTTTTATTTTACCTTATCATTTCTGATAGTCAAGTCTTTATTTGTAATTTTTCTAATCTCTTCTTCCAACCTGAAAGTCTGAGCTTTCATTTTCTTTTCTTCTGTTGCTTTAGCCTTTTTCCTCAACGCCTTCTTTCTCTTTGTCTCGTCTCTGATTTTTTGTTTTTTTTGAGATCGCTTTAGTTGAGAGGCGGTTTTCATATGTTTTGGTTTGCTCATCATTCACTCTCATTACTACGGGTTTGACATTGTTCAAGTTTTTTAATAAGTTTCTGCTTGTTTTTGTTTAACTTCTTCTTTCTTTTATTTATCTCTTTAATCTCAGATGTGGTTAGTTCTGGATTGTAAGAACGTTCTTGAAGATCATACAATCTATCTTCAATGTCTTTTATATTGTTAATAACTGTTTTTTTGTTTTTCATAATAAAGATAAGGAGAGCGATAGTTTCTTATCGCCCTCCTTGTTCGCTAAGCCTAGAAGGATTCTGTGTTGCTCTGAGCTTGGCCCGGAGTAACAACCTTAGAAAATGTAATTGGCATCACTGAATAGCTTTGTCGCTTAGATCCATTAGAATCTTCCCAACTGCGCTGCTTGAGACGCCCATCAACAATAACCCTATCTCCTTTACTAAGCTGAACAGTCTTAGCATAATTAACATGATGATTCCAACCATCAATATCTAGATAAACAGTTTCTTCTCGACCGTTACCCATTTGCTCGTTAACAGCAATACGAAAAGAAACAAGTTCTTTGTCTTGACCACCGCTTTGGATAGTTTTAAAATCTGGGTCACGAGTCAAATTACCTTTAAGCGTAATACGATTATTATACATTCATATACTCCCTAAATTAGTTTCCACGACGATTTAAAGCTTTACGAGCTAAGACTCGGGCGCGATCTACACCATGAGTACGAAGCAAATTACGAACAACACCTCCAGATGGGGTATTAGCAAAATTTGCGTAAAACTCCCTACCGCTAGTATTCCCGCTTGCAAAATTACGTACAGCATCAACATTTGAACGATTAGTTAATACCATATTCCAATCTGTTGTTCCAGTCATTTAGACCTTCTCCTTTAATAAAACACCAATTAGTTTATGTGGACAACTATATAAGTTATCGCACAAATCCGATTTATATGATGGACCCATATACAATATATGAGTACCCGACATCCTATAATTTTTTCTACTATTCTTAATAAGTCTGGAGCATCTAATATAATTTTTCCCCACATCCTCTACAACAAACTTACCATATGAACCCATATAAACTCTTTCCCAAGTTTGAGGGTTTTCCCAATAAGGTCCGTTGCCACTTACTGATTTTACAACGTCTCCCTTTTTCAAGTCTCTCCAATTCTCAATAACTTTGTTTCTGTTTTTTCTTTCGTAAAAAACATGACCACACACGCATGTGGCTTTTCTTGCGTGACACTTATCACTGCAAGCTGGACAAGTTTTAAATGGTTTCCGTTTCATAGTCGCTCCCTAAAAGTTTTAACTTG
>Ga0208645_1003716_pt1 | contig 11152 bp, 2 predicted proteins | sample VirMetDEL_Sep_01_FD_184519 | JGI IMG/M metagenome (GOLD analysis project Ga0208645, IMG submission 184519) | Aqueous microbial communities from the Delaware River and Bay under freshwater to marine salinity gradient to study organic matter... | ecosystem: Environmental > Aquatic > Marine >...
AACCTCCCTCTGGGAGGTTTTTTTATATGATAAATAACTTATAATAGAACTTATAAGTGCAGATAAAATGGGTCTCAGCAGACTAGAGAATTTTTTGCGTTCCGTTAGAGGAAACATCATTTATGTAGATCCTAACTCATTGGATTCTACAGATTCTATTGAAAATACGGGTAGTGCTCTTACAAGACCTTTCAAGACAATTCAAAGAGCACTCATCGAAGCAGCAAGGTTTTCATATTTACCAGGAACAAATAACGATAGATTTGGAAATACTACTATTGTTGTTTATCCTGGAGATCACGTAATTGATAATAGACCAGGATGGATTCCACTTTCGGGATCTTCCTTCCAACTTCGTAGTGGTGGTACGTCAAACGATTTTAATGAATTTGATTCAAGAACAAACTTTGATGTAACAACAGACAATAACGCACTTTATAAGTTTAACTCGGTTCATGGTGGAGTAATTGTACCAAGAGGTACATCTCTTGTAGGTATTGACCTTAGAAAGACTAAGATTAGACCTAAGTATGTCCCAGATCCAGAAGATGGAAATATTCAAAGATCGTCAATATTCCAATTGACTGGTGGTTGTTACATTTGGCAACTTTCTATTTTTGACGCTGATCCAAATGGACAAGTTTATAAAAATTATGGAAATCAGACATTTGTCCCAAACTTTTCTCACCACAAATTAACAGTATTTGAGTATGCAGATGGTGCAAATAATATTGACATTAATGACGATAATTTAGTATATTCTACAGATAGAACGGATCTTGATATTTACTATGAGAAGATTGGTCTCGCTTATGGTCCTGCAAGTGAAAGAAACATTGCTCCAGATTATCCAGGAGCAGTTGATATTGAGACCAAGGTAGATGAATTTAGAATTGTAGGTTCTCGCGGTGCTGAAATTGGAATTTCTAGTATTAGATCCGGAAATGGAGTAACACCATCAGGAACAATTACGGTTACATTAGAATCAGAACTGGATGGTCTTGCGGTAGATACTCCTATCCGTATTAATGGAGTAACAGCATCTGGATATAATGGGCAATTTGTAGTTAAGGCAGTAAATAGTCCAACAGAAATTGAGTATTCCACATCAAACATTCCAACTGTAGCAACTCCTTCTCCTGGAGGAACTCTTAATATTACTGTAGATACGGTAACTTCAGCGTCTCCTTATGTCTTTAACTGTTCTCTTAGATCAGTTTATGGAATGTGTGGTCTTCATGCAGATGGATCTCTTGTAAGTGGATTTAAGAGCATGGTTGTCGCTCAATTCACTGGTATATCACTTCAAAAAGATAATAATGCATTTGTAAAATATGATATAGACACTGGAACGTATTTAGATACAACAAATGTAGAAAATATATACTCCGATTCATTAGCAAAATATAAACCAGAGTACGAATCTTATCATATCAAGGCAAGTAATAACTCCTTTATTCAGTGCGTATCTATTTTTGCTATTGGATATGCGAATCATTTTCTTGCAGAAAGTGGTGGAGATATGTCCATCACAAACTCAAACTCAAACTTTGGGGCAAGGTCTTTACTCTCGACTGGATTTAGTGATACGAAATTTAACAAAGATGATGTTGGTTATATTAGTCATGTAATTCCACCAAAACATATTGATGTAAAAGAAATTACAATTGAGTTTGACCCAATTGATATTACAAAAACAACTTCTGTCGGTAACAGCACTAGATTATATCTTTATGATCAAAAAAATATATCGTTCCCTCCAATCGATATTATTGATGGATATAGAATTGGTGCAAAAATAGGAGACCAAATTAATTTCATTTATCAATCTGGAGGATCCAATCTTACATATAGTGCTTCAATCACTATGAGTGGTGGCACAAGTGCATATGAAAAATCTTATAGAGTTGCAAAAAGTGGATCTGGAAATGCAATTTCTTCAAACATAATTACTTTAACAGAAAATCACAATTTAACTAATGGTGAGACTGTTAGAGTTCTCAGTAATACTGGACAATTGCCAGGTAATGTGTTCTCTGATAGAATTTATTATGCAATTACATCAGGACTTTCAGCAAATCAACTAAAACTTGCATCTTCATTAAACGATGCAATTAATGGATCTTCTGAAGTTTCTATCTTTAGCAATGAAAATTCAGATCTTAAAGTTGTAAGTAGAGTATCTGATAAAAACAGTGGCGATGCAGGACATCCAATTCAATGGGATGGAAGTCAGTGGTATGTTACAGTATTAAATAATGGATCAATTGGTTCTCTACCAATTACTGACATTAGTCCAAGAACATTTATTAAGAGAATTCCAGATACAAGAAATATTGAAGATACTCTTTATAAGTTCAGATATGTAATTCCAAAGGATTCTGCAACAAAATCTAGACCTCCAGTTGAGGGATTTGTAATTCAGGAATCTACAGATTTACCTTTAACTTCTAGTGAGGTTGACTATAAGTATAGTCCTAATGGTACAACAAAAACCCTTGACAACTCAAATCAACTTAGAAACACAAGATTTATTGCATCTGCTTCTTGGTCTTCTTCTACAGCAACAATAAGGACAGAGATTCCTCATAGATTACCAGTAGGATCAAAAATTGAAATTAGAAATGTTCTGAGTTCTAACAATTCTTCAGGACAATTTAATTCTGGATTTAATGGAGAATTTACAGTAACTAGTGTTTTAAACACTAAAGAATTTACTTATGCTTTAACAACAAATCCAGGAACATTTGTAAACAATACGTCCTCAAGAACTGTTGATCTTCCATATTTTAATAAAAAGTCTTATCCCAATACTTACTACATTTATAGGTCAAATACTGTCCAAGAGTATGTTAAGGACGAACAAGATGGAATTTATTATCTGACAGTATTAAGTGCAGCAAGTTCTCCTACTACCGAACCATTTACACAACTAAAAGTATCTCAACCATTAAAGAGTCTTTATCAACAGATAGATAAAGACAATGCAGAAGAAGATCCAGATTCTGCAGAGACTTTTGCACTTCCAAATCCAATTGGTCAAGTTGCATTAAATGATCCTCAGAATAGTATTACAAAGAAAACTTTAGACAATATATTATTAGACTCAAGTTCGGGAAATAAATTAACTTCTTTAGTATCTACAGGAATTGCTCATACTTTCACCACAGAACTTGAGCATGGATTAAATCCAATTACAAATTTGTCACTTACTGCTAATATAGGAAGTAACTATGGAACAGGTTCTGGTCTTGTAGAAGATTACTATAATGCACAATTGGTTGGATCTGCTACCGGAGAAGGTGCTACTGCAGCAGTAACCATTAACTCTGGAGGACAAATATCCAATATTGAGATTATAGATGGTGGAAGCGCCTATCAGATTGGAGATATTCTAACAGTTGTTGGTATTGCAACAACTGCTGGGCACGTTGCAGCTGAGGTTTCTGTTTCTGCAATTTATAATCATGTCGGAGAAACGGTAAGAGTAACTGGAGTTTCTAGCGAATCTTATTCAGAATATAATAATCTTTATAGAATTACTGGAATTAGTAGTAGCAAAACTGTAAATGCAGAATCTATACTTGCAACTTCAGCAAATACTTTGGGAACAACATTCTTATCAGATTCTAACCTCAAATTGACAGGAAGATCTTTAAGATCTACAGACTCTTCTTATAATTCCACCAGTAAAAAGATAACATTAGAAGATTCGACTTATGCAACAGTTGGTCAGAAGATAAGAACTATTGATAATACAAATTCATATAGAGATTTTGTTGTCACTAACATAAGTACATCAAATCCGTTAGAATTAACAATAGAACCCACAGATAACAATCTAACTGAATTTACTACTACTAATGACTATTGGGTTCTTCCCTTCGACTATTCTTCCCAGAGTGGAGAAAACTTTGAGGATAGTGAAAATAGATTAATATCACAATATGCCGGAATAAGCACTACAATTTCTTCAAATATTTCTGCTTTATCAACCGTATTACAGGTTTCCAATATTGAACAACAAGGATTGAAACTTGGTGATTATCTGCAAATAGAAGATGAGATTGTAAGAATTGATAGAACTGTAACAGGAAATCCAATAAGAGTTATTAGGGGTGTTCTTGGCACTAGAAATTCTTCTCACTCTTCAGGAACTGCTATTAAAAAAATAAATCCTTTAGCAATTGAGTTTAGAAGATATTCTATTCTTAGAGCTTCTGGACATACTTTTGAGTATGTTGGATTTGGTCCAGGAAACTACTCAAATTCTCTTCCCGAAAGACAAGACAGAGAAAAAACAGAGCAAGAAGACTTACTTTCACAATCCCTTAAACTCAATGGTGGTATAAATGTCTATACCGGAATGAATAATGACGGAGATTTTTATATTGGAAATAAGAGAGTAAATCCTGCAACTGGTCAAGAAGATGTATTTGATTCTCCATTCCAAACAATTAGAGGAAAAGAATCAGAAATATTAAATGATGAACCGGTTAATGTAATTGGAACTCAAGATATAAATGTTTCCAAGTCGATTAGAGTTGAAGGTGGAACAAATGCAAATATTGTCTCAGAATTTAATGGTCCAGTAATCTTTAATAATAAAATAACCTCAAATTCACCTAGAGGCATTGAAGGAAATTCACTCTTCTTGCAAGGAAATGAGACAATTTCCAGAAAATATACTGTTGGTATTTCTACTCCATCAATTCCAGGAAATTCTGGAGACGTTGTATTCCGGTCCGAACCAACTAGCGGTGGAACTGTTGGTTGGGTTTATACAAGTGGAAACGCATGGGAGCAATTTGGAAGAATTTCCAGTGGAGGTGCTATTGGAGAAAATAGCGTAAATGTATTAAATGATGGAACTTCAGTTGGATCTGCTTCTGGGATTAATTTTAAGTCTAGTGGCGGACTTACTATTACAGATTCGTTTAATGCTATTTCTGGAATTTGTACACTAGACTTTACCGCAGATGTAAATTCCCCAACAAATTTAAATGTAAGTGGATTTAGCACTTTTAGTTCTGGCGTTCAGTTTAAGCAAGACGTAACTTTTGATAAGAATGTTAATATTACAGGAATTCTTACTGCAGGAACTATTAATGCCTCAAACATTAACTTTACAAATTCAATAAACGGACCATCTATTGGAATTGCAACTTTTACTGCAGCAAATGCAAAATTTAGTGGTAACATTATTCTAGGTACAATTGATAAAACATCAAATACATTTTTAAGAGTTCTTTCTGGAAATAATTCTACTGCCGGAATAGAAGCATTTGGAAATTCTCAAGGAACTGGATACTTATATGTTGGCGAATCCAACAACAATGGTGGAGGAATTTTCTTTAATGGAGATGGAAATCCATCCTTTGCTTCTAACGAAACTCAAGATGAAGTTTCTTTCTACAGAAAATTTGAAGGAATTAATACTGTAGTCTTCTCATATCCTGCAAATGACAGTAATGTATCATTCAAATCTGGAATTACTGTAAATGGTAATGTAAATTCTACCTCAGACGAAAGACTGAAGAGTAATATTAAACCAATAAACAATGCTTCTGATATCTTAGAAAAAATTGATGGTGTAGAATTTACTTGGAATGAAACAAGTAAAAAATCGCTGGGTGTAATTGCACAACAGGTAGAGACTGTTTTACCGGAAATTGTTGATGATGGAGACCATAAGTCAGTCAATTATAATGGACTGATTGCAGTTCTTATAGAAGCAGTCAAGCAACAACAAAAACGAATCGATGAATTGGAAAAAAGATTAAATTGATAAAAAAATAAGTGATATTGTAAGAATATAAAATATCATAAATATATAAAAGGGGATAGTGAACCTTTCGAGGAAACCAAATGGCAGTTAATAAGAATTTTGTCGTTAAAAATGGTCTTGATGCCGTAGATGGCCTTCTTTATGCTGATGGAAGTACTCGAAGGGTTGGAATTGGCACCACAATACCGACAAAAGAACTGCATATAGAGGGTGATGCGTTTATTAATGGCGGATTATATCTACCCGTATCTACAGTTTCTTTGGGTTCTACTGTAGGTATTGTATCTGCGTCAGATTTAACTAAAATTTCTGGAATTGATACTTCTAGAATTTTTTCTGGAGATTTTGTATCAGGAACTTTTATACAGACAAATACAGAAGTAATTTCTGTTGGACAAAGTTCCTTAACTATCAGACCAAATCACACAAATTCTTCTGGTGTTGCAACTACAACATTTTCTTTTACTAGAACAAAATCTCCAGGAACTGATGGTCAAGTATTAATATCCGGAGGATTTGATTCTCCGGCAGAATGGGGTCAACCAGCAGTACAAGTTGAAGTAGACAATTCATCCACAGAAAAACAACATCTTACATTTATTCCTGGAGTAGGAAGAACAACTTTAAATTTTTCAAATAATTTAGGATATATACCCTCCACAAATAGGCTTGGAATAGGATCTACTGACCCCCAAGCAACTATTGATATTTTAACTTCAGAAAATAGTAATATTTTAATAGGTGATATTCCAAATAAAAGGTCAACTACTGACTTTGGAATTCAGTTTACTGGACTTGCAAGTGATGTAAATTCAGGTCTTTTTACTGAACATGATGGAAAACTTATAAGCTTAGGAATAAATAGAGATCAAGTAGGTATTGCAACTACTTCCAGAGTTGGTGGTATAGTTAGAATTGATACAAGAACATCTGGTGCATTTGGAGACTCCAATTCATTCGTTATAAAGGGAGTTTCTATTGGAGATTCTCAATCTGATGCATACAATGCGCTTGTTGTCAATTTAGATACTGGTGATACTTTATTAACTCCAGAAAAAGGTAATGTTGGAATTAATACGACTCAAGCTCTTTATGATCTTGATATTAGAGGAACAACACTTTTAGGTGGACCATTATATGTTACTGAAGGTAAAGTAGATACAAGGGTAGGTATACTTTCAGGAACAAATAGATCTATAATTATTGGAATAGACACATCAAATATTAACATATCTGATTTTGTTTCTGGTGGAGATGTATCTTCAGATACCGTAGTTTCGGCAATTGGAATTAATACTATTGTTCTTTCGAAAAATCATAATAGATTTGGAACTCCAGAATCTCAAAATATTACAATATCCAGAACTTATTATAGTGGAAATGATGGAGAAGTTTTAGTTTCTAGAGGTCCTGACTTAGCTCCAAACTGGTCATCGGCAGAAGATTCAACAGTCGTTAGTATTAATACAACAACCACATATTACCCAACAATTGTACAAGGTCTCGGAAGACAACAAACGGGAATTGCTCAATCAGAATTTGTCTTCATACCAGATCCAGGCAATGTTGGTATTGGTTCAACAATTCCAACTGAAAGATTAGATGTTTTAGGAAATGTTGGCGTATCAGGAACAATTACCGTAGGATTCCTTACAGCACCGAATATTTCAGTTGCCAACACTGCAACCATTGGATTCCTTACAGCAACTAATGTATCTGTTGCGGAGACTGCTACGGTAGGATTCCTGACAGCACAAAATATTGGTGTTGCAGAAACAATCACTTCCAACACAGTCAGTGCTTTAACTTATCTTGGTAGTGGTGCTAGACTTGCTGGTATTGTAACACAAATCAATGCAGGAAAGGGCATAAATTTAAGTGCAACTGAACTTCCAGGAAAGGGTCTTATAAATATTGACTCATATTTCCCAATTGGAAAAACTATATTTGTAACTCAGAATGGAAATGATGCCAATAGTGGTTTGACTGAAAATGATTCTAAGAGAACTATCAAGGCAGCTGCTGCTGTTGCTTTCCCAGGAGATACGATTAAAGTTTATCCAGGAGTTTATGTTGAGAATAACCCAATCGTTCTTGGAACAAGAGTTGCTGTTGAAGGAACAGAGCTTAGAAACTGTGTCGTAACTCCAAGATATAAAGACAGAGATATTTTCCACGTAAATAACAGTTGTCACGTAACTGATTTAAGTTTTATTGACACTGAGGATATGGTCCATGGTGCAGCGGTTGTTGCATTCCAACCTCTTCTTGGTGTATCAGCAGATAGATATTTTGACGCCGCAAGATTAATTCGTTTTAATCTCGATTATATTGCAAAAGAGTCAGTAGGATTCTTAACAAGTGGATTTAGTGGTTTTGCTGGAAATCACAGAGAACAAGATGCTGCAAGACTGATTGATTCTAATATCGATTATATTGCAGCAGAAGCAGTTTCATATTTAACTTCACCATCAGGTCTTAACTTTGTTGTTCCTGGACCTGGAACAACAGAGGATTGTGCTGATGATGTTAGAGATATTTTCCGTGCAGTTTCTTATGACTTAAAAGCAAATAGCAACCGCAAGTCAGTTGGAGCAGCACTTTCATACTTTAATGATTCTGGTGCTCTTGTTCACATTACAGGTCCAGGAGTATCAGCAGCAACCATTTCTACCTTAGATTATGCAGCAGGAATTGCAAAATCGGTTATTGATAATGTAGCACCTCCAATTTCATATCAGTCTGGCGTTGGTTCTGTTACTCAAACATTTAATCCTTCGGTCATTGCAGTTCCAGGTGGTTGTGTTGCAGTAGGTACAACAATACAGCAACTGGTCGGAATTGTCACTTCTGCAATTGGAGCAGGAAATACAAGTGGTCTTCCTAGCATTAGATTTGGCGTTACATTAGAGAGTGCAGACTGTGCCGATGACGTTAAGGATATTTGGAAGTGCGTAATTCATGACATTACCAGAGGTGGTAATTCTAGTTGTGTAGGTGCTGGCAAGTCTTATTTTGATGCAGACTTTAATTTGATACCACAAATTCTCAAAAATCCAGGAGAAGTTGATCAAACCATTGCAACTCTTGATTATTCTTTTGAAGTTGCAAGAGCAGTTATTAATAATTCGACATGGGGAGGTCTATCAGTAGGAGTTGCTTCTGCGGTTACAGGAGCACTTTATGATAATGTAACTGGTATTGTTACAATTACAGCAAATGGTCATGGATTATCAGAAAAAGATGCGGTTAAAGTTTCTGGATTGGAATTTACTTGCCCATCAGGTCCAGGAATTGTAACATATCCTAGTGGTAAATTTGGAAATATATTTAATGTAGAATCTGTTATTGATACAAACACTTTCAGTGTAATTGTAGGACAATCAACACTTCCTCATAATTATTCTGGTAACGGAACAGTTCAGAAGTATGTAAACTTCCAAAATGAGTTTACGCAAGTTAAAGATATTGCAATACAACCCGATCCAGACACCGGATTTAATCATGCAGTAAATGGATGTGCCAATGTTATTTCTGCACTGAAATCTTGTGTTGGAGTTGTTACAACCATTCTTGCTTTGGGAGCAAATTCTGGAATTAGAACAACTTATCCAGGAAATGCTGGAATTGGATTTACTACATTAGTTGGTGTTACAACTGCAACCTATGATAATCTAACTGGAGAAACAAGAATAACTGCACCAAATCTAAATGTAAAAATTGGAGATGTTGTAGAAATTAGAAATCTTTCTTTTGAGTGTGATTCTGGCGGAGGAATAGGAACTCAAAAGTTCCCCTCAGGAAAATATGGATACCTTTTTGATGTCATTGGAGTTGGAACAGATCAATCATTTACCGTCAACACTGGCGTTTCTACAATTTCCCATACTTATGTTGGTGGTGGATTTGTTGTAGATCGTGCAATAGGAATTACTACAGCTTCTTATGATAATGTAACTGGAATTACAACAGTCACAGCTCCAGGAGCAATTGTAAAGGTCGGTCAATTTGTAAAACTACAAAACTTAGAATTCTCATGCACAAGTGGTGCAGGAACAACAACATTATACCCAACTGGTAATCTTGGATTTGAGTTCAGAGTTAATGAGGTTATTGGATCTGGAACCACATTTGTAGTAAATACTGGCGTTTCTACTATCCCTCACACCTATGAAGGTGGTGGAGTTGTGTTCCCACCATATTCTCCTGGTGTTGGTCCTATCACACAAGGTCCTTATATTAGAAACTGCACAAACTTTATTCCAAAATCAATTGGAATGAAAGTTGATGGATTTGATGCAGAACCAGGAAAACTTGATGACATTGGTGTTACAGGAACCATGAGTGTTGACTCCTACACTCAATATAATCAAGGTGGTATTGGAGTTTCGATTACTAACGGTGCATATTCCCAGTTAGTTTCTATATTTACGATCTGTGATCAGACTGCAATCTTTACTGCATCGGGTGGTCAATGCGACATTACAAACTCCAACTCTTCCTTTGGAACTTTTGGACTTGTTTCTGACGGTGTTGGTGATGAAACCACAAAGTCAATTTATCATTACACTGGAATTGCAAGAACAGAGGCAGCATTAGAGCAGTCAATTATTGAGGTTTCTGGAGTTGGTAATTTGAGGCCTTATGATGGACAAGCACTTTACTTTGGCGAACTTTTCTATGAAGTAGAAAGTATAGAAATTATTGATTCTGGTTTTGGTTATACTCAATCTCCTCAAGTTACAATTGATGCTCCAACTGGACCAAATGGAATTAGAGCAGAAGCATCAGCAACACTAGACTCATTTGGAAGAGTTTCTAGTGTTGATATTATTAGCACCGGATCTCAATATAGATTAAGTGATCTTCCTCAAATATCAATTGCTTCTCCTGGTGCAGGAACAACTGCAACAGCAAGATTAAAACTGTATCCAATTTATTACACAATCGAAAGTGCTTCTTTACCAAATGCAGGAATTTCCACCATAGTTTTAAATAACAATCTAAATAATACAGTAAGTACTGGAACTACAGTCTATTTTACTAGATTGAGTCTCCAAATCACTTCATCTCATTCCTTTGAATGGGTTGGTTCTGGAAATAATATTAATACTGCAAAACCTGCTCTTGGTGGCGTTGTTGTTCCAGAAAATGAAGTTGTTAAATTAAATGGTGGCGAAGTTGTATATACTTCAACCGATCAGGCAGGTAATTTCAAAATTGGTGATGGAGTAGTCGTAAATCAATTAACCGGAACTATTTCTGGAAGATCATTTAGTCAAAGTTTATTAAACACCGTAACCCCACTTATCATCGCATTAGGTAACTAAAATGGCAGCAGTAGCACTTAATAGTTTTAAAACA
>Ga0208645_1003719_pt1 | contig 11149 bp, 9 predicted proteins | sample VirMetDEL_Sep_01_FD_184519 | JGI IMG/M metagenome (GOLD analysis project Ga0208645, IMG submission 184519) | Aqueous microbial communities from the Delaware River and Bay under freshwater to marine salinity gradient to study organic matter... | ecosystem: Environmental > Aquatic > Marine >...
TGGGCCACCAGCTCACGGATGATCCGCTGGCCCTCGGGCTGGGTGAAATCCAGCGTCAGCGACTGCTTGTTGCGGTTGGCCGACAGGTAATAAGCGGCTTCCGACGTGTTTTCGCCCTGCTGGTCTTTTAGGTATGGAGGCCCCCATTGGCGGGTGTCGTCGCCCGTGCGCGGGCGCTCGACCTTGATCACCTCGGCACCGAGATCACCGAGGATCTGCCCACACCAGGGGCCAGCGAGCACGCGCGACAGGTCGAGGACGCGGATATGGGAAAGGGCGCCGGGCATGAGCAAAGCCTCAAGGTGTTGTCGCCGCGCCGCAGACATCAGCCTGCAGCCGGTCGAGGAAAAACGTAGGGTGGATCGGGGCGCGTAGCTGACGCTTTATCCATCCACCGTGCAGAGTGAAGGTGGGTGAAAAGAGCGTCATCCACCCTACAGCGATGTCGCTGTTTTACGTAGGTCGGTCAGCGTCCCGCTAGAAGAACGCCTGAATGCCGGTCTGCGCACGGCCCAGAATCAAGGCATGCACGTCATGCGTACCCTCGTAGGTGTTGACCACCTCGAGGTTGACCAGATGTCGAGCCACGCCAAATTCGTCGCTGATGCCATTGCCGCCGAGCATGTCGCGGGCCAGGCGCGCCACGTCCAGCGCTTTGCCGCAGCTGTTGCGCTTCATGACCGAGGTGATTTCCACCGCCGCGGTGCCCTCGTCCTTCATCCGACCGAGGCGCAGGCAGCCTTGTAGCGCCAGGGTGATCTCGGTCTGCATGTCGGCCAGCTTCTTCTGGATCAACTGGTTCGCCGCCAGCGGGCGACCGAACTGCTGGCGGTCCAGGGTGTACTGGCGCGCGGTGTGCCAGCAGAATTCGGCGGCGCCGAGCGCACCCCAGCTGATGCCGTAACGGGCCGAGTCCAGACAGGTGAACGGGCCACGCAGGCCGCGCACGTCGGGGAAGGCGTTCTCTTCCGGGCAGAACACGTTGTCCATGACGATCTCGCCGGTGATCGAGGCGCGCAGGCCAACCTTGCCGTGGATCGCCGGAGCAGACAGCCCTTCCCAACCCTTCTCCAGCACGAAACCGCGAATCGCGCCCTCGTCATCCTTGGCCCATACGACGAAGACATCGGCAATCGGGCTGTTGGTGATCCACATCTTGGCGCCGGACAGGCGATAGCCGCCATCAACCTTCTTGGCCCGCGTAACCATCGAGCCCGGGTCGGAACCGTGGTTAGGCTCGGTCAGGCCGAAGCAGCCGATGAACTCGCCGCTGGCCAGCTTGGGAAGGTACTTCTGCTTGGTTTCTTCATTGCCGAACTCGTTGATCGGCACCATCACCAGCGAGGACTGCACGCTCATCATCGAGCGATAACCGGAGTCGACGCGCTCGACTTCGCGAGCGATCAGGCCGTAGCACACATAGTTCAGACCACTGCCGCCGTAGGCTTCGGGAATCGTCGCGCCAAGCAGACCGGTATCGCCCATCTCCCGGAAGATCGCCGCATCGGTGCGCTCGTGACGAAAGGCTTCGAGGACCCGAGGCGCCAGCTTGTCGGCGGCGAACTGTTGGGCACTGTCACGCACCATGCGCTCTTCATCGGTGAGCTGCTGATCGAGCAGCAGCGGGTCGATCCAGTTGAAGCTTGCTTTGCCGGCCATGGGTGGTCCTCTTGTCGTAGACGATGAACCGGGCACAGGGCCCGGTGCAGCATTGGGATGGATTGATACTAGAAGCTGTTGGCGCACCCAGCAAACGAGTAATTCGCAACAACCTGTGCGATTTACTCACTCCAGAGTATGCTAATCAGCTTGAATATCCGGTTATTAGTGAGGCAGACGCATAATGCGCCGCAAGATCCCCAGCACCGCCGCACTGGTCGCCTTCGAAGCGGCGGCGCGTCATCAGAGCTTCACCCGTGCCGCCGAGGAGCTGGCGCTGACCCAGAGTGCGATCTGCCGACAGATCGGCGGGCTGGAGGAATTCCTTGGGCTGGAGCTGTTTCGCCGCTCACGCCGTGGGGTGAAGCTGACCGAGGCAGGCCAGTCCTATGCGCGCCGCGTCGCCACTCAGCTCGATGCAGTGGAGCGCGACACCCTGTCGGTCATGGGGCAGCAGGGCGCTCAAAATATTGAGCTGGCGCTGGTGCCGACCTTCGGTACCCAGTGGCTACTGCCGCGCCTACGTCAGTTCCAGGCGTTGCACCCGGAAATCACCGTCAACCTGACCAATCGCACCCGCCCCTTCCTCTTCGCCGATACCGAGTTCGATGCGGCCATCTACTTCGGCGACGGCGACTGGTCCGGTACCGTGGCCCATCGCCTCATGCCGGAGCATTCATTGCCGGTGTGCAGCCCCGCGATGCTCGGCGATACGGGCCAACTGGCTGTCCGGACAATCGCCGAAATGCCACTGCTGCAGCAGACCACCCGACCCTATGCCTGGCGTCAGTGGTTCGATTCGTTGGGGTTGAAGGTCGCGCGGGACATGACCGGCCCCCGTCTCGAACTGTTCTCGATGCTCGCCCAGGCCGCCGAACATCAGATGGGCATCGCGCTGATTCCGCCGTTCCTGATCCAGCGAGAACTGGCCGAGGGACGCCTGGTGATTGCACACCCCCACTCGTTCCGGCGCGAGGATCAGGCCTATCACCTGATGATCCCCGAGCGACGCGTGGAGTCGGCCGCCCTGAACGCCTTCCGCGACTGGCTGCTCGACGAAGTGCACGCCTGGATAGCGCAGCAGCAATAGTCGCTGACGGGCTTGCCGACCGCTGATGTGCTTCACCAATCAACCGGGAGCAATAGCACCTCGCCGGACAGTCGCAGCCGGCGAATCAAGCTGCTTCCGGCTTCTTCTTTCGCGGCTTGAGGTATTTGGTCAGGCCCTGAAACCACATCACCAGTGCGGGGTTGCCCTGAATCTGGATGTCTTTGTTCTGAATGCCCTGCATAAAGGCGAGCTGCTTGTTCTTCGCGTTCATGGTGTCGAAACCGTAAGCGCTGTCCTTGAATCCAATGGCGAAGGCAGGTTCAACGGCAGGGCCGCCGTGGCTGGTGACGCGCTGATCCTTGACCCGGTAATGCCGAGCCACTTTGCCGTCGAGGGTATGCAGTTGGAACGTCAGGTCTTTGTCGCCGAGTTGTTTCTGAAAATCGGGGTTGTTGCGGCTGGCCTTGGCCATCAGGCGACCAAGCATCCAGAGAAGAAAGCGAAATTTCATGATTGACCGACCGTTGGCGGGAAAAGCGGCATTGTAGCGGCTGGTCGGAGCGGCGGAAGCAGGAGAACAGAGGGGTCTGGAGAGGACTGTTCAGTCAGGTTTACCCGGAGCCTGGGTGGCCCCGGGCGGCGCGACGTTTAGTTGATCGCGTCCTTGAGCATCTTTCCCGGCTTGAACGCCACGGTGTTGCTGGCCTTGATGGTGACGGGTTCGCCCGTTTGCGGGTTCTTGCCTGTACGCGCCCCGCGGTGTCGTTGTACGAAGGTGCCGAAACCTACCAGGGTGACACTGTCCTTGCGGTTGAGTGCGCTGGTGATTTCATCCAGTACGGCGTTGAGTACACGATTGGCCTGATCCTTTGTGAGATCGGCCTTGTCGGCGATAGCGGCTGCGAGTTCCGGTTTGCGCATAGGTAGCCTCTAAGACTTTATTGTTGTTGTGATCCGCTGTTCTCCGAACAGCGTCCGAAGCGCTGCAACAGCTCTAGGCTGCGGCAGCGGCCTCTGGGAGCATGGCACGCTGCTAGCACTCGCGCCAGTCCTCGCCAGCGCTTTGCCGAATCATTACGAAGTCTTTAACGACAGAACCTGAGGCAGTTCCGCCAACACTGGAGGCAGCTGCTTGTTGAGTACCAAACGCTGCTGCACGGCCGCTCCGGTCAGGGCGTAGCCCAGCAGGCGGCCTTCGCGGTCCTGAAACAACGCCGTCAGATCATTGCCTTCACCCTCGACGCTCCAACGGCCCTCGCTGTCGGCCGCTGGCGGTGAGACGACCAAGGGGCAGACCGGCGTCTTGACCGTGATTGGCATGGGTCCGTAAGTAACGGGGGTCGGCTGACCGGCGAGGGTTCTGGCCAGCGCACGAACGCCGCTCATCAGCGGCATCACATAAAGCAGGTTGAGCCCTTCGACCTCGGCACAATCACCCAGTGCGTAGACGTGCTCCACCGAGGTCTGCAGCAGCCGATCGACTTCGATGCCACGGCTGACCTGCAGTCCCGCAGCTTCGGCCAGCTCGGTGCGCGGCCGCAATCCGACGGCACTGACCACCAGATCGCATGGGATTTGCTGGCCGTCCGACAGCTGCGCCACCAGCCCCTCATCCTCGCGCCCCAGCCGCTCTAGCACCGGACCCAAATGGAAACGAGCGCCAAGAGATTCCAGCCCGCGCTGTACTGCGGCTGCCGATTCGACCGGTAGCAGTGACGGCATGATCTGCTCGCAAGGCGCGACCAGCTCCACCTCATACCCACCGTGCAGCAGGTCATTAGCAAATTCGCAGCCGATCAGCCCGGCGCCGAGGATCAGCACGCGGCGCTTGCCTTGCGCGGCCTCGCGGAAACGGCCGTAGTCGAGCAGATCGTTGATCGGGAAGATGGCGTCCTGCGCATCACCGGCAACCGGCACGTTGATGGTTTGCGCGCCCCAGGCAATGACCAGATCGCGGTAGGGCACCGGCTCGTTGCCGATCCAGACGCGCCGGTTGGCCGGGTCAAGGCGGGTCACCTTGGTATGGGTACGAATCTCGGCGTTGAGCTGGATGGCCATCGGTCCGGCCACTGTCATGCCGAGCGCGTCGGCATCCTTGTTCATGGCGAAGCCGGTGGAGAGCATCGGCTTGGAATAGGAGCGACCGTCGTCAGCAGTAATCAGCAGCAGCGGTGTCTCGGTGTCGAGCTTGCGAAATTCGCGGGCGAGGTTATAGCCCGCCAGCCCGGTGCCGATGATCACCAGAGGCAAGTCTTTATCGTTCGAGTCGTTCATATCAGCCGATCGCGATCATTTCGAAGTCAATCTTTCCGACGCCGCAGTCAGGGCACAGCCAGTCTTCCGGCACATCTTCCCAGGCGGTGCCAGGAGCGATACCTTCGTCCGGCCAACCTTCGGCCTCGTCGTAGATGAAGCCGCACACCACGCATTGCCACTTTTTCATCGTTCACCTCGATCAGTCTCGGTTGCGCTGCACGCTATACCAGAACACCGCGTACCGCCAAACACCGGCGGCCTGGTGATAGACCGCGAACCTGTAAAGATTTTCCGGACAAACAAAAACGGGCGGCCTAAGCCGCCCGTCCCGGGTTCACGCCGCGTTAGCGAGCGGTCGCGATACCTACAAGCGGATCACTGATACCCATCACATAAAAGCCGATCAGACCAATGCTACCGGCCATCACAAGGTAGTACAGCGTCGGCAGCATGGTCTTGCGCAGGGTGATGCCTTCACGCCCCAGCAGGCCAACAGTGGCCGAAGCCGCCACCACGTTGTGAATGGCGATCATGTTGCCCGCCGCCGCACCCACCGACTGCAGGGCCACCATCAACGCGCCGGAGAGCCCCAGCAGGCTGGCGGTGTTGTACTGGAACTGCGAGAGCATCAGGTTGGACACGGTGTTGGAGCCCGCAATGAAGGCCCCCAGCGCGCCGACCGCAGGCGAGAAGAACGGATAGACACCGCCCACGCTGTTGGCTACCAGCTGCGCCATGGCCACCGGCATGGACACCAGATCCGAGCCATTCACGCCCGAGTTGATCAGGATCCGCACCATGGGAATGGTGAAGATCAGCACGAAGCCAGCACCGAGCAGTGTCTTGCTCGACTCAGAGATGGCAGCGCCCAGCTGAGCGGCCTTCATCCGATGCAGGAAGAAGGTCACCAGCACCACCATGCAGAGAATCCCGCCTGGCAGATACAGCGGCTCGAGGGTACCGGACACGCCAGTCTCGCCAAGGATGTCCTTCCAGCCGAAGCTGACCGACATCAGCGCCGCTTTGAGCGCCGGAAAGATACGCGACATCACCAGGAAGATCGCCAGCAGCAGGTACGGCGCCCAGGCCATCGGTACGGAGATCGGTGTACGTCCAGCGACGTCGTCGATCTTCATCTCGATCTTGCCCATCCACTCCACCGGCCATTCGCTGGCCGGGGCGAAGTCCCAGCTGGTCTTGGGCAGCAGGAAACCCGCCTTGGCGGCCGGAACCACGATGGCCAGACCGACCAGGGCGCCGATCATCGACGGGAATTCCGGACCTAGGAACACACCCGCGGCGGCGTAAGGGATGACGAATGCCAGACCGGTGAAGATGGCAAACGGCGCCATCGCCAGCCCTTCGCCCCAGGAGCGGTTGCGACCGAAGAAGCGCGTCATGATGCAGATCATGATCAGCGGCATGAGGATGCCGCACAGCGCATGAATGATCGCCACACGCGAGTAGATCAGCTGGAAGAACACGTCCCAGCTGCTACCCAGGGTCGTCATTTGCCCGCCAAGGGTGGCCTGATCCAGGCCGCCGGCGACGCCCACCAGAATCGGCGTGCCCACCGCACCAAAGGACACCGGCGTCGATTGCACCATCATCCCCAGCACAACGGCCGTCAGCGCCGGGAAGCCCAGTGCGACGAGCAGCGGCGCAGCCACCGCAGCCGGCGTACCGAAGCCCGAAGCACCTTCGATGAAGCAGCCGAACAGCCAGGCCACGATCAGCACCTGGACGCGCTTGTCCGGGCTCACGTTGGCGAAGCCGCGACGAATCGAAGCGATGCCCCCGGAGTGCTTGAGCGTATTCAGAAGAAGGATGGCGCCAAAGATGATCCAGAGGATCGCGGCGGTAAGAATCAGGCCTTGCAGCGTGGAAGCCAGGACCCGGTTGAAGGTCATGTCCCAGGCCAGCAGGCCGATCAACGCAGTGAGGACGAAAACCAGCGGCATTGCGTACTTGGCCGGCCAGCGAAAGCCGATCAGCAGTACCCCCGCCAGCACCAGCGGCACGAAGGCCAATATGGACAGCAGTGTCTGACTCATTCCGATCAGCAGTACCCCCGCCAGCACCAGCGGCACGAAGGCCAATATGGACAGCAGTGTCTGACTCATTGTTGGGTTCCTTGTTTTTTGTTGTGAACCGCTTTTATCCGGGAACATCCCGGTCCCACGCATGGCTGAAATGAAAAACTCATTCCAGTCCGAGCGACTGACCAACAGGTCACATTGGCCGATCCCTCATGCTCGAAAGCCCCGGGCACTTGAAGCGCCCGGGGCTCGTCAACCTGAGTTGGCGGTCAGCCCTAGCCGACCGCCAACTGGACAGCTACCGCTCAACCGACCTGCTGCTTGAAGCGCTGACGCCAGGCGTGCAGCAGCGGCTCGGTGTAACCGCTCGGCTGCTCGCGCCCCTTGAACACCAGGTCGCAAGCCGCCTGAAACGCCGCCGAGCCAGCATAGTCAGCCGCCATAGGACGGTAGGCCGGATCGCCAGCGTTCTGCTGATCGACCACCTTCGCCATGCGCTCGAGCGTCTCGCGAACCTGCGCCTCGTCGACCACGCCGTGACGCAGCCAGTTGGCCAGGTGCTGGCTGGAGATACGCAGCGTGGCGCGGTCTTCCATCAGGCCGACGTCATGAATGTCCGGCACCTTGGAGCAACCAACGCCCTGCTCGACCCAACGCACCACGTAGCCGAGGATGCCCTGGCAGTTGTTGTCCAGCTCCTGCTGGACTTCCGCGGCGGACCAGTTGCGCTCCGGCGCGACCGGAATGGTCAGCAGATCATTGGTCAGCTTGTCGCGCTCGGCGGCGAGATCGATTTTTTCCAGCTCGGCCTGAACGGCCTGCACGTCGACCTGGTGGTAGTGCAGCGCGTGTAGCGTGGCGCCGGTCGGCGACGGTACCCAGGCGGTGTTGGCGCCGGCCTTGGGATGGGCGATCTTCTGCTCGAGCATGGCGGCCATCAGGTCCGGCATAGCCCACATGCCCTTGCCGATCTGAGCCTTGCCACGCAGGCCGCAGTTCAGGCCGACCAGCACGTTGTTGCGCTCGTAAGCCTGGATCCAGGCGGTGCTCTTCATGTCGCCCTTACGCAGCACGGCGCCGGCTTCCATGATGCTGTGCATCTCATCGCCGGTGCGGTCGAGGAAACCGGTGTTGATGAAGGCCACGCGGTTCTTCGCCTCGCCGATGCAGGCCTTGAGGTTGATGCTGGTGCGGCGCTCCTCGTCCATGATGCCGACCTTCAGCGTGTGACGCGGCAGGCCGATCAGGTCTTCGACGCGACCGAACAGCTCGTCGGTAAAGGCCACTTCGGCCGGGCCGTGCATCTTCGGCTTGACGATGTACATCGAGCCGGTGCGCGAGTTGCCCTTGCGCTGCTGGTCGTGCTTGGCAATCAGGCTGGTGACCACGCCGTCCATGATCCCTTCGGGAATCTCGTGACCTTCGCCGTCGATGATCGCCGGGTTGGTCATCAGGTGACCGACGTTGCGGATGAACAACAGCGAGCGGCCGTGCAGCTTCAGGCTGGAGCCATCGGCCGCGGTGTATTCGCGATCCTCGTTGAGACGGCGGGTGATGCGCTTGCCGCCCTTCTCCAAATCTTCGACCAGATCGCCTTTCATCAGGCCCAGCCAGTTGCGGTAGACCAGCACCTTGTCGTCGGCATCGACCGCGGCGGTGGAGTCCTCGCAGTCCATGATGGTGGTGACGGCGGCCTCTACCAGCAGATCCTTGACGCCGGCGGCATCGGTCTGGCCGATGGGGCTGTTCGGGTCGATCTGGATCTCGACGTGCAGGCCGTTGTTCTTCAGCAGGATCGCGGTCGGCTCGACGGCCTCGCCCTGATAGCCGACGAACTTCTCGGGCTGCTTCAGCCCGGTGACGCTGCCGTTTTCCAGGGTGACCTTGAGCCCGCCGTCCTGCACGCGGTAGCTGACCGACTCGGCATGGCTGCCTTCAGCCAGCGGCGCGGCCTGATCGAGGAAGTTGCGCGCAAAGGCGATGACCTTGGCACCGCGCACTTCGTTATAGCCCGGCCCCTTCTGCGCGCCGTTCTCCTCGCTGATGGCGTCGGTGCCGTAGAGCGCGTCATACAGCGAGCCCCAGCGGGCGTTGGCGGCGTTTAGCGCATAACGCGCATTGCCTATGGGTACGACCAACTGCGGGCCGGCCTGGGTGGCGATTTCGCTGTCGACGTTGCTGGTGCTGATTTTCACCTCGCCCGGCTCGGGCTGCAGGTAGCCGATGGACTCGAGGAAGCTGCGGTAAGCCGGCATGTCGCTGATCGGGCCGGGGTTACTGCGGTGCCAGTTGTCCAGCTCGACCTGAAGGCGGTCGCGCTCGGCCAGCAGGGCGCGGTTCTTCGGCGCCAGGTCATGAACCAGCTCGTCAAAGCCCTTCCAGAAGGCGGCTGCTTCGACACCGGTGCACGGTAGAACTTCGTCTTCGATGAAGCGTTGCAGGTTGGCCGCCACTTGCAGGCGGCCCAGGGTTACACGCTCGGTCATGTTGTTCTCCTTCGAATCAGTTGGCGACAGCGGCAACGCCGGCCTTTGCGACCTGCGCATCCTGAGCGGCGGTCACGCCAGACACGCCGACCGAACCGATCACCTGGCCCTCGACGATCACCGGCACGCCGCCTTCCAGCGAGCAGACCACCGGAGCGGACAGGAACGCATTGCGCCCGCCGTTGACCATGTCCTCATAGCCCTTGGTTTCGCGACGGCCTACCGCAGCGCTGCGCGCCTTTTCGGTGGCGATGTAGGAGGCGATCGGCGCGCAGCCGTCCAGACGTTCCAGTGCCAGCGGATGGCCGCCGTCGTCAGCGACCACGATGGTCACGGCCCAGCCGTTGTTCTGTGCTTCGGTACGCGCGGCGGCCAGGATGGCGGTCACTTCGGTCTGGGTCAGCATGGCTTTGGTTTTCATGTTCTCTCCTGTCGATCGATTCGATGTGCGTCACGGCGCGATTGGGTTTGGGGTTAGTGCATCGCCTCTTCGACGATCTCGATCCAATGCCGCACCGGGGTCCGCCCGGCGCCGTCGAGGTGCGTCTGGCAACCGATGTTGGCGGTGACGATGACTTCCGGTTTGCCGCTTTCCAGCGCGTTGAGCTTGTTGTCGCGCAGCTGGTGAGAAATCTCCGGCTGGGTGATCGAGTAGCTGCCCGCCGAACCGCAGCACAGATGCGCGTCGGGGACCGCGGTGAGGTGGAAGCCGAGGCGGGTGAGCACGTCTTCGACTGCGCCGCCGAGCTTCTGTGCGTGCTGCAGCGTGCAGGGGCAATGAAAGGCCATGCGCTTGTCGGTCTCGACCTTCAGCCGCTCCAGTTCGGCGCTGCGCATCACTTCCACCAGATCCTTGGTCAAGGCACTGACCCGGGCGGCCTTGGTCGCATAGCCCGGGTCGTTTCGCAGCAGATGGCCGTAGTCCTTGATGAAGGCCCCGCAACCGCTGGCGGTCTGCACGATGGCTTCGGCGCCGCCTTCGATGGCTGGCCACCAGGCGTCGATGTTGCGACGGGCGCGGTCGAGACCTGCTTCCTGGGCATTGAGGTGATAGTCCACCGCGCCGCAGCAGCCCGCTTCACGCGCGGTTATCACGCTGATGCCCAGGCGATCGAGTACGCGGGCCGTGGCGGCATTGGTGTTGGGCGACAGGCTTGGCTGCACGCAGCCCTCGAGAATCAGCACGCGACGCGCATGCACGGTCTGCGGCCGCTGTTTGGCCGGGGTGACCTGGCGCGGCATGTGTGCCTTGAGTGTCGCCGGCATCAGCGGACGCAGCGTATTGCCGGCGCCTAGCAGGGCCTTGAACAGGCCCGGGCGTGGAATCACCGTGCGCAGGCCGGTGCGCAGCAGGCGCTCGCTCGTCGAGCGCGGCACCTGCTGTTCCATGAAGTCGCGGCCGATATCCAGCAGGTTGTGGTACTGCACGCCGGAGGGGCAGGTGGTTTCGCAGTTGCGGCAGGTCAGGCAGCGGTCCAGGTGGGTCTGGGTGGCTTCGGTGACTTCACCGCCCTCGAACATCTGCTTCATCAGGTAGATGCGCCCACGCGGCCCATCGAGCTCGTCGCCAAGCAGCTGATAGGTCGGACAGGTGGCGTTGCAGAAGCCGCAGTGCACGCAGGAGCGCAGGATGCTTTCGGCTTCCTCGGCACGGGGCA
>Ga0208645_1003722_pt1 | contig 11145 bp, 9 predicted proteins | sample VirMetDEL_Sep_01_FD_184519 | JGI IMG/M metagenome (GOLD analysis project Ga0208645, IMG submission 184519) | Aqueous microbial communities from the Delaware River and Bay under freshwater to marine salinity gradient to study organic matter... | ecosystem: Environmental > Aquatic > Marine >...
TCTACCTATGAGTGAACAAGAATATCATGGCGCTTGCGCGCAAAAAAGCAAGGTCTGCAAAACCTGTTTGCAGGAAAAGCCACTCTCGGAATTTTACCCGCATAAAACCGGCAGATTTGGCCGGCGTTCGCGTTGCAAATCGTGCCTGAACCGGGAGAGGCTCGAAGTTCGCGCGAATGCGCCCGAGCTGACTGTAGAAGATGTCAGAACACTTTTCCATTACGATGGCCAAGATCTTTTCTGGCGGGAGAGGCCAACGAGCAGCGTCGACATTAGCAGGCCGGCGGGCACGATCGGAAGCAACGGCTATCGCCAAATTAAAGTGAATAGGAAAATCTATTTCGCCCATCGTCTCATATGGCTCTACTTTCATGGGGTTTGGCCACGACATCAGATAGATCATATTGATCACGACCGACTCAACAACCGCATTGAGAATTTACGTGAGGCTACCCGTCCAGAGAACGGTCGCAATAAATCAACCTACAAGAACAATTCGAGCGGAGTCGTGGGCATTTCTTGGCACAAGCCCAGCAAAAAATGGCAAGCCCAGATCCGCGTCAACGGCAAGCAAATCCATCTCGGTAACTTCAAGAGCAAAGAGGAAGCAGCCCGAGCCCGCAAAGAGGCGGAACGCCGCTATGGATTTCACCCAAACCACGGCTGTTAAGCCTAACCAAAACACTAAAATTATGAATGGGCCGATCGAAGCATTGACGGATGCTGATCTTTGCCTTTAAGTAGAAAAGCCCAGCCGCCTTCTGAAGAGGCGACCGGGCGCATCAATCCATAATCTACCTATGAATCGACAAGAATATGATGGCGCTAACGCGCAAACTGTCAAGGTCTGCAAAACCTGTTTGCAGGAAAAGCCGCTCTCGGAATTTTACCCGCATAAAACCGGCAGATTTGGCCGGCGTCCGAGTTGCAAATCGTGCCTAAACCGGCAAAAACGCGAAGCTCGAGCCGAGGCGCCCGAGTTGACGTCAGCTGACGTCCATCGATTGTTCCGCTACGACGGGCGTTTCCTGTGGTGGCGAAAGAAACCAACGAACAACGTCGATATGAGTAGGCCGGCGGGCTCGATCGACGGCCTAGGCTATCGCGTAATCACCGTAAATGGGAAGCAGCACAAAGCCCATCGTCTCATTTTTCTATTCGTCCATGGACGATGGCCTAAATACGAAATCGACCACATAAACCACGATCGCGACGATAACCGCATTGAGAATTTACGTGAGGCTACCCGTCCAGAGAACGGTCGCAATCGATCACCGTACAAGAACAATTCGAGCGGCGTGGTCGGTGTTCGCTGGAACAAGCCCAGCAAAAAATGGCAAGCCCGGATCCGCGTCAACGGCAAGCTAATCCATCTCGGTTATTTCCACTGCAAAGAGGAAGCAGCCCGAGCCCGCAAAGAAGCAGAACGCCGCTATGGATTTCACCCAAACCACGGAAAACCAAAACACTAAAAAGATGAAAGACTGGAAAGACTGGAAAAATAAACTAAGACAAGCCGACGGAATCCTTTCATCTTGGAATTACCCCATATGGTGGGATGGATTTCGCAACGTGGTTTTAAGGGGTGAATCATCTGACTTGAGTGACAACCCCTACTTCCCGGAAGAGCAACCCCACCACGACCAATACAAGGCCGGAGCCATTGCGGGTGAATCTTTGCTTGCGAACGTTTAAGTTCTGGAACGTGAAGCGTTGGTAGCAACGTCTTGATTTTCACCCCAACCATGGAAAACCAAAACACTAAAAACAATGAATAGAAAAACTGATAAACTCCCAGAGCCCGAGCGCGGCACCACCCCCCCAGCAAGCCCAAGCCGTCTTCCGTTGGCGCGCATGGGACTCTAACGGACGCATTGCAGATTCTTACCGGGAAGGGGACGCCAAATGAATGACCACTCTGAACGCACTCACGCCAAAGTGAGTCCGAGCAAATTAAGCAAGCTTGAGATCTGCCCGCACTTTGAAAATAGGGAGAGCGATACGCCTCACCCAATCACCCTTATGGGCACGAGATGCCACGAGGCGCTCGAGCTGTATGTCAATACTCGCGAATTGCTATTAGATGACTGCGATTCCGAGGAAGAGCGGGAATATCGGATTATTGCTCGCGATTATATCGTTGCGTTAGGCTTGCACGCAAAGCCTTGGGAATTGATTGCGGAACCGAAGCTTTGGACCCATGAGAAAAATACTTACGGCTTTGCTGACCTGGTCGCTATTGATAGAGAAAACGAGGTGGCCCACATCATCGACTGGAAGTTCGGTCGGAACGAACAGCCAGACGCGTCCGAGAACGTCCAGGGTTGGGCCTACACGCTGGGGGTCATAGGAGGCGACATCCGAGCGGTGACGGTCCATTTCTTGTATCCTGCCTTGGGCCAAGTCTCAACCCACACGTTTCTTGAAGAAGACATTCCTCGACTGAAAGACCGCATTTCACGAATCAATCACGCCGTTGAGCTGGCTAGTCGAGGAGAGTTGGAACCCAGCTATCACCGGGAAACTTGCCGTTGGTGCGCGAAGGCATCGACATGCTCGGCGTTCCAACCCGTCAGAGAAACGCTGAGCCTTGGCAACAAGGCTCCCGTGCCTGACTCATTCGACTTGCAAAGCCTTGATAGCGAGCAACTCGGAAGGCTCCTCGATGCGCTAGCGTATTTTCGTGACATGGAAGCCGACGTAAAAAACTATTGTCTCACTCGCGATGTTGATCCCGCAGGCTACGCGGTGCTCTCCAAGAAAGGTCGGCTTTCTGATATCGAAGACCACAAGGCCGCAGTTGATCTCGCCAGAGAGTTTGGGCTGACCGACGAAGAGATCCTGGCATGTGCCAAGCTCTCATCGAGCAAGCTTGCTAAAGCAACGCGCGCGCATGCCGATCGTGGAAAGAAGATGCAAGCAGAGGAACAGTTCAGAAATGAATTGATTGCTCGTGAAATTGTTACAATGGGAGAACCAACACGCTACTTGAAGCGGACGAAGGAAAATCTCATTGATTTGGAGGATGGATTTGACATCGGTCTTCTAAAGCCTCAGAATCCTTAGCTTTTATTCTATGGCATTCCTAAACAGTCGGTCGATTCAGGAAAACCGCGATACTTATGCGCAGCTGATCCTTGATGAACTGCGGGCTCGAGGGTCCGTTAAGCGTGCGCGCGATGTTGTCCACCCGGCAGCGGTGCGCCATGCCAAAATGATGAATCCAGGCCGATGCAACACGGATCGTTTGATGGCGGGCAGGATAATATTTGGCGAGTTAGTGACCAATGGCTGGATCGTGCTTGAAGAAGGCGAATATAGGGTTCGAACTCGATACTGACGGATGCCGTATCGCTTAGAGAATTTAGCTGCTTTCGCAGCTAACAAAAAGAAAACCAAATAGAAACAGAAAACCAAACCAAATAAAGAAAATGGCTACAACTAGCATTCAAACAAAGAAAACCACTGAAGTCATCGAGTCGCCCAGCAGGGGCATGATCGGAGGAGGAATCGAAGGCGAGTTTGACTCATCCGATATCTCGACTCCCTATCTGTCGATCCTCCAACCCAACAGCAATTCCGAGTTCAAGCGTGATCATGAAGGCAGTTGGTTCGTGAAATCGATGGAACTTCCGTTAGGCGAACATATCGAAGTGATCATCTGCGGCATGCGGAAGCAGTGGGAGGAAGTTCTGACTGAAGCCGATCGCAAGGCAGATCCTTCCCGGTTCCCCACCATCTTCACTACGAAGGCCGCTGGGCTCGATGCCTGCGCTGAAGTTCGCCCATGCGCTGAGTTCGATCTTGCGATCAAGCTCGAGAAAGGCGACGATGGCTTTGACAAGACGAGCATCAAACATGATGGCGCCGGGTTCTTGCTTGCTCGCTATAGCGCCACGGGTCGCAGCTACAAGCTCGCTCGGACTTGCTTGACGGCACATAACTTGTCGGGTGATTCGCACGTCTGCGGGCACTACTTCAACTTTGGCACGCTGATCAAGCCGGCATTCAATCAAGACTACCGTATCCCTACAGCGACGCTCGGTGATCCCGTCCCCGCTGATCTTCAGGAAAAAATCATCAATGCGCTCGGCTAGTCCCTCCCCTTAATCCATCCTTAATCAATAAAAAGGGGAGAGGCTTTGCGGCCTCTCCCCTTTCCTTTTGACACCTCATGAATGACCACTATTGGCCGAGCGAGTCTTGGCAACCCCAACCGAGAACCGCCGTTGACCTGTCACCCGAAGCTCGAAAAGCTCTGGGGACGCTCTCAAGCTACTGCAACGAGGGTTCAGGCGCAATCAAATTGATTCCAGTCGGCGACGGGTTCGAACTCGATACTGACGGCCTGCAAATCACTGTTCCAGCGGATGCCGTCGAGATTCTGGAACACGTCGGGGCGATTGAACGATTCGGGGGGACTGAAGCGCGTGTTGTAGGCGCCGACGATTTAATCCTGTGGGCAACGCCAGACGAGGTTGGCCCGGCGACGGCAATCAATACGGGAGGCGACCCAACGCTCGCACACATCGAGGCGTGCCTGGATCGGGTCGATTTGCCTGCTGATTTTTCGCCGGTGCGCTGTGGTGAATCCGTTCGAAAAACAGCGCTGAAAATCCACCCAGCAGCTCGACGAATAGTGCTCGGGCGGCATTGCCTGCACCGATGTGAAGATCGGCGCGTGTTCCACACGTTGACGATGGCACCGCAATCATTGCGCCGATTCGTTCGAGTCGGGGGCGAGCAACTTGTCGATCTCGACATCAAGAGCGCGCACGTTTTTTTCCTGGCTCAGCACCTGCGCTCCTTCGAGGATCAGGCGTATATCAATGAAGGCAACGGGCTGGCAAGGCTCATCGAGGAAGGCGATTTCTATTCAGCGCTCGGTTCGAGCGATCGATCAGAACTGAAGATCGATTTTCAGCGCGTCCTCGCCGGGAAGGGACAAGGGACGGAAGCGCGCGCAGGATTTGAGACGATGTTTCCCAAAGCGCTACGCGTGCTCGTTGGTTGGGAGGCGGCGCATGGCGAGAAGTTTGCCAAGACCATGCAACGACTCGAGGCCCGGTTGATGATTGATCATGTTGGCAAGCGCGCAGCCGAGGAACGGCTTTTCTTCCTGCCCATCCACGATGGATGCCTGACGCTGCCGTCAGAAGCCGAGGAACTGCGCCGTTTGATCATTGAAGAGGCATCGCGTGTCGAGGGCGTCGGGGAGGGCATCAGCGTGACTTCTGAGTGTCTTTCGCCTGAGCCTGTCGGTCCGATCCCAGACGAGCCTGATCGCTCTCAGAATGACGCAGAGGATACGCCAGAATGGCGACGGGATTTGCTCGCCATCGGCAACGAGTTTGCTGTGAGGATTGATGATGATCGATGGGAGGAAGCTTCGATTGAGCGGATCAAGACACGGCTAAAAACCCACCACGGCATCTCGGCTACTAAACCTCGAGGAAGCGCACACAGCCCGCTTGAGGGCGCGTTGCAGATCGTCAGGGACGAGCAAGCAGCAGACGGCATCAAACCCTTACTGACGGGCTACGCCGGCCCGTATATCGATGAGCGCGGCCGGCGTTGGCTTAACCCTCGAACCCAACGCCCGCTTGAGCCGGTCGAGCTTCCGCCAGAAGATTGGGCGTGGCTTGATCAATATTTGGATGGGCTTTTCGGAGACAATCGAGCACGCGTTGACGCATGGGTCAGACATGCCTACGTGGGCGCGCTTGATGGGCAAATTGAACGTGGACTGGGGTTGATCCTCGTAGGCGATACAGGTGGGGGAAAGACCTTCTTTGGGAGGTGCGTTCTCGGCGAGTTGCTCGGCAGCTCTGAGGATGCAACCGACTATCTGGCGCGTGGGAGCGAATACAACGGCGCCTTGTGCGATTCAATCGTGTGGGCCGTTGATGATCCAGCTCGCATCGAGGGAAGAACATCGTTCGCCGGGATGCTGAAAACTTGCCTAGCCAATGACCGCATCACACGCAACGAGAAATTCCAGAGAAGGATTGATGTGACTTGGACGGGGCGCGTGGTGATAACTCTCAATGATGATTCCGGCAGTATGGAGAATCTCCCGCGCCTGGACATCTCCATCAAGGACAAGCTACTCATTCTCCCGGCGCTAGAGCATGCCATGTTCGACGGGGACTCGCCATCCGATGCCGAGTTGAAACCGATGCTTCAGGCTTACGGCTACTGGCTCCTCCACTCCAAAACGCCTGAAGAATTCAAGGGGCGACGATTCGGGCTGCAAGGGTGGATCGATCCAAAACTCGCCGATGATATCCGCCAGCATGGTCCGGTTCCATTCGTTGAGGAAGTGTTGCTCGAGTTTGTCAGGGACAACGGTGATTGGGAAGGATCAGCCGGCGAACTGCATTCTGCACTCGACATGCAGAATGTTGATTTAAGGGCTAACGGAATCCGCTCGGCCGTGTCGCTCGGCCGCTATCTTTCGCAGTTGGCCAAGGAAAAATCATGCGGTTGGATCGCTCAAAAGCGATTAGGGAAAAAGCGGGTTTGGGCGCTTACATCGCCTCCCAGGGACGACTGGTTTATGGGAGATGATGAGTCGAAAACGGACCCAAACAGGCCGTTTTAGGGGCACTATTTAAGTGTCACCTCTCGGCGATGATTTTCGATGAAAAATGGCGCAAGCGCTTGAGCGCGAGTGGGTTGCGCAAATGAGAAAATATCCTAACAATGTCGTTACTAAGTGTCACCTCATCTGTCACCTGTTTTGTGGCATTTGTGGCAATTCAGACGGAGGGTTGAGAAGCCAACTTTTGGCTAGGTGACACTTAACGGCGAGTGACACTTGGAGTCAGATGGCTTTTTGCTAAGTGTCACGGCTTAACTCGTTGATGATCAGCGGATTACTTTATTAGGTGACACTATGACACTTGATATCAGCCTTTGTAGATGGTGGATATATATATATATATATATTAAGTATATATGGTTATTATAAGGGAATAAGTGTGTTGTACAGACAAGGGTAGGGAGGAAGTGTCATCTGTCACTCAAGGCAAACCGGCATCCCCGGCATCCCTGGCATCCCCCCGCCGCTTTCGCTGCATCTTTGCGCGAAATAGAAGGGGCCGGTAGCGTCCCGTTCTTTCGAGAAAGGACACGGGAAGAACAAAGTAAAGAGGGGGGGGGTGCCCCCCCCCTCTTTCAAATAGGGCCGGTAGCCATGAAAAAACGATCTTGCCTCACCGATAGAATGGGCCATATTTCCCATAATGGGAGTCATTCGCCGATCGAACGGAGGGCGTGGGAACCGTTTAACCTATCGCAGGTCGTTGCATTCGGTTGCTGGTCATCAGTTGGCCTGTTCCCGCATCGAAATGAGTCTAGGCACTAGCGATCCCGGCGAGGCTCAAGCTCGAGCTCTATTGCTCGATCGGTTCGCGGCGAAACTCCAGCTCTTGCCAAATCATCCGGCATCCAACAATATCGGCGCCACTCACCCGCCAGTCCCGAGCAAACGAACCAATGATTGAGCGGCCCTTACCGTGGCGAGAGGCCATCGATGTTCTGCGAAGGCGTTTGCCCCAGGGGAGCAAACGAACGGCCTCAGAATGGAGCAAGGAAGCCCAGGTGGTCAAAGATCGCGCGTTTTTCTCGGCTCAGGTCGAATCCACGCGGTTTCTCGCTCGCGCGCGGAAATTCCTGCTTGATTTCATCGAGCATGAAACGGAGAACACACCCGAGGGAATCGCGCTGCGAGCGGACGGCCGAGCACGGTTCGTCAATGAGATGGCAGAATTTGCGATCCGCGAAGGACTTGGCCCGATCGGCATCCCGGCCGATGCGGTTGATCAAACAGACATCACCGACATCCGATCGGAGGCGCGCCTGCGCCTCATTTTCGACACGCAAACCCGGCAATCAGTCGGGTATGGCTGGTATAAGCAAGGACTCGATCCAGAGATTCTGGAGGCGTGGCCGGCCGCTCGGTTCATCCGTTATCCTGGGTCTAAAACCTATCGACCCAGGCATGCGCGTCACGAGGGCGATATACGGTTAAAAACCGATAATGAGTATTGGGCATTGTATCAGAACGCAGAAGAGATCGGCGGTTTCGAAACGCCCTACGAGCCCTACGGATTCAACTCAAACATGGGTCAGGAGGACGTGAGCCGGGAGGAAGCCATTCAAGTCGGGCTGATCAAGGAAAGCACAAACGTCTCTCCTCCAAAGAAAACACCGTCGTTTAATGATAATTTGAGAGCATCGCTAAACGGGATCGATCCTGATTTACGCGCACAGTTGGCCAAAGAATTGGGCGTGAAAACGCCACGAAAACGCGACTACATCAAGCCCCCGAAATCAAATGCCAGCAGCTAAAAAGCCGGTTCCTGCGAAAGCGCGAAAGGAAACTACTGAAAAGGTCAAGACTGGCCGACCGTTGGCCGTGGTAGATGAAGAGCAAGTTTACAAGCTCAGCCAGTTTGGCTGTACCTACGAAGAGATCGGCAGTTTCTTTGACGTCAATGGTGACACGATCCGGCGCCGTTTTGCGGACACTGTTGCAAAAGGGCGAGATCATTTGAAAAGAGTGATTCGGAAAAAACAGGTCGAGTTAGCTATGCATGGAGATCGAACAATGTTGATCTGGCTAGGCAAACAGTTGCTAGGCCAAAGCGAACCGGCGTTGATACAGCAGACCAACAATGTGGTGCAAGTGACTGAAGATCCCAAGAAACGATTGGAACGCTGGAAATCTAATCTTTGAAAGAGGACGCGTCCCCGTTAGACCTGCTCTTGCCGTATCAGCGGGCTTGGGTCAACGATCCAGCTCGGTTCAAGATCGGTTTAATGTCTCGCCAAGTTGGCAAGTCGTTAGGGTGCGCATTTGAGTGCGTCCATGATGCAAGCTTGACCGGCAACGATTGGCTGATTTTTTCTGCCGGCGAACGACAAGCAAAAGAGTTCATCTCAAAGGTAGGTAACGTTGCCTTAATGTATTCGGAAGGGCTCGAGGTGGCGCGACCAGACGTTAAAGTTTCAGAAGTTAAACTTTGGAACGGCGCCCGCATAACTGGTCTGCCAAGCAATCCGGCAACTGCTCGAGGCTATAGCCGTTCTGTCATCCTCGATGAGGCGGCTTTCCATGAGCAACCAGACGAGCTCTGGAGAGCGGTTTTCCCGATCATCACAAACCCGCTGAAAGGAGATTTGAAGGTGCGCATCATATCAACGCCAGCCGGGAAGAACAATCTGTTTTATCGGTTATGGAGTGGCGAAGGAATGGTCAAGGGTGGGCCGTGGTCACGTCACAAGATCGACGTTTATGATGCGGTAAAGGCCGGGTTGGATCTAAACGTAGAGGAATTGCGCACTGCATTGGACGACCCTGATGGATGGGCTCAAGAATACGAGTGTGAGTTCCTCGAGGAAGCCACACAGCTTTTCCCTTATGAACTCATCGAGCATTGCACCGACGATCGGGCTACGGTCGAAAGCGCATTACCGAGGAAGGAACATATCATCCGATATGGTGGAGGCGACATCGGCCGGCATCGGGATCTATCGTGTTCCTGGCTATTGAATAGGGACACGCGCGATCCAGACGGACCGCTAGTCACCGAGGAAGTCGTCACGATGGAGCGGGTTGATTTCTCGACGCAACAAAAGATTTTCGGGGACCGGATCATCCGGTCGAGTCGGTTCGCGATCGATGCCACCGGGATCGGCGAGGAAACGGCCGAGCGATTGACCATGAAATATGGGGAAGGCCGAGTGGATGCGTGCAAGCTGACGGCTGAGTTCAAAGGGAAGCTTTTCCCGGCCCTGAAGGATGCCATGCAGCGCCGAGCGGTCCTTATCCCAAGGAATGAGAAAATCCGCAAAAGCCTCGCGAGCGTCCAAAAAACGGTTTCCCAAGGAGGAACGATCCGCTATGTGGCAGCGCACACTGCGGACGGGCACGCGGATGAGGCTTGCGCGCTGGCGTTGGCGGTTTGGGCGGCGAGAAGCCCAACGGGTGCCATTTCGGCGACGCAGGCCCGACAGATCAAATCGCCGAAACCGCTTTTCCAGGCCCAACGATACAGGTTTTAGTGCCCACAATTATCTGTTTCAGCCGGCGGTTTGCGGGTTATAAAGAGGGATGGTCAAGTTCATCGATTTCAATTTAGTCTCTTCGATCGTGGCGGGGGACTATTTCGTCGGGCACAATGCATCGAGCAATGGAGAGCTCCGTGCTACGGCGCAGAATATCGCTTCCGATTTTGCGACCATGATTCGACCGACCTGGGCGCAATCGCTGACGGATTTTCGGGGGATTGATTTAGATGTAACGAACACAGCGAGCGGGGCCGGTTCATTGCTCATGCGACTGGCAGTCGGCGGCGTGGACAAATTCACCGTCGACCTTGATGGCAACCTGAGCACGTCGGGGGATTTCTCGATCGGTTCGCCGTTGGTGTTGGATGGCAACACATCATTGACCAATGACGGTTCGACGATCGAGCTGGGTGACAATGCGCTGACGGAAACGCATCTATTTGGCAACGTCGGCATTGGGACTACGTCGCCTGCGTCCCTGTTAGACCTTAAGGGGAATTTTAGACAACTTACGTTAGGAGATACGGGCCAATCGGGAGCCATCGCATTTAGACGCGCCACGGACGGAGCTGTGACATCGTATGTGGGCTATTCCGGAGCGACAGAGAACGCCGTTTTTGAAATTCGCCCAGGTGGGGGCTCTGCCGAGCTACGGTTAGGTGGGAGTACAGTTAGCTCGTTTACGACTCTTTACGGGGGCGCGGCAGAGGCAATACGCATCGACTCCAGCGGCTACGTCGGCATCGGGACTACGAGTCCTGAATTCGCACTAGACGTGTCTGGTGATATTCAGATCGCCGATTCCGAGCCTCGTCTATTTTTCAAAGAGACGGACCAAGCAGATGATGTCTGGTGGTTTCAAATGCTAGGTGGCGATTTATTTATTGAGCCAGAGGACACCGATGCGCTGTTGCGAATTCGCAACGTCGCTAATCAGACTGTTTTCGCTGTTGATACCTCCAGCGGAAACGTCGGCATTGGGACTGCGAGTCCAGCGGCTGCTTTGGACGTCAGCGGAGATATTGCGTTAGACGGCGAAATCCTAAATTCCTACGGATCTTTAGAGGT
>Ga0208645_1003726_pt1 | contig 11138 bp, 7 predicted proteins | sample VirMetDEL_Sep_01_FD_184519 | JGI IMG/M metagenome (GOLD analysis project Ga0208645, IMG submission 184519) | Aqueous microbial communities from the Delaware River and Bay under freshwater to marine salinity gradient to study organic matter... | ecosystem: Environmental > Aquatic > Marine >...
CCATCCACATCACCAGGGCACCACAGATCAGAAAGTAGAAGGTATCGAAGCCGTACTGCAATGCAGTCAATGCTGTGTTATCCATTTTTCACCTCTTGCCGGCGCTTTTGTTGTGCGCTGTTCGGTTAAAACGTCCAGGTTGGCGCCGGACGCGTTCCGCATGCTTTACAGGTCGTTGCTACGCTCGCTCTGGATCACCGGAACCCTGCGCCGTGAGGCGACCAGGTATTCCCATCACTAGGCCGAGCACAAGACCTGAAGAGGGTCTGGCACAGCAGAGCGGCGAGGCATCGCCAGCTCCGGCATTCGCCCCCGAAAACAGCGCTAGGCCAGAATTCGAGGACAAAAGGGCTCCTAGCCCTGCGAAAGTTCGCAGAGTCATGGGTTTACTCCTGGGGCGTGGGGTTCGGAGGCTGTTTAGATCGCGTCGGTATCGGTTTCGCCGGTACGGATACGAATCGCCTGTTCCAGGTTGACTACGAAAATTTTGCCGTCACCGATCTTGCCGGTGTTGGCAGCCTTGGTGATCGCCTCGATAACGCGATCCAGTTGATCGTCAGCGATGGCCACGTCGATCTTCACTTTGGGCAGGAAGTCGACCACGTACTCGGCACCGCGATACAGCTCGGTATGGCCTTTCTGGCGGCCGAAGCCTTTGACCTCGGTGACGGTAATGCCCTGCACGCCGATCTCCGACAGCGACTCGCGCACGTCGTCCAGCTTGAACGGCTTGATGATGGCAGTGACTAGCTTCATGAAACTCTCTCCCGTGTAAGGTGGACTTGCCCCAGGAATTGCGAACCCGGCTCAAGTCTAAGCGCAGTGTCTGGCTTTTGTAATGCACCGACCGCTCCAGCCTGGCGTGGTCGATACCCACCAACCGCTTCCAACGAAACACTCCCCGCTTCGCCTGCCGCACCGAAACTGCGTCGATGCATGCGTCGCAGGGGTATAAGCAGAAAGCTTGCCATCTCGCGCAAAAGCCCGATCCACAAGGCCTTCACACACTTCGAGCTACAGTGACCAGCCATTCAAGCCAAATGCAACGCACGAATTTGGTGCATCCACGCATCATCGAATGCTCAAAAAGTGTGCAACCCACCCTCGACCGACCTGCCGGCGGCTGCGTGCTACACTGCCGACCGTCTGTTTACGGAACCTGATCATGCTGCCGCCGAAAGCCCTGCTCGATACCCTCAGTAGCCATGCCTCACGTCTTTTCAGTGGCGACAGCCCGCTGCCGCGCGCTGAGCTGGAAGCGCAGTTCAAAGCCCTTCTGCAGAGTGGATTCAGCAAGCTCGAGCTGGTCAGCCGTGAAGAATTCGACAGCCAGATGGTGGTACTGGCCCGCACCCGCGCCCGCCTCGAGGCGCTGGAAGCCAAGGTCGCCGAACTGGAATCCAAACTGAACCCGCCCGCCGACTGAACCATCGGAACATTGAGAGCGTAGGCAAAGGCGGTTTAACGCCTTGCCCCAATGCAGAGCGTTTTCAATGACCGCCCAGGCGGGCCTGATCAAGGAGTGATCATGTCCCTGGCCATCGTCCACAGCCGCGCCCAGGTCGGTGTCGAAGCGCCGGCGGTTACCGTCGAGGCACACCTGGCCAACGGCCTGCCCTCCCTGACCTTGGTGGGTCTGCCGGAAACCGCAGTCAAGGAAAGCAAGGATCGCGTACGCAGCGCCATCCTCAATGCCGCCTTCGAATTCCCCAGCAAGCGCATCACCTTGAATCTGGCCCCTGCCGATCTGCCCAAGGACGGTGGCCGCTTCGACCTCGCTATCGCCCTCGGCATTCTCGCCGCCAGCGGTCAGGTGCCTGCCCAGGCCCTGGACGAATACGAGTGCCTGGGCGAGCTGGCCCTGTCGGGCGCCGTACGCCCGGTGCAGGGCGTTCTGCCAGCGGCACTGGCCGCGCGCGCGGCCGGGCGCACCCTGCTGGTGCCACAAGCCAATGCCGAGGAAGCCAGCCTGGCGTCGGGGCTGAAGGTGATTGCCGTGGAGCACCTGCTGCAGATCGCTGCGCACCTCAATGGCAGTGCGCCTCTCGAACCTTACGCTGCCCAGGGCCTGCTCAGGCAGAGCCTGCCCTACCCGGACCTGGCCGAAGTGCAGGGCCAGCTGGCTGCCAAGCGCGCTTTGCTGGTTGCCGCCGCCGGCTCGCACAACCTGTTGCTCAGCGGCCCGCCCGGCACCGGCAAGACACTGCTGGCCAGCCGCCTGCCCGGCCTGCTGCCGCCGCTGGAGGAAGGCGAAGCCCTGCAGGTCGCGGCGATCCATTCGGTGGCCAGCCACACACCGCTGCAGCACTGGCCACAGAGACCCTTTCGCACCCCGCACCACAGCGCGTCCGGGCCGGCACTGGTAGGTGGCGGCAGTCGCCCACAGCCAGGCGAAATCACGCTGGCGCATATGGGGGTGCTGTTTCTCGATGAATTGCCGGAGTTCGACAGGAAGGTCCTGGAGGTGCTGCGCGAGCCACTGGAGAGCGGTCATATCGTCATCGCCCGGGCGCGCGACAAGGTACGATTTCCCGCGCGTTTCCAGCTGGTCGCCGCCATGAACCCCTGCCCATGCGGTTATCTCGGCGACCCGAGCAACCGCTGTCGCTGCACGCCGGAGCAGATCCAGCGTTACCGCGCCAAACTGTCAGGCCCGCTGCTGGACCGCATCGACCTGCACCTGACGGTCGCGCGCGAAACCACGGCGCTCAACGCCCCACCACAGGCTGGCGAAAGCACGGCCCTGGCGGCAGCCAAGGTTGCGCGCGCACGCCAACGCCAGTTGCAGCGCCAGGGCGTGGCCAACGCCTTTCTCGACCTGCCCGGCTTGCGCCAGCATTGCGCACTGAGCGATGTGGACCGCCAGTGGCTGGAGAGTGCCTGCGAACGCCTGGGACTCTCCCTGCGCGCCGCCCATCGCGTACTCAAGGTCGCGCGCACCCTGGCCGACCTGGCGGACGAACAGCAGATCAGCCGCGCACACCTGGCTGAAGCGCTGCAGTATCGCCCTGCCGCAGGCTGACTCAGCGGAAGCGCTCGACCTCCTGACGCAACTGAGCGGCCAGGCGATCCAGCTCGCGCGCGGTGTCGGCCAGGTTGGCCACCACTTCGCGCTGCTCGCCGTTGGCCTGGGCGATGCTCTGCAGATTGCTGCTGAGCACCGTAGCGGTGCTGCTCTGCTCACTGGTGGCGGTGGTGATGGCGGCGAACTGCTCGCCAGCCGCGTCGCTCTGCTCGCTGATCTGCGCCAGCGCTGAAGCGACCTTGGCGTTGCGCTCGAGACCGTCCTGCATCAGTTGCCGGCCTTGCTCCATGGTGGCGATGGCACTGCTGGTCTCGCTCTGGATGCTGCCGATCATGGTGGAAATCTCGTTGGTCGCCTCGCGGGTACGCCCGGCCAGGCTGCGCACCTCATCGGCGACTACGGCAAAACCGCGCCCCTGCTCGCCGGCGCGCGCCGCCTCGATGGCAGCATTGAGCGCCAGCAGGTTGGTCTGATCGGCAATTGCCGTGATCACGCTGACGATGCCGCCGATTTCCTGGGAACGCTGGCCAAGACCGTTGATGGCCGTGGAGGTCTGCTCCAGCGCCTCGGCGATCTGCACCAGCGCTTCGGAGGCCTGATCCATCGAGGTACGGCCGATGCGGGTCTGCTGGGCGTTGGCGTTGGCCAGGCGCTCGGTGCTGCGCATGTTGTCGGCGATGTTCTGCGAGGTCGCGCTGAACTCTTCCACCGCGCCAGCCATGCTGCTGATCTCGCCCGACTGCTGATCGATACCCTGGTAGGCATCACGCGACAGGGTGGACATCGCCTGCGAGCGCGCACTGACATCCTGCGCGGCGCTGCGAATACCCGCCACCATGTTCGCCAGGGCCTCGCCCATGTGGTTGAAGCTGCGCGCCAGCTCACCGATTTCATCATTGCCGGACTGCGCCATGCGCGCGCCGAGCTCGCCGGCCCCGAGGGCCTGGGCCTGTTGCACCAGATCACCCAGCGGCCGCAGCTTGCGCCGCAGCAGCCAGACCACGGCGATCACCGCCAGCAGCAGGGTCAGCGCGCTGCCGATGGCCAGCTGGGTGCCGACACGCCAGGTGACAGCCTGAATTTCCTCGCGCGGCATGCTCGCCAGCACCGCCCATGGGCCACCGGCAAAGGGCATGGCGACGCTGTAGAACTCGTCGCGACCATCGCTCCAGAAACCGCCCTCGCCAGGGTTGGCGATCAGTTCAGTGAGCGATTCGGGCAGGCTGCTCATGGCGGCGGCACCGGCCGGCGCTACCAGCCACTTGCCCTGCTCGTCGAGCAGCGCCAGCGAGCCGGTACTGCCGATGCGGAAATCGGTCAGGTTGCGCATCTGCAGGTTCTGCGCGTCGGTGTAGTCGAAGCCGACAAACAGCACGGCGATGACCCGCCCGGCGCCATCGCGCACCGGGGTGTACTGGGTCATGTAGAAGCGGTCGAACAATACCGCACGGCCGACATAACCCTGGCCTGCCAGCAGTTTCTGATAGGCCGGATGCTGATGGTCGAGCACGGTGCCCAGGGCACGGGCACCGTCCTGCTTGGTCAGCGAGGTGGTGATGCGCACGAACTCCTCGCCGTCGCGCACGAACACCGTGGCGACGCCTGCGGTCATGCGGGTGAAATCGTCGACTTCGCTGAAATCGTTGTTGAGCCGGGTCGACCCCAGATAGAGCGCCGGGGTCTGCAGGCTGCCAACGGCAACACGCTCGTCATTGCGCACCTGCATGCCGCCACTGAATCGTTGCTCGAACAATCCGGCCAGGCGCTGGGTGCTGTCGCGCAGACTACCGTGGAAGGTTTCCAGTTGATCGGCCAACAGGCGTGCCTCACTGCCCAGATGCTCGGCACGGGTCACCAGGTTGGCGTTGTTCAGCGAGCGCAGCGCAAATACCGTGCTGAGGCTGATCAGCACGACCAACATCAACGCCAGGGCTACGGCCAGCTGCAAAGCAATGCGAGAACGAGGAGGGGTCATGTAGGCCTCTCTGGCCTGGCGCGAGGCGGCAGGCGACAAATGGACAAGGCAAGGTCATCGTACGACCTCATGGAGGGCGCAGGAGGATACCCGACTATTATGCTTGGTCAATCGGCAGATGCCGAATGGCCATCCTTTGTTATCAGAAACCTGTATCGGCAGCTAAAGCACTCTCTCCACTGATGGCAGTTGCATGGCTGCCACCTCCGCCAACAGGTAGTCGCGCAGGCGTTGCAGGCGCGCCTGGGCCCTGTGCCCGCGCGGCCACACCAGATAATAGCTTTCACCACTGTAGACGGCCGTGGGCCAGGGCAGCCCGAGGCGCCCGCTGCTGACGTCCTCCGCGACCATCAACAGATCGCCGATCGATACGCCATAACCTCGCCCCGCTGCGACGATGCCCAGCTCCAGCATGTCGAACAACTGGCCGGTCTTCAAAGGCACCTGTTCAGCCAAGCCGGTGGCCTGCAGCCAGCGTCGCCAGTCACGGCGATCCGGCGTCGGGTGCAGTTGCTCCGCCGCCTGCAGCCGCGCCAGCGACCAGGGGCCGGCATCGAGCGCAGCGCACACCGGGATCAGCCACTCCTCGAACAGCAGCACGCTCTCCCACTCATCCGGGAACTGGCCATCGGATAGCAGCACGGCGCAGTCGAAGGGTTCATGGCGGAAGTCGACCTTGTCCACATCCATCCAGGCGCTGGTGAGCTGCACCTCGCTGTCCGGGTTGGCCAGGCGAAAGTGCGACAGGCGCGCCAGCAGCCAGCGCACGGTCAGGGTCGAGGGCGCCTTGAGGCGCAGTACCTCGTCATCCAGGCGCAAGGCGGCGCTGGCACGCTCCAGCGCATCGAAACCATCGCTCAGCCCTGGCAACAGGGCGCGAGCAGGATCGGTCAGTTGCAGGCTGCGACCACGACGCTCGAACAGGCGGCAGGCGAAGTACGCCTCCAGTGTGCGGATGTGCCGGCTCACCGCACTCTGGGTGATCGCCAGTTCTTCGGCGGCACGGGTGAACGAGGCATGACGTGCAGCGGCCTCGAAGGCGCGCAAGGCATAGAGCGGCGGCAGACGACGGGTCACGGCATCAATCCATGAGTTTTAATCATGACTGGCATGGTTTTTTTCCTTTTGTGGGCATCCGGATCAAGCCAGAGAATAGCGGTCATTGCTCATCCCCCGACAGTCTGGGGATGCTTACCCTGCCGAAGCTTTACTCATCATGAAAAATTCCCTTGGCCACGAGCTGAGTGCGCTGCTGCGCCTGGCCGGCCCGTTGATCTCCGCCCAATTGGCCCACGCGCTGATGATTTTCACCGACACGCTGATGATGGCCATGCTTGGCCCGCAGCAGCTGGCCGGTGGCGCACTCGGGGCGACCTGCTATTTCATCTTCTCGATCTTCTGCACCGGGGTGATCGCCGCAGTGGGCAGCCTGGTCGCCATTCGCCACGGAGCGGGCGACGCCAACGGCGTCACCCGCCTGATCCAGAACGGTTTGTGGCTGGCCCTGCTACTGGGTGTCGTCAGCGCCCTGTGTCTCAACGGCCTGGGCCCATTGCTGCCACATCTGGGCCAGGAGCCCGACGCAGCCAGCCAGGCCATGGCGTTCCTGCGTCCGCTGTCACTGGCCCTGCCCGGCTACCTGTGCTTCATGGCGTTGCGCGGCTTCACCAGCGCCATTGGCCATCCTGGCCCGGTCATGGCCATCAGCATCGCCGGCACCGTCGCCAACTTCGTCATCAACTACGCCTTGATCAAGGGCTGGTTCGGCCTGCCCAGCCTGGGCCTGAGCGGTATCGGCATGACCACCGCGCTGGTGAGCAGTGCCATGGCACTGGCATTGGCGCTGTATATCCTGCTCTCGCCGACCTACCAGCGTTACAGGCTGCGGCGCGGCATGGGCCGCCCTCAGCGGGCGGAGATGCGCGCCCTGCTGCGCCTTGGTCTGCCCATCGGCGGTACCTACGCCGCCGAGCAAGGGCTGTTCACCTTCGCCACCCTGTGCATGGGCGCACTGGGCAGCGTGCAACTGGCAGCGCATCAGATCGCCATGCAGACGGTGGCGCTGGCGTTCATCGTGCCGCAGGGCTTGTCCTATGCCGTGACCTTCCGCGTCGGCCTGCACTATGGCGCCGACCGCCTGCACCTGTCACGGCTGGCCGGACACCTGGGCATGGCCGTGGGCGCCGTGCTGATGCTGCTGTTCGCCCTGCTGTTCTGGCTAGTGCCGGAATGGATCATCGGCCTGTTCCTCGACCGTCACGACCCGGCCTTCGCCGAGATCGTCACCCTGGCGGTGAGCCTGCTGGCGATCGCGGCCTGGTTCGAGCTGTTCGACGGTCTGCAGAGCATCGCCATGGGCGCGATCCGCGGGCTCAACGACGGCCGCACCACGCTGCTGATCGGCCTGACCGGCTACTGGTGCATCGGTGCACCGCTGGCCTGGCTGTTCGCCTTCGCGCTCGGCTGGGGCGCACATGGCGTGTGGTGGGGACTGGCGGCCGGGCTGGCGGTCACGGCCACCGGCCTGGTGCTGGGCTTCCAGTGGAAGACGGCACGCCTGCAACGGCCGGGCGCGCTGACAGGCGAAGCCTGCCTGTCCTGACCCACCGGCCTGGAGTCGCGTCAGGCCGAGGGCGGCGCGCCGCTCAGCAGCGGCTGACGCATGCCGAACACCAGAAAGCGCGCCAACTCGGCCAGCGGAACGGCCTTGCTGATCAGGTAGCCCTGCACCTGATCGCAGCCGAACTGACGCAGCATGTCGAGTTGCTCGATATTCTCCACCCCCTCGGCCACCACCTCGAGGTTGAGGTTGTGCGCCAGGTTGATCATCGCCCGCACCAGCTGGCGATTCTCGGCGCGCTCACCCATGCCGCCGACGAAGCTCCTGTCGATCTTGAGCAGGGTGATCGGCAGGCTGTTGAGGTGGACGAACGAGGAAAACCCGGTGCCGAAGTCGTCCAGCGAGAAGCGTACGCCGAGCCGCCCGAGCGCCAGCATGGTCTGCTGTACCTGATCGCTGCGGCGCATGACCGCGGTTTCGGTCAGCTCGAACTCCAGCCGCTGCGCATCGACCCCACGCTCTTCGATCAGACGGCTGAGGGTCGACAGCAACTGGCTGTCCTGAAACTGGCGGAACGACAGATTGACCGCCATGTGCAGCGGCGGCAGGCCACGCCCGCTCAGCCACTGCATATCGCGCAGGGCACGGGAGATGACCCAGTAACCGAGCGGCACGATCAGCCCGGTCTCCTCGGCCAAGGGTACGAACTCGTTGGGCGCCAGCAGCCCGCGCTCGCTGTGCTGCCAACGCACCAGCGCCTCCAGGCCGACGATGCGTCCGCTCTTCAGGCACAGGCGCGGCTGGTAATGCAGCTCCAGCTCGTCACGGCGTAACGCCCTGCGCAACTCGCCTTCCAGATCGGCCTGATTGCGCGCGCTGCGGTTGAGGCGCTCGTCGTAGACATGAAATACGCAACCCTGCTGCCGCTTGGCCTGCTGCATGGCGGTATGCGCGTGCCACAGCAGCGGGTCGGCGCCCTCGCCTGCACGGGCATGTGCCAGGCCCAGGCTGCAGCCGATCAGCAGGCTCTCGCCGTCCACCCAGTAGGGCTCGCCCAGTTCCTCGGTAACGCGTTCGGCCAGGCGTTCGACGCGCTGCGGATCGCGCCGTACATCCAGCAGCAGGGCGAATTCGTCGCTGCCCAGCCGCGCGATCTGGTCGCAGGGCTGCAGCAGGTTCTTCAGACGCGCCACCACCTGCAGGATCAGACGATCACCCGCCTGGTAGCCCAGCGCGTCGTTGGCGTGACGGAAGTTGTCCAGGTCGAGATGCCCCAGCACCAGGCCGCGGCCGTTGCATTCGCCCAGGCGCGCAGCGAGCAGGGTCTGGAAGCCCTGACGGTTGGCGATGCCGGTCAATGGATCCTGTTCGGCCAGGCGCTGCAGGGTATGCCTGAGGTTGCCCTGCTCACGTGCATAACGCAGGCAGCGGCGCAGTACATCGGGATTGAGGCTACTGCGTACCAGCCAGTCACTGATCCCGACCGGCTCTTCGACGGGTTCGTCCTCGAGCAGCAGCACCATCGGCAACGGGCATTGATTACTGGGGGGAAGCCGATCCGGCGTCGCCAGCAGCAGGCCACTGGCGTGGTCGTCGAACAGGCTGCTGGCCGCCTCCCAGGACGGAGCGGTAATCAGCGGGAAGGGGCTCTCTAGGGCGCCCAGCTGCTCGCGCAGCAATTCGGCCCAGTCTGACGAGTCTGCCAGCAGGACCAACCGCATGGGTTCGACGAGCGTGGACAAGCAATCCCCCCAATTACCACAAGAATGATGGCGATCTGCCTCGCCTAAACGCGCCGTAATCGGCGTCTAATCAATCACATCCGGGTGAAAAGTGATGCACATCCTGAGGTATAGCCGTCAAACCGGCAAGTGGTACCAGAGTACTGCATCGTTCCCCACGCTCTGGCGCAGCAACATCCAATTCCGTGCGCCAGGCCACAGTTCCGGACGGTCGCGGCAGAACGCATCAGGCCTGTTAAAATGCGCGGCCCTTTTTCTGCGAACGATCCCATGTCCCGACTGAACCCCCGGCAACAAGAGGCCGTGAACTATGTCGGCGGCCCGCTTCTGGTGCTCGCCGGTGCAGGCTCCGGCAAGACCAGCGTGATCACGCGCAAGATCGCCCATCTGGTGCAGAACTGCGGCATCCGCGCCCAGCACATCGTCGCCATGACCTTCACCAACAAGGCCGCGCGCGAGATGAAGGAGCGTGTCGGCACCCTGCTCAAGGGCAGCGAGGCGCGCGGCCTGACCGTGTCGACCTTCCACAACCTAGGCATGAACATCATCCGCAAGGAATACGCGCGCCTGGGCTACAAGCCCGGCTTCTCGATCTTCGACGACGGCGATATCAAGGCGCTGCTCACCGACATCATGCAGAAGGAATACGCCGGTGATGATGGCGCCGACGAGGTGAAGAACCTCATCGACAGCTGGAAGAACGACCTGATCCTGCCGGACGAAGCGTTGGCCAACGCACGCGGGCCCAAGGAGCAGACCGCCGCCATCGTCTACCTGCACTACCAGCGCACGCTCAAGGCGTACAACGCGGTGGACTTCAACGACCTGATCCTGCTGCCGGTCAAACTCTTCCAGGAGCACGCCGACATTCTGGAAAAGTGGCAGAACCGCATCCGCTACCTGCTGGTCGACGAATACCAGGACACCAACGCCAGCCAGTACCTGCTGGTGAAGATGCTGGTGGGCATGCGCAACCAGTTCACCGTGGTCGGCGACGATGACCAGTCGATCTACGCCTGGCGCGGCGCGCGCCCGGAAAACCTGATGCTGCTGAAAGAGGACTACCCGTCGCTGAAGGTGGTGATGCTGGAGCAGAACTACCGCTCCACCAGCCGCATCCTCAAGTGCGCCAACATCCTCATCGCCAACAACCCGCACGTGTTCGAGAAACAGCTGTGGAGCGAGATGGGCATGGGCGACGAGATCCGCGTGATCCGCACCCGTAACGAAGACGCCGAGTGCGAACGGGTGGCCCTGGAAATTCTCACCGAACATCTGCGTACCCAGCGCCCCTACAGCGAGTTCGCCATCCTCTATCGCGGCAACTACCAGGCCAAGCTGATGGAGCTGAAGTTGCAGCACCACCAGATTCCCTATCGCCTGTCCGGCGGCACCAGCTTCTTCGCCCGCCAGGAGGTGAAGGACCTGATGAGCTACTTCCGCCTGCTGGTCAACCCGGATGACGACAACGCCTTCCTGCGCGTGATCAACGTGCCGCGCCGCGAGATCGGCTCGACCACCCTGGAAAAGCTCGGCAACTACGCCAACGAGCGCAAGATCAGCATGTACGCCGCCGCCGGCGAGATCGGTCTCGGCGAACACCTCGACGCGCGCTTCACCGAGCGCCTGCAACGCTTCACCAAGTGGATGGATCGCGTGCGCCAGGAATGCGCGCAGAACGACCCGATCGCCGCCATTCGCAGCATGGTCATGGACATCGACTACGAGAACTGGCTACGCCAGAACGCCTCCAGCGACAAGGTCGCCGAGGCGCGCATGGGCAACGTCTGGTTCCTCGTCGAGGCTCTGAAAGGCACCCTGGAGCGTGACGAAGAC
>Ga0208645_1003727_pt1 | contig 11135 bp, 25 predicted proteins | sample VirMetDEL_Sep_01_FD_184519 | JGI IMG/M metagenome (GOLD analysis project Ga0208645, IMG submission 184519) | Aqueous microbial communities from the Delaware River and Bay under freshwater to marine salinity gradient to study organic matter... | ecosystem: Environmental > Aquatic > Marine >...
AAAAAAGCTAATATACAAAAAAAGCCGCTAATTAAAGCAGCTCTTTTTCTGTTTGTGTTTTGTCTTACATAATTTTACTTTACGTCTAAAGTAACCTACTGTGTGTGTAGGATTTTTATTTAATGCTATGAGGACTTACGCCGCCTTTGACATCTGCTGCCTCTTTTTATATTTTAAATTCTTCTTCTAATTCTCTTATTAAATTTTTTAAGTGTTCAAGCCTTGCTGGATTACCATTATTTTTCCATACTTGTTCTGATTCATTTCTTAAAGTTTCTATTAAAATATTTGCTGATTCTTTTACTGTGTTCATTATGTTGGTTTTAATTAATTACATAACAAATATATAAATATAATTATAAACTACAAAACATTTTGCAACTTTTTTTTTACATCTTATTTTATCTTATCTTATCTTATCTTAATGCTTGAGCATTGGTATAGCATTGCTTCATCTGTTAAATGAGCTTTTTAATAAAAATGATATTCACCTAAATTTGGGTTTTGTAATTGATAACTTACTGCATATCTTAATGCGTCAATAGCGTGATTAAAATTGTCTACTGGTGTTTGTGATTTCTTTTCTAACCAACAATAATTGTTAAGCTCTTTTATTAAATCTGTGCTATCTTCAGTAATTACTAAATCATAATCTTGTAATAAGCTTATACCAAATGTAATTGAACCTTGTCCTTTGATTGCTGGAACTATATTACAATCTTTGCTTAATTCATTTATTAGTCTTGGTTCTGCTGAATCACCTACAATTAAATTGTTAGCAGCAAACTTTTTATTTAATACTGATATTTCGCTTGTAGTTAATTTAGGTTGATAGAAACATAGTTGAACATAAATAATCTTATTTTGTTTATCTATACTTGTTTTAATTAGTGTTGAAGGGTCATTGCTAAAACCATAATCTTGCCCAAAAACTATTTTATTTACTTGTTTAAATTCTCCGATACTCCAATTACTAAAGATAACACCTTCTGCTTTATCAAGCCAAGCTCCTTCAATAGTATGTTTATATCTTTCAGGCCTTCTTTGTTTCATTTCATTTATCTGTTCAATGTAACTTGCTGATAAATTTTCTATATTATCTAAATAGGTTGTATGACAATAACTTGTATTTCCTTTAATTAAATTACTTCCAGCTTCAACACCTTTAGCTTCAAAAAACCTTTGATAAATCCAATGTTCTTTAGTTGCTGGATTCATTATCATTATCACTCTATTTCTTGAGCCTTGTTGCCTAACTGATAAATCTATTTTATCAAATATATCTTCATCAACCATTTCTTCTGCTTCATCTATTATCCAAGTTGTAATACCTTGTAATGATTTTAGATTTGCAGTCTGGTCTCCTGATGAGGTTTTAATACCTCTAAACAATATCTTGCTTCCAGTTTCTTTACATACTATCTCATCCTTTGTTATATGAAATAGATGATTGTAATTTAACAAATCAATCTTTTCTTTAAATTCTGGAATAATAGAAATAGCAGCAGAACGCAAAGTGTATCTTGTGAATAATATCTTGTGCGGTTCATTAGATACAGTTAGCAATAAAGCAAGCGTAGATACTGCAAAAGATTTTCCAGAACCACGACCACCTGTATAAATAAAATATCTTGTTGGATTGCTTAATATTAAGAACTTATCGTTTATCATTCTTTTTCATTGCAGCAAGTAGCTCATCAAAATCAATTCCAACTTCATTCGTGTTTATATCAATAGTATCTTTAGCCGTTCCATAGCCAGAATCCATCAATGCTTTATATGCTGATACATCTCCATCCATAGCCTTCCTAACCAAAGCCAATGTGATTACATCTTCCTGTGTTAATATCTCATCTTCACCCGTTATAGGATTCTTACCTTTTCGTGCAGCTTCTAACCATCTTCTTGCTATTGTGCTTCTGTTTAAAGAGCCTTTTGGTCTGCCTTTAGGATTACCGCTTTGACCTTTTTTAAATTCGTGTTTCTTTATATTATCTTCGTTTGCCATTTTATATTCCTTTTATTGGTACTTTTAATATTGGGTTAAAGTCAAAACTCTTTTTACTTGTTCTATCTCTTTTAATTATATCTTTTCCCCATTTTTTTTGTAAATCAAAAAATTGACTTTTTTCAAAATCCAAATTTCTATATGCTGCGCAACCCCCTTCTTGTTCTGATTGTTTAACCATATAATGAGCATAGTTAATTCTTAAACATCCACCATATTTTTTAATATGTTGTAAAGTTATATCATAATCTTCTTTTAAAGGTAGATTTTCATCATATCTAATTTTATTTTTTAAATGTGCTTGAAAAGGTCCACCAATATATTGTAATGTTCCATAAGGCGTATACTCTCTATAAGCACCTTTATCTGTTACGCAATTTAAACCCCAAAATTTAAACCCAAATTCTTTGCAAACATTTGCTTGGTTTTCGCAAAATTCTTGCAATTGATTATTGTTAAATATTTTCTTTTCTTGATTTTCCCATCTTCCAACGCCACTGCAATCGTCATCAATAATTATAATACAATCTGCATCGTCATATAAATTATTTAATATCCAATTTCTTACTCTACATAAATTGCCTTGCACAGAATCTGGGCAAACTACAATATCATTTCCATTTTTTATATATTCCTTTGCTTCGCTTTCTTTAACTACTAATTTAATAAAAGGATATTTTTTTTGTGTTATGCTTTTTTCTGGTCTTTTATATGAAGGTGCAAAATATTTAATTTTCATCTTGTATTTTTTTAATTGCTTGACTTCCATTTAAAACCCTTCCAATTCCTTTGGACCATTCTTTTCCATTACATCTTCTTGCTGTTTCTGTCTGTAATCCAAATAATGTTTTTGCTTGAATCCAATCAATGTCTTTGTCAAATTTCAAAACAATATAATTGCTTTCGCTATCTAATTCAGTAGCAAATTTATTTTCTGTTTCATCATTAAATGGGTTGTTCATTTCAGTTATATCCTCTTCAGTAAATGGCAAATCTAATCCCCATTCCTGTGTTTCTTCAGCATCCCATTCATTAGCTATCATATCCCAATCCCATTCACCAAAACCAACATTATCTTTTACTATAAATTCTCGCTGTTGTTCCGCTGTTAATGTATCTGCTTGTATTACAGGCACTTCCTTTAATCCAGCTTCTTGACAAGCCTTTAAACGCATATTACCACCAAGCACAATCATATCTTCATTTACTACAATTGGTCTTATTTCTAACATTTCTGGAAAATCTTTTATTGACTTAACCAGCTTATGAAATTTATTATCCTTAATCAATCTTGGATTGTCTGGATTCCTCTTTATTTTCGATATTTTTATTTTCTCTGTTTTCATCTTCATTTAGTTTTAAGTATTCAAGTAGCTTTTCTTCTGCTTGTTTTTTAAGTTTGTGTTTCTTGTTCATATTCATTAAATAATCTTTTCATTGTGTTATATAATTCTTTTACGCAGCTTCCACAAGTAGATGGTTTCTTATTGTCGTTAAATACTCTATTATGTATTTCAAGTAGTGCAGTTTGTTCACTTGCTGATAGCATTATTTTATTTACTTCAAAAAAACCTTTTAGAAATATATATTCAGCTTCGTTTAGACATTCTATTTGTTTATAAGGAAATAGTTTATTAAGCTTTTCTTTTCTTATATCACATCCGCAATCTTTACCAAGTTTATCAAATATCCAATCAGTAGCTGCTTTGATTCCTGTTGCTTTTGTTATCTTTTCTATACTATCTCCTAAACCTTTACTTTTCATATAATCTTTTTTTTATTTTTTTTTTACATTTATTAATTACTTCAAATACTGTAACGTGACCAAGTTTAGTTTCTTTAGCTAATGAGCGAACACTATTAAATCTTTTAATATATAATTTAAATAGTTTCCTATCAAACCAATAAAATTCATTTATCAAATTATTTATATCTTCTTCTAAATACTTTATGCTTTCGCTTCTATTAGATTTTATATTTGCTATTTCAAAGTTTTCGTCTTTAGCATATTTGTTTTTTATATTAGCTTCTAATTGTATTATTTGCTCTATTGTCTTTTTAACTATTCCAAAATGTGGTTTATCATTTACAATAATTTCTCCTATTTGCAATTGATTCTTTTTAATTTGTTGTGCTATACTTAAATACATTTCTTGTATAATATCTTCAACATTAAACTCTTCTTTATCATACATTAAATTATATGCAATTAAAATACATTCTTCTTGATGTTTATGTAATATGTTTAAAACATCATTTGTTTTCATTTCTTAACTCTTCAAGTTCTAATAGTATATTAACAAAATCTTCATACCTTAAAGCTGCGTAATCATTTTCAAAATTCTTTGTGAATACTACAACAGGAGTCTTTCTTGTTCCTGCTGCATCGCCTTCACTTTGATGTAATGCTTTCCAGATGTTAAGCTTTTCTTGGTTCTTACATTCCCAGCTATACTCACTTAAAATTCCTGATGTTGTTAGTATATCGCCTTTTATAGAAAGTCCTCCACTGTTTGGCGTTCTTCTTATATTAGTGTCAAACTTCTTTGCTAAATCTTTTGCAATTCGCAATTCGAATCTTTTTCCTTTTTGGTTAGCGTTCAACATTATAATTTTTTTTGAAAGTGTTTTCTGATTTGTTCTCCAAGCTCTGCATTGTTAGGATATAAAGCACACAAATAATTAATGCTATTTTCAATAGGAGAATCAGGATTATTATAAACAGTGTCCTTTGTTTGTCTATATTCATTAAGAGTTCTTTTTTTCATATCGTTCATTTTTATCATCTATAAATGTTTTAAATAATAAAACAAAGCAACATCCAGCAATAAAGCATAGTATGTGAGACAATAATATTAAGTAAAATATCTTGTTCATTTTTTAAATTTAGTTAATTTATTTTTAAGTTCAGCAGTTTCTTTATATGCCTTGACGTTTTGCAAAGTTACTAAAGTATTTTTTTTATTAACCTCATCAATTATGCTTCTTAACTCTATAATCAATTTTAAGCTACTTTGCAGCGTTTCTACTGCATCCAATTTACTTTGTGTAACCTTACCTACTTTTAAACCTTCTTGAGCCTTTAAAAGCAATATTTCTAATTTGTTTTTTGTTATTGTAAATTCTAAATCATTCATCTTTTTAAATTTTCACTGTATAATAATTCATCGCCGAGTTTTTTATCTAATGTTTTTATTAATCTATATATTATTAAACTTCTTCTTTTTACTTCTTCTTTTTCTTCTTTAGTTGAATCAGTACCAAGATTAGCATATAAATTAGAATCAATGTGTAATAATTCATCTATCTTTTGCTTGTCGCTCCAAGTTTTATATTCCATAAACTTGTCTATGTTTTCATATTTATATTTCATTATTTTTGTTTTAATACGTTAATACCTCCTATTGTAAAACCTAATCCACTATTATAATCAAATCTTAATGGTTCACCAAGCATTGTTGGTTTTCCTCCAGTTTCTTTGTCTTTTATTTTATAAACGTGAACTTCAGTCATCATCCATAATTTATCGTGTGAAATCATCCTGTGCAAACAAAGTAGATTGTCCACGCGATTTGGAAAAACTTGCCCCCCCTCGCAGTCAGCTTTTCTTGGTGGTTGTATATGTCCATTCAATGTATGGTCTGGTGGATATACTCTTCTTGCTGCTTCTGTTTGTGGATGCATTGCTATAAACATTGTTTTACCTGTTTTATTGCAAAACTCTCTAACATCATTACACACTTGATAATTCCTTTCAAATTGTGATATTCTCCTATCGTGGTTTATTCCAGTGTAAGGGTCGATTAAACATCCATCGCAATCTTCATCTTCAAATATCTTTAATAGTTCTTTATGGTTGTAAAGCTTTTTATTATCTACAAACTTAAAATACTTGCTTATTTCATCGTGATAAAATAAATATTCGTTTAAGTCTTTAATTGCTTCACCTGTCCACATTTGTATTATATCTCTTTTTAATTGTCCAGCATTGTTTTCGCCTGACCAGATGCACCATTTCTTTTTATGTAATTTACTTAATGCAGTTAAATACCATAATATAAAATTTGTTTTACCTACATTATCTAAACCTAAAAACATATTAAAGTTGCCTTTTTTATATAAGAAGTATTCATCCAGAGTACAACCTATGCCAATACCTTTTTTAATTTTACCTTGCTTAAAAGCTTTTAAATATGGTATTGTTGCTTTATCTTCTAATATCATTCGTCAAGCAGTTTTTGAAGTTCAGGAGTTACTTTCAATAAATTGTCATCTGCATATTTATCTTTTCTTATTTTATCTTTTCTTAATGCTTGAGCATTGCTTGAGCTTTGCTTGCCTCCTTTTCTACCTGCTGCAACTCTTTTTTTATGTGCAACTTTTCGTTCTTTTAATTGTTCATCAAGCCAATCAATAATAATATTTTTTCCTTTTTGTTTTACAATTCCAAAATGGATTAAGCTTCTATAATAGTCAGGTATAATTGATTTGTATTGTTCAAATGGAACTTTACATTCTTTGCTCCAGTAATAGCAGCAAACTTTCATAAATGCTCCTTGTTGCTCATAATCTAAAAAGCTAATAGTACCTGTTAGCCATTGATTAGGATAAAATTTAAAGTAGGGTAATTCTTTCATAGTTAGTTGGTTATAGTTTTTTAAATTTATATAAATCTACATTTTTAATTTCAAACATATTTTCTTCACAAGCAAATTTAGTTTCATCATCTCTTGTTCTTATATCGCCTTTTTTATATAAAATACCTTTTGCTAATATTTCTTTTTTTGGTATATATCCGCATATTTGAAATGTATTGTTTTTGATGTTTATAGAAACAAACACAATAAAATCACAGTTATATTTTAATTGACATTCAAGAAAATTATTTACATAATGTTCTTTACAATTTACATTTCTTGACATTGTTTTTACATCAATACTTTTATCATTATAAATAATATCAATACCATTATCAAAACCTTTTTTTAATTCTGGATATTTATTATATATTAAATTATAAAATTCTGTTTCTCCTATCAATCCAATAAGTTGTTTTTCTTTGCTTCCATCAAATTTTCCTCTTTGTGCTATATTATTTGATTTTAACCAATTCCAAATTTTATTTTTATTTTCTAAATTAATATTATATATCTTCATAATTGTTATAGGCCTCTATTTCATTATCATTAAGCTCATCAAAACTATAATTAAGTTCTAATTTACCATATTGCATTTCGTTATCATTGTAAGCAGTTTTTTTACTACCAAGACAAATTGAGTGAACTCTATCTGGATTACATAAATTAGTTCTTATAAACTTTTTTGATATTCCAAAACGATTAGAAAGATATTCAATTGATTTACCTTTGTTTAATAAAATGGAGATAAGGTTTTTTTCCTTATCCCCAAGTATATTGTCATATTTATATTGTGAAGTCATTTATAAAAAATTATTCCGTTTTTTTTAAACTCATTAATTATATAATCGACTTTAAAAGGGTAAATCATCTGAAGCACTACTTACAGCTTGTTTAACTGCTTTTTCTTCAGGCTTCCAAGTATCAACACTAATGCTTACATCTTTGCCATATTGGTCTGCTTCTGGTTTGATATTAATGTTAAGTTTAACAAACTTGTTGCCGTTATACTCTTGTATGTATTCAGCTATCTTTGAAGGATTAATAGTTACTTTTAACCATTTGTCATTCATAACTTTACCGCTTCCACAGTATATTGTTTCTTCTTTATTCATTGTTTATTTGTTTTTATATTATTTCTTCTATTTCTGTTGCTACTTCTATAATTGTATTGCTATATCCTTGAGGCTCACCGTTCCATTCTGTAAACTTTTGTGTATAATGGTCGTAATCCATCCAGCCTTTAAATAACAAACTCTCATCTAATTTATAAACTTGTACATTAAAAGGTACAGTTGTTTCAATAGCTATTATATAAGCATCACATTCTTTGCTAAATTGTTCTTGATACATTGCTAATTGCATTTTATAATCATTGTAATACAAATCTCTATAAAATCTATTTCCAGCATCATTAGTTGTCTTAATATCAACAACACATTGTTTACCTTCAAAAGTTGTAATCATATCAGCAAAGCCTTTAAAATTAACTCCTTTGTGTTTCCAAGTTAGTTTAACTTCTTTGTCAGTTGCGTTAGCTAACATTGTTTTGACAACCTCGTGCTGCGTAGCATTATTTAAAATATTATTTGCTGCATCAAGTTCAGATTGTTTAATAATTGTTTTATCTTGGTTGGTTTCGCTAAATTCTTGCCAAACTTTACCTGCTCTTCTTGCACCTTCAAATACTGCAAAGTCATCATTAAAACTTTCTGGTTGTAATAATAATTTATGTACTAAAGAACCAAACTGCATTGCATCAGTTGTTTTCATTTCTTTATTCCAGTAAGCCAATAAATGATTTGGAGACTTCTTAAATTGCGATAATGCACTATAACTTAAACTATTCTTTTTCATTATTGTTTGGTTTAGTATGTTTTACGTATTCAAGAAAAGCTTCACTCATTTTTTCAGTTTCTGATTGCTCCTTTTCTAATTCTTTTAATAAAAATTCGCATTGATTTTTTATGTTTTCTATGTGGTCAAATATTGTCATAATTATTGTTTTTTAAAGTTATCTGCTTCTACATCTGAATAAATACCATATTCATAAGCATTAATTAATTTAAGTGTTAATCTATCCTTTAATCTTTTTTCTGCCATTGCATAAGGATAAGGAGCTTTGCAGTTTTCTGGTGATGCTTCACCTGTACTCCAAATGATTTTATTACCTCTTTTAGCATCTCCAACAATAGCAACATCTTTATTGCTATCTCTATATATTGTAGGCGCTCCAAATTGTATGTTTTCTTTTGCTGCTATCTTTTCGCAAGCATCGTGAGTAATAATCCACATTGAGCGTGAACCTCTTTTAAGTTCCCAAAAATCATCTTTAGTTAAATTGTATCTCTGTGCTATTTCTTTAATTTTCATAGTTTTGTATTTTAGTTAATATAGTTTTTATTTTATTTATTCTTTGTTCATTATAGTTAATATTTAATAGTTGCATTTCTTTTGCAATTGTATCAACTATTGCCATATAGCGGCCAAACCTATTTTTGTGTATTTCTAAATCATTAGAACTTAAATTAAAGTTTGGATTGCATATAACTCTTTTATTCCAATTAGCTTGTATAATTATGTTTAATAATCTTTGAGCTAAAAAATTATGTCTTTCGTAACGTTCCCAATGTTCTAAATAATCATTGTGCGAATTATAATATATATTGGATTGCATCATTAGTTTACTTTATTATAGTTCTCCATTAATTCAACTAACACTTCACTATAAGAACGTCTGCCGTTGTTTCTGCATTTCTCTTGAAATTCTACAAGTGTATCAATTTTATCTGCTTTTACATAAAAGGTTCTTGTTGTGTATTTTATTTCTCTATTCATTTTATTTGTTTTTAATTTTATTATAAAATCTTTCTGCATCTATTTTATTAAATAAATCTTCAATGAAATCATTATCATTATTCCACTTTTCAATGATTTGCTCATTAGTTGAATCATCTATATAATATGTATGATTGTTAATAGTTATATAAACTGAATCTTTTGACCTGATGTCTATTTTCATAATTGTTGGTTTTAAAATATAAATATAATTATTTTTTTAATATTAAGTTTAATTCTTTTGCAACATAATTAATATGTTTTTGAGTTGTCATCGACCAGTAGCCTAATTGATGTAGTTCATTTCCTTCAATAGTTGCAACGTGAGTTACATAGCTAATTACTTTGTTACCTTCTATTCTTAAATTTTGCTTGTATCTTGATAAATTCATAATATAATTTTTAAGTTTGATTATTCAAATATAAATATAATTATAATACAAATTACAAAAGACACTAAAAAAATATACTTATATCTTAAAATAAATGTGTTATTCTCGCAACTTGTCCAAATTGCTTATGAAATATAAAGCTTTCTATTCCTTTATTATTACTTGATTGATAACCGCTCTTGTGATGCCATTGGTCTTGTTCCGATGGGCTGCGTAAACTTTCTAATTTTACACCGACAAAATCTTTACTCACTTTATGGTGAACGTGCTGCGTAAACATATATCTATATTTAGTGCTGCTCCATTCTTTGCACTCGTCTGCCATTAGCATTGGAAGTAAGTCCCATTTTATTTTATCACCGTGACAAGAACCAATTAAATTATTATGATACTTATGGTATTTACGCATAGTCAAATCAATATCAAAAGAAACATTTTTACTTAATCTAAAATGCGCCTGTAATACTTGAGCCATTAAAAAACCTGTAACGTGGTCGTGGTTTCCAGCAGTAAACAGAATCTTAACATTTGCTAACTGCATTAACATTTCAATAATTTCTACCATTAAACGCTTTGCAATCATAAAGTTATCACTGAACAAACCATCTGTATCTTGTGGAGTTCCTGCTGTTGTAGTATTCTTTAAACTATCAACGTGCAATAAATCACCAGATAATAAGAAAACAACCTCATCAATACAAAATCCTTTAGCTTTATCAATACAACCTTTAACGCCTTCTAAAGCTCTAATTACTGCAATCTGTGTATTGTATTCAGCGCCACTTACAAAGCTCTTACAAAGCTTGCCAATATGTAAATCACTTGGGCAACAAAAGAACAAATGACCATCGATTTTCTTTCGGTGCTTTATCTTTGTGTATTGCGGTGAATATTCTTTTAAATCTTTTATTAAATCTTCGCATAACTTTTTTAAATCTTGTTCTTCTTTTTTAGGTTGCTTAAAATATAAACTTGCATTTTTGTTTTTAATCCATCCACTATGTAATGTGTCAGGGTCTAATCCTTCTTTTTCACATTCGTATTTAGCGCGCCTATATTGGTCTATTATTTCAGCTTCATCTGGCTTTAGTCTGTATCTTGGGTTTGATTTTTTATTCTCTGAATACCTTTTGTGATGATGTTTGTTTTTATTCACTTTTTTGAAATAAAAGCTAAATATAATTAATTTTTTCGCATTGAGCTTCCAAAGTAGAAACTGAAAATACTCAAAACAATTCCTTCACATAAACCGATTAAAGT
>Ga0208645_1003734_pt1 | contig 11114 bp, 38 predicted proteins | sample VirMetDEL_Sep_01_FD_184519 | JGI IMG/M metagenome (GOLD analysis project Ga0208645, IMG submission 184519) | Aqueous microbial communities from the Delaware River and Bay under freshwater to marine salinity gradient to study organic matter... | ecosystem: Environmental > Aquatic > Marine >...
GCATTAACTGTATAGCATCCGCTTCGTGTTCAAGCAAGCATATATCCTCTCCTGCTATCTCTTTATAAGCTTTTGTATTACGTGTTGATGATTTTACTATTTTATATTTATCAAGCTTATGAGGCTCTAATATTGTTGTATGAAAATATCCTCCGATTAAAAAAGCGGGATTGGGTGGTGAAGGTTTTTTAAATTCTAAAGGATTATTTAAGAGAGCTGATATATCACTATTGCTTAAATAAGTTTTACCAAACTCTCCATAATAATCTTCGTCATTACGTAACCTTTCAATTGCTTTTTTATTATTCATTAAGTTGTTCTAAAGCCTCAGCTGTTATAGTATATTTTTCTTGAAGTGTTTTCATTAAACCTCCATTTGCTAAAAACTTTTTAGCTTGATCAATATTTTTCATATCAATTAAAGGTTTTTTGTTTTGCATAATTTTATTTTCAAGATTATTAACTTGAGCTTTTAATGTTTGTCGCTGCATATCACGGCCATGCGTATTTGTCGCGTCCGAATCAGCTGTATCATCAATAAGCAATAAATTACCTAAAGCATATTTTTTACCATAAGAAGATGCTGAACCAAATTTTTGTGGCATTTGCATGCCCTTTTGATTAAGATCAACACCTACAATGGCGGTGCCTTCAATTTGATCACCAGTCTCTGCATCTACAATTGTAGCAGTACTATGAATTATAGGAAATTCAGATCCTAATGTTAAGTTTTCTCTTATTGTAACATAAACGCCATACTTCTCATTATATGGTTTTAATGCTTCTAATATATCTTCCGCAGATCGGAACATATAGTTGCCAAAATTATTTTTTCTAGACTTTTTAGCTTTAAAGTCTGCCTGAATAGCGCTAAGCTTCTCTCGTATGTTCATTAGATTCAATTATTTGATAGTTAATATAAATTCCGTTTTTGTAATATGTTACAATGCCATCTCCCGTAACTTTTGTAACTTCATCATTAATAAAACCTTCCATAATTAAGATGTTAGATCATAAATGATGTTGTTCTTTTTAAATAACCTTCGCTTGTTATATTTTTTTATTGTACCAAATATTGTTTGCCCATCTACTAAAGTGTTGTTGTGATAAGAATGATCGTGCCATATTTTTTCTTTTTGATTTACACCGATACCGGTTAATTGTTGATTAGTTATTGGAATATATTTGCCACCTGATACCGCATTAACAGTACTTAAATTATAATTAGGTTGCTTTTGTTTAGGTGCATTATCTTTATAAGAATTAGGTGGTTGATCACCCTGTCTTATAAACTGCAATTCATCTATTGTCGATAGACAATATTTATATTTACTTTTAAATTTATACATAATATTATAGTGCAATTTTACGTTAAAGGGACCTTAATCTTTATAAATTTTCAATTTATTTTCTGCCCAATCATATACTTTTGACGATGACTTGATACCATTGGTAACTACAAAATAAGCTAATTCATTAAGTGCATCATCATTTGATCTTAGTTTAGTTAATAAACGTTGTTTTTGTTTCTTAACATTTTCTACATTCATACTAAAATATGAAGCTATGTCTTTGATTTTCTTAGGTTTAGAATATATATCATCTAAGCCATAAAACATTTCTATCATGACATGATATTTAGGTACATACTTTAATAGCCAACCTTTTAAAAATTCACCCAGTTTTTCGTAATCATAATCGTATACTTCTTCGTCTATAACGGATAGTACATCATTATCAAACCACTGAGGAAACAATACAGTTATAAATCCAAAACCATTTGAATAACGTTTTTTGTCTTCATTATTCCAAACACCTTTTATAGGCCGCTTTGATCCGTCTGCATTTTTTTTAACTTCATCTGCAACTAAACCTTTTATACTTATATTTAAGTATTTAGAAATAGCTTTCTTGCGATCTAATTTAGTTTCTAATGAATTTATTAAATTCCAGTCTATATTAGACCATGATTTTAATAAAGCATAATACCCTTCTTGATGTAGATCATTGATATTTACAACACCTATAGCAGAATATTCTTTTGAAAAACTATTTGCAATTTTAGATGCCATTTTAAAATAATCTAAAGGTATTTCAGATTTTAAATTAGAAATTGATGATTGGTTTAAAGCATATATTTTTTTATTAAAATTTTTCATATGCGTAATAATTTTAAACGTCTGCTGTATTTTTTTATAAGTTTAGCTTTTATTTTTAATTCCTTAACAGGAATTCTATTTCTTGCTTCTCCTATTAATACAATGTCTATAATTTCGTGTCTTAAAGAAATTATTTCATTAAGCAAAAACTCTCTGTGTTTTTCTGTTCTGCTTTTAGTGTCAATTCTTATTTTTCCTATTTTTATTATCATTTTTTGGTTTTCTAAAGTCTTTTATTTTTGTAGCAATATTAAAACCATTGCTTGATATTAAGTGTTTATACAGTTTATGTGATCTCATATTATTTTTTTAAAGTGAATGTCCACATCTGGTGGGAATTGTTTTAAAATGTGCTCGCAAGCTTGTTCCTGCACGTGTATAGCAACTTGAGTATTAATCATATACTTATGTTGCTTACCTCTATCGTTTATAATCATATATTCTAATATACTCATTAGTATAAAGGTTTAGTGTGTTCTGGGTCTGTTTGCCAATGCTCCATAATGTGCTCGCCAGTTGAATTATCAATATAATAGGTTTCAGTGCCTATTGTTATAAATACTGAGTGCTCAGATCGTACATCTATAATCATATGTAATTCCAAAATGAATCGACTTTCTCGATATAAGTTAAACCATTCTTTTTAAAATGCAAAGTTTTATGCTTATCAAAGCTGGGTGGTATTTCACCAACAGCATAAGGTTTGAATTCTACTGTTCTATTTGTTAATGTATTTGTTAATTTAATTGTTTTCATATTTGTTATTTGATTATATAGTACATGTCTAATATCTTGTGCATTGCGTCCTCGCTAATCTCATTAGAAAGAACCATACTGAATAATAATTTTCTCATAGCTGTTTACTCGTAATTGCGAATAGTTTTGAATAGAGGGTGTCTATATGAGCCAGATGGTGTGCGTTGGAAGTATGTGAATGTGGCGGTTTTGCCAATATACCATTCAGCTATATCATACATTTTTTCTAGTACAGGCATTTTGTCCATTACTGGCATTCCGAATTCGATACCGTTAGCGTCTCGTGCAAGAAATTTGCCGATCGTGCCAGTACGTTTGCCCTGGCCTTCCACCCACCCAATGATCGTTGCTTCGGTGTCGTGGAAATCTTTGAACTTTTGTAAATTGTAACTGCGTTTGTTTTCATATGGTTTGTTATTACGTAAGATTGAACCTTCATAGCCTAACTCAAGAAATCGTTTGTGCCATTCAGTCGCTGATTCAATAATTGATACTTCGTGTGTTTCAACTATTTTGCAATATTGCAATGCAAATTCTTTATGTAAGTTTTTAATACTTTCGTTACGATTTCTAAAACTATTATCAGGTGTTTCAGGCATAAATATATCGTAGTTGTGAAATTGTATTACTTTAGCTTCGTTACGCTCAGCATCAGATGGTGTTTGCTTACGCACAAGTGAGATAATCTTATTGAAGTTATCTTTGTAATTGTGATTGTATAGCTCACCGTCTAGCACGACGTGAGGATATTTAGCAAACAAAGGTGCAAGCTCATCTAGTATGTGCTGAGCGTTCATAAATTGTTTATGGTTACGTGAAAACGCACCGTCTTGAGTAATGTAGCAACGTACACCGTCCAGCTTCGGTTGAATAAAAGAATCTTTATCAAATTCTTTTTTACCTACTGGGTGTGCAAGCATTACATTAAAGGTTGTCATATTCTTTTTTGATTTTTTCATATATTTCTTTAAGCTCGGTTAATAATTCATATTTTTCTTCTTCTAATAATTTTTTTGCAGTATCTTCTAATTGAAGCATTTGCTCTGCTAATAAATCTTTTTGTGTATATTCTTGGCTATATTTTATATTGCCAAAAGCATCAATATCTTTGCTAAAAAATTCTTGTGGACCCATAGCATCAAACGATACTATTGTTTTGTTTGGGCCTAGATAATCTTTAAGTCTATTAAATACCTTATCAGCTATCATATCTGATAATAGCTCCATTTGATCTTGGGTCATATTCTAATTCTTTAAACATATTATTAATTTCTTCACTTATATTATCACTTAGCAATAAGTTTTGTAACGTATTTTTCATATTTATTTTATATAGTTGTTTGTTGTGCATAGCATTTCCATTGTACGCCAAACTCTTAAATCTCTAATTGCACCAAAAGCAAGATCAAACGTTTGTTGGCTATCAATACCCGCTAGGCCATTGTGTCTGTTTTTAAAATAGTATTTAACTTCATACTCACCATGATGAATTTTAGAATAGAGTTTATTGCTTATTCTTTCATCAACATATTTTTGCATTTCTTTTTTATTCATTTTCATCTTCTGTATGTTGTTCAACGTAATCTTCTACTTCATATTCATTAAAGAATTGTTCAATGTCTGAACAATATATTACCGTTTCTTCGTCGTCGTAATCATATGTTATATCTTTAATACGCTCAATAAGATCGTCAAAGCTTGGTTCATAATAATATACGTCTTCTTCCCAATTTATATTTCTATCATCATTAGTTATAATGAACACTTCATAGCCATCAACCGTGCTCTGAGTATATATGCTTAGCTCTGGGTTGCGAGGAAAATCTTCTGTGATTTTTACATTAAGTAATTTTTCTAGTTTTTCAATCATTGTATTTAATTTAATATTAGTTGCGGTGACAGGATTCGAACCTGTGACCTCGAGTTTATGAGACTCGCGAGCTAACCTCTGCTCTACACCGCTAAAAATTAGGGCCTCACCATTGCTTTTCGTTTACACTCCCACGCTAGCCAAGAGGTACGCCGGTTTTTTTGGCCCTATATAAGATACTGAAGGCACAGCTCATTACCTGTATTTTAACTAGTATATATCACTCGTCAGCGACCTTCAGTAATATATTAACGTTTCTCTATCGGTTCTCGTTAATAATTTGTGGACGTGGTAGGAGTTGAACCTACGTTTGCTGATAGTGTACTTTCGAACTTTTTCAGCACTTACCCGTCACGCCCTATTTTCTTCGCCAAGTTCTATGAACATTTGCACTTGTAGCTTGGTCGACTATTTGTACTTCAAGAACTTGTTTGTTTGCAATGATTGGTACGTAGCTATATAGTTGTGTATCAGAGCATTGCACACATTTATTGTAGCCAAGATCAATTCTTGCTTGTGGCATTACATTGCCGCATCTACAATATTTCATAATTGTTGATTTAATATATAATTTATAATTTGAGAGGGCGTACCTGTTACGGTAGACTCTTCGCCGTACAAATCTTCAAATTTTAATTGATAAAACTTTGGTTTGTGTATAGCAAATTGTGTGTCAAATTTATTTCCCGCCATCTTCATTCATTTTTTTATCTCGTTCAATTAATTCATCTAGTTTGCCACCTTGAATAAATTCATCAAATCTTATTAATAAAAAGTTTTGAATATCTTCATACTCAAAGCCGTCGTCAATAGCAGGTTTAAGTCTTTCAAATGCATAGTCTATTTGCCATGTGTCAACTAGCTTTTCAATTCTTTTCATTTTTGAATTTAGTAGTAAGTAATCTTGTAATTTCATATTATTATTATTTATTTGTTATTCATATATATTATCACGTACAAATTAATTTTGTAACGTATTTTCTTTAAAATATTCGCGTATTTGATTCATGAGTGATAAACCAATATCGTAATTATTATAAACATAATTAACTTTTTGGTCAATATTAAGTTCTGTCTTGCTTGTGTTAACATAATCTAATATGTCAATATGTGATCTGTTCATTTGGTTACTCTTTTAATTAAACTAAATAATAGTTGTTGTTTTATTTGTAATTCTAATTCGTATAAATCATCAAATTCAGATAATTCAAAATCTGATGGGTCCATTTGCCAATGTATTGTGTTGTTAATGTGTTCATCAACTTCTTCAATAATTTTGTCGGCTGTATTTGCTATTAAATTTCTATCGTACATGGTTATATTATTTTTATATATTGATTTTCTTCGTTCCAAGCTTTACTAGTCATATATCCAGTTGTATAATAAATGTTATTATCTAGCAATTGCATCATTTCTTTATATTCTTTTGTTGCTTCAGGGCGTTTGCATTTTTTAATAAAATGTATTGTTCTAATGCCTTCGCGATCGTTGCCGTAAAATATCCAATTTTTCATATTACCATAATTTAATTCCGCATTCGGTGCACAGAGGCATTGTATCTACGTGTGTATTATAAAATTCTATTTCTTCTTCGTGTAATGGTTCATTACAATAGCTACATTCCATCATATTAATATCCGTATTTAGTATAATGTTTAATTGTTTCAACACTTGCTTTGTTAAAAGCATGTACTCTATCTCTGTATTTTTGATCGGTACAATATTTTTTCATTGCATTTACGCTAGTATTACCGTGATCTGTTCCGTATTTTTGCTCAAACTTAGCTATTTGTAGCAATTTTTCATCCATCATTTGTTTAGTTATATTCATTATTTGTGATATTTAATTATTCCTCTTACATCTTTTTCGTCAAAATCCCAACGATTTAATATTCTATTTACTATTTCGTTTTCAGAAACGCCTTGTTTTTCCCAGTTATCTATTAATTCGACAATGTATTCTACTAACATATTATTTTATTTTATTATATTATCACGTTGTTTTGTATTTTGTAACGTATTTTTGTGTATAGCAATTACAAATATTTTTCTTGTTGCCACTGAGGAATTTCAGAATTTAAACGTTTATAGTATTCTAATTCTAATAATTCAATTTGTGCTTTTGATATTTTTAATATCTTATTTCTTTTTACTTTACGATTTCGCATTCTGTTTCAATTTCTTTAATAGTTTCATCTAATAATTTTTCCATCTCATCCCATAAATCAAACACGTCATTGTTTACAAAATAATCATAGATACAAATAAACGCCGCTTGATAGATATCATCTGGACGACCGTATACGTCATGATCAAGGAAATAATACTCTTCGTTATTTGTTAAGTATTCTTTACATTCGTATTCATATATTACAGCATTGTTGATATAATCATGGAAGTATTGATAAAAATCATCACTATCATTTATTTCGCCGCCATGAAATGCTAACCAAGCTTCATCTTGAAAATCGTGTAATAAGTTTTCTAATTTCATTTGTTTATTATTTTATTTATTTCTTTTATTGCTAAGAATTTTCTTGCTTGATACATTTGATAGTCAAGTAATAACTCTTCTTGTTTGTCTAAACTATTTCCACCATTATTTATTGCTAATTCAATTTTAGCCATTTTGTGATCAAAATCTTTTACTATTGTATTTAATTCTTCTATACTATTCATATATCATTGCTAATAATTCAAATTCATCTTGTGTTATTAATCCTTCCCACATTGCTACTACTAAATGAGAAACATCTCTACCTGTTTTTTTATTTGTTATAATCATAATTGTTCTTTTACTATTTCTATTTGTTCTTTAATTTCTTTAATTCTTTCTGTATTTTTTGCATCAGTTACTTGTTCAAGTATTGTTTCGAGTGCTAAAATTATTAAGTATTTATTCATAATTTACTAAAGTTATTTATTATTTCTAATTCTGTTTTAAATTCTTCTTTTTGAAATTCATTTAACTCATTTAAGTAGTCAACATCATTTGACATTTTAACATAATCTTTTAATGAGAAATATATTTTATCAATTTCGTTTTGTGTTAAGTTTACTTTCATACTTCTTCTACTTTTAATATATTATCAATTCCAAAATGTAATATAACTTTTTCAATACTATCACTTTTCATATATTTGATCCAGTTAGTAGGTACTCCTCTTTTATTCCAAGTTTGTACTTTAGTTACTTTAAACATTTTCATAATTTCTATTTTTTATTTATATTAATTCTTTATTAGCATTTGGTTGTAGGTGATAAACTCTATAATAGTATTCTTCTATACTTTCATTATATTTCATTTCTATTTTACTTTCAACATAAATTAGATTTTCATTTTGTATTTGTTGTTTACTTCCATAGTAGTTAGGTAAGTGAATTCTTTCCATTTCTTCTAAGATAAAGTTTTTTAAATCTTTCATATTTTATTATTTTATTTACATTTATATTATCACTTTGTTATAGATATTGTAACGTACTTTTAGGAATATTTTTTACATTTATAAAACTAAAACCTTTATTTGTAAATTCAATTAAATTATCTTCTTTTAAATAAAACTTAAATTCTAGTAAATCATTTATTTTAAAACCTATGTATTTGTTATTATTAAATTTAAACTTTTTAGTATTTATAAGTTTTGATTTGTAGTGATTTGTTTTAAGTTTTGCTAAATTTGACATTGTTTATTATTTTTTATTTACATTTATATTATCACTTTACTATAAGTATTGTAACGTATTTTTTTAATTATTTTCTATTTTATAACCTTCTATTACTCTATAATAAAACTCTTCTAAACATTCATTATATTTCATTTCAATTCCTAAATCTTTAAAAGCAAATTGTAAAATATACTTTTCATTTTCTATTTGTTCTTTACTTCCATAATAGTTTTCATTATTTACTAACTCTTCTAATTCTACTTTTACAATTTCTAACATTATTCTTATTTTTTATTTACATTTATATTATCACTTTATATTATATTTTGTAACGTATTTTTATAATAAATATATAAAATGTCCCTTTTTGAATATTTTGCACTATAATATAATATATAACTTTAATAACTTAAAGATCTTATATAAACATTGTATATAATTCAGTAAACCAAATACTATATTACATTAATGATAATTTATCATAAGTGTAGGTATAACACAAGATCTCTGAGTATATTGCAACAAAACATAACAATATCTACACATATTGTGACGAAAGCTTTAATACAATGAATATATGACAATGAAATATATGTAATATCAAATATATTGCGTCACCATATATGTAACAGATCATTGATTTTACTACATTATTAATAGAAATTACATTGTATTACTGTCAATATGGGGGTACTTTATTAATTGACTTTCCTATGTACTTGATTATCATATACATATGTGTAATACAAAACCTCTATATATCTAACTATTTTAATTTAATCGAATGAGTAAAGAATACACCCACATTAAAGCTAATGGCATCCGTAACGAGCTTAAAGAGATGCGTAAGGCTGTGGACAAACTAACAGCAGCTATGATTGAGATACATCTGGCACAAACAAACGATCATGAAAAAGTTAATCAGCGTATTTGCACTTGTAATCCTGACGGGATGTAGTGCGACTAGAGACATTAAATATGCAGAGTACCGGGAGATTACCCAGGATGTTTGCATAGATAACCAGCACGAGGTGCTTTTAGCACAGCATTTATACTTACATATGTTAAAACCTGCGGTTGTTAAAACATTCGATAATGAAAAAGAAAAGAAGTAAACACAGCGTTACAGCGCTTCAAAGCCCCTTTACTAAGAAGGATGCATGTTACTATAGTGTTAAAGCTAGGTATGATGTATTCCCTTCTGCTTACGCCTCTGGGGCTATAGCAAAATGCCGTAAGGCTGGGGGACCAAAAAAGAAAAAATAAATTAAACATTAAATTATCATGGGAATAGGACCACAAAATTTAGGTGCACCGGGTATGTCTGGAAACAGTAAGCCCTGCGGGTCACCGTTAAAAAAGATTAGTAATTCATTAGACGGTGAGGGTGCAAGCCCTCTAGCAAAGAGTGGATTCAACATTGCAGCTATAGAGGCCAAGCAAGCGGGAAAAGAAAGTTTTAACTACGGCGGAAAAGAATTCCCAGTAAAATAATATATTATGTATAAGCAAAAACCAGGAGACCCTTTAAAGAAACTAGATTCTCCAACTACATTTAGAGAAGACAGCCCAATGATGAAGATGGCTAAAGATGGATCTAACCCACTGTTTAAAATGGATAGTGGTCTATACAAGAATGGCAAGGACAAAAAGAAAGATGACTTCAACTACAAGTCAGATATGGGTGGCTACAATCCAACTGTAACATCGTATGAAGGCGATGCGTTTGTAGGTAAAAGAGGTGGCAAAGCTCAAAAGACTGGTGCTAAGGTATCAGGTTTAACTGAAGGCACAAAAGGCGAAGATGCTAAAACTTTCAGAGGTAAAGTTACAGGTCCTGCGAAGTCAACTAAGAGTGAGCAAAGCCGTAGAGTAAAAGGAGCTACATACTCAAGCTAAATGAAAAAGGTTAAAGCACCTGCTGGCTATCATTGGATGAAGAAAGGTAAGGGGTATAATCTAATGAAGCATACGGGTAAGTTTGTAAAGCACCCCGGGGCTTCTTTGTATGCTAGCTTTCCTATACAAAAGATACATAAAAGTGGCAGTAAGAAAAACTAAAAAAGGATTAGCACTTAAACGTTGGTTTAAAGAGAAGTGGACCGACGAAAAAGGTAATGCTTGCGGTTCCACTAAAAATAAGAATACAAAAAAATGTCGACCATCGAAACGGGTGTCCGGCAAAACAGTTAAAACCTGGGGTGAGATGTCACCTTCAGAAAAAAAGAAAGCTGTTGCAGAAAAGAAAAGAGTAGGGATGGGAAGGAAAACATCCCAAATAAGAAGAAAATCTACTAAAGCAAAAAAGAATGCAACTACCAAAAAACGGCGTAGCTAAAGAACTAAGATCATACATAGGTTCTTTATTTATATTTTTATTTGTAATAGGTATTATAATTACCCTATTGCAGTTTCCAGTATTGGAATCAAATAAAGAAGTAGTAATGGTTTTAATAGGTACTGTAGCGGCCTCAATACCTACAGTAATAAGTGCAATCACAGGAACTAAGCCTGATGATGTAAATGCATTGAAAGGAGATGTTGCTAAGCGAGATCAACAAATTGAACTATTGATTAAATCAAAAGATGATCTAGAAGCTATGGTAATTGATCTGCAAAGAGAGATACTAAAAAATCAAGATGAAATCATGGACAAGATTGTT
>Ga0208645_1003736_pt1 | contig 11113 bp, 7 predicted proteins | sample VirMetDEL_Sep_01_FD_184519 | JGI IMG/M metagenome (GOLD analysis project Ga0208645, IMG submission 184519) | Aqueous microbial communities from the Delaware River and Bay under freshwater to marine salinity gradient to study organic matter... | ecosystem: Environmental > Aquatic > Marine >...
AATACTGCCAGGCGTATGTACCCGCTGACAAGCTTGGCCAAGTGCCAATTTTAGAAAGTGTAAAAGTCCCTGCATCTGTGATTGCCTTGTAAGTATAACCTGCAGTATCACCACGACCAATAAGGTCAATGCGCCCACTGCTGACCGATACAGCAGTATCAAAACGAAAAATAGTGGTGCTTCCAGCGTAAGCATAATCAGAGGTAGTACCGTTAAAGGCTCTTGAAGCGTCGGTAGGCAAAGGTGATGCGTCAACTTGCGGGGAGATTGAAATGTTGTTGACAGTCCACGTATTCCCATTCCCACTAGTGTCCGTCCCTAATGCGGCGGCGGTGCTGTTGTCGTCGAAGAGGAGGTGGAAACCGTTGGTGCCGTAGGTGCCGGTGTATGCCTTGGGTTGCCAGATGCCGTTGGCGTCGAACTGACCGAAGCTGGTGGGGTCTAACGCTTGGCCGTCGATGAAGTGAATGTCGGCGAGGTAGGCGCTGCAGGAACCCGATACCGCTGGAAGTGCTCCGATGTAATGAAGCGATGCTCCGTTTATATAAGTATCACTATTTTGAGGTATTGTTGGCGTTGCTGTTAACGTAGAGTTGTTTCCATTAACGTAAATCCTTGTTCGATCAGAAGCAGATAAAGCGGCTGTATTAACCGCAACGACGACATGCATCCACGCGGCAGGATCTCGGTAGACGGCTATGGTCTCACTTGCGTAATCTGAGCTTCCAACTCGTGTAAAAAAACGTATTTGGTTAGCAGTCGTAAATCGAATGAGGGCGGTATTTATGGCGTCATTGGGTCCTGCTAACAAGTAGTCGTCAGCACCTATTCTGTTTCTCTTCACCCACCCCGCCCAGGTCCACGTCTTGCGGTTGCCAGCAGATGCAGGCGTTCTGGACAAGTAGGCACTGTCACTACTGTTGAACCGCAGGCTTCTTTCAATGGCGTAGCCACCAGCAGCTCCGGCAGCAGTAGCAAGCAACAGGGGGTTGGCGCTTCCGGGAATCATCAGCTCAGGTTAGTGATCAGGGTGGCAGTGATCTTGGTCGCAGACTGCACGGCATATACCAAGCAGTCAACCGCACCAGCAGCAGTGCTTAGCGTAGGCGCTATGCCACCAGTAAACTCCCAATCTGCTCCATACGCCAGCGTTCGGCTACCAGTGCCATCCTGCGTAATCCAGATGCAACCCGACTGACCGGCAGCAATGTTGCTCGGATTTGCCAAAGTGGCATTTGTGTCGAGTGTGACGCTGAAGTTATTGCTATCTGCAAAATTAGGTGTAATTGTTGCTGCACTTGTCAGCGCCGTAATCTCACCACGTTGGCCCTTGGTCCACGTCTGCGCACCATCGAGCAAGCCATAACCAGTAATCGTTTGACCAGCGGCAAATGTGATTGCGCCGGTCATTGTTCCGCCGCTTTTTGGTAATGCGGCAGCGGCAAGGTCGTAAGCGCTCTTGACTGCGTTTGGCGTGGCTGCGGTCGTGGTGCTGGTGCTGCTAGTAGAGTCCGTCAGCTGCACCGTGCCGCGAACGCTAGTGCTACCTTGTTGAATTTTGGTGCCAGTAATTGCAGCGGCACCATTTACATCAGCATCAACAATTGCGCCAGCCGCAATTGCAACTACGCCAGTGTTACTGATCGTAATATCGCCTGTAATAGCACGCGCAGTTGGCACATTTGCCACGCTGCCGATAATGACATTTCCAGACGTTAGCGATGCGAGCTTGCTGTAATCAATTGCAGCGCTGGCATTGATGTCTGCATTAACGATGGCTCCAGCAGCAATGCTGGTAACACCAGTGTTGCTAATTGCAACATCGCCCGTTACCGCAGTAGCAGTGGCAACATTGCTGCTGTTGCCAACATAGATTTGAGCCGAAGTTAGCGACGTACTCAGCTTTTCGGTGTCTAACTCTTGGATTGCTAGCTGCACATTTGTGGAGCTAACATTGCCGCTAGGCGTAAAACTAATGTTGGTTGCAGTTTGACCGGCAATAGCACTAGAAACATCAATCAACTCCCATGTCGTACCGTTAGACAAAATCATGTCTGGCGGTGCCAACGCTTCCGCTGGAGCGTTGCCTGTACCTGTACCAGACGTACTAACAACTAAGTAGTAACGATTGTTTGTAGTAGAAGCGGCTGGCAGCGCCCCGCCAACTGTCAAGCCTAATGCAGCGCCAGCAGCTGTAACTGAATCAACTTCATTTAGGTTGGCATCATAGGTGCCAGCAAAAATCAATTCACCTGAAGTAATTGTGACAGGCAACCATGCACTTCCAGACCAGATGTAGAGATCGCCATTTAGCTCATCCCAGAAATACTGGCCCTTAAAATCAGCCGAGGGGAAGCTGACAATGCCTGCCGTTGAACCGGAACCACCAAATTGGACAGTAGATAAATCAGCAAGTTTTGCGCCCGTGATAGCGCTATTGGCGATTCGATCACTGATCAGTTCGCCGGTTGCAATCTTGGCTGCATCTAAATCAGGAATGTCAGCTTCGGCTAGCGTGGCGCCAACTGTGACATGACCTTCTGCATCAATCGTAATTTTGGTATAAGTACCTGGAGTGGCAGTATTGGTGTGATCAAGGCTGCCATCAAGATTTACCTCTAAACCTGTGCCGGGATATACTGCGCCGATGATTCCAGCAGAAGCGGCAGGCAGATCACTTGCCTGAATTAAACGTCCGCCAGTGACCAGACCCTTTGCCGTGTATTGAACTAAGTGATATTCGCTTGAATTAGCAGTAACCGTATTATCAATTTCAATGGTGTCTGTGCTGAGTGTTAGTCCACCACCATTGACCTGAACAGCGCCTTTTGCATCAGTTGTTGCTGTTGGCAGATCACCGGATGCGATTGTGCGGTAGCTGACAGTACCAGCACTACCACTGGGACCAGCAAGAAATTGACCAGCGGCTGTACTATTGTCCAGCGTGGTGCTGATTGTTACTTCATCCCCAGATGTACTGACCGTGATATTAACAACACCCGAGCTATCGCCGACGACACTGTTGATTGAACCCGCAGCCTTAAAGCTGATCCAGCTAGATCCGTTCCAGCAGTAAACCTTGTTGTCATCAACGTCGAGAGCAAGCTGACCTACAAACGCACCGCTCAAAGGCAGCACTGTTACGAGATCAACTGTGGCTTCATCGCCAATCTTGGATGCAGTTACCGCATCGTTAGCAAGCTGCGTTGATGTGATAGACGAATTAACTAGCGCTGCACCAGCGATCTGTTGACTACCAAAAAGAATTTTGGCTCCCGGTATCGTGGCATCAGCAATCAACGTGGTGGCATTACCCACCAAGTCGGTCACGGTGATCTTGCGCGATTCACTCGCGCTTATATCCGCTACAGCTACAAAATCACCAGCGGCGAGATTGGCGCCTGCAAGCGTTGGTAGTTCGCTGATCCGCAGGTCTGCCATTGTGCTTACTTAGGTCAGTACAACCATCTTAGGCGGACTCGTCGCCTTCGAGAAGTAGATTCCCGCCTTGCTCCAGCAAGATCGGGCTACCAGCCTCCTGAAGCAAACGTCTTGATGTGGTTGTCTTGGCGCGCAGCTTAATCGCCCCAGTAGCCACAAAATCAATTGTGGAGACAATAATGTCTCCTGGCGCGAAGCTTGTCGCGCTGTTAGTGATTAGCGCATCAAACTCCCACCACAAGGCATCATTGAACTGCGTACCGGCAAAACTGCCGCCCGCTGCGTCAGTGTCTGGACTCTTAATATACAGCTTAATATGCAAATTAGATCCTATTTCTGTGCGCAAAACAAGCTGCATTAAATAGTTAACTGGTTCATACCCGGCTTCGTTGACATAATCCCATTGGGCACTAATTCGACCGCTGCCAGTGATCAACGAACTGTATTGCTGACGATAACGATCACTTAAAACTGTAATATCAACCGTTTCGCGATTTGTATTTAGTTCGTAGTCAGTAACGCAAGCCAATAGTCGCCCGCCACGATCACGAATGGTTACTTGAATTGGAATGTCACGCGCTATATCTCGAAGCTCAACTAAGCCAGCTGTACTGCCTTCTAGGCTGTCATCAAAATTGTCGTAAAGCCTGATACCGCCTAGTTCATCAACAAAAATAAACCAGTTGCCGCTCGCGTAAACGGTGTTATCGCCCCAGCCTGATGCGGCAACAAAATCTAATGTTGTGCCGTCGGTAGATGTAATTTCAATTAAGTCGCCGCTAATTAAACATCCTTCGTTAAAGTCAAATGAAAATCTACTGCGCCCTGCGTTTACGTCTGATGGATTGACGATGCTCTCTAGCGGCTCTTCAACAGATTGCCGCGTTATTTCAACGTTTCCAATGTTGCCAAGATAGACGCCCATTAGATCGTTACCTCAGTCAATGCCCCTGTAGCTTGGAATGAAATGTCTGCACGGGTGATCTCACCAACAGAAGCGCCAAAGCTAACGCTAGTGATGTAAGCGGCAAGACGCACATCATGGTTAATAGCGCCTTCTACTAACCGCAGTCGCATGTCTACCGTATCACCATCACTCACACCAGCAATTTTTAAGACTTTTTTAAGCGCAAGAGCGGCATCGTTTCGACCAGTTCCATCGTTGTAGTACAGAATGCTGGCGCTTCCGCTAAATTCCTGCACGCCTGGTGTGTAGGTGCGCTGAGAGTCGCCTAGCGTTGTCGTCTCAAGCGTTTCCAGATTTCCGGTCAAGCTCCAGCTGCTGACCTTGATCTGTTCGGTGCCGTCAATTAACAGGCGACCGTCTCTGCCGGTATAGACCTTAGCCATCAAAGCACCCCTATCAGTTTTACTGTAACGCTACTGATGCCGGGACGCACCGACTTAATGGTCGGTGGCTCCTGATAACGCCATTGATTGCCGGTCGCAGCATCAATTGCAGCAGCACTTCCACTCCAGCCAGTGCGAAACGCAGAAGGCAAAGCAAAGCTACTAAACCCGCCCTTTGTTTCGTCGTAATGCGCTACAAAATCATCAGCTTGCGTGTCGGGGATGTTGTCGTATGACAGATCCAATGTCATGCCAGTGCGCTTATCGCCATATAAAATACGAACTTCTTTGCCGTTTTGCGACTGAAACGTTTTATATGGATAGTCGCCAGCGCTAAAGCTGCGTCCTGTTGGGGCATACGTGGGATAAGCCATTAGGCGGCAGCTCCAATTGCCTCAAACGAACCATCCAAGTCTAAAACGTCCCTGCCGATCAAACTACGGTTAGAGGCATCGACCGGGAAGCTGCTTGCCTTGATAGTAACAATACCGTTTTCATCAACGTCAAGCGCTTCAACCTGATAAACCTGATTTGCTACGTTTGTATTGATCACAGAGAAAACGCAATTCTTCAGGTTAGTTGCAAGGCCACCGCTCACTTGAAGTGTCCCGCTTGCGACTTCTTGTTGATCACGTTCCCAGAAATACACGCTGTATTCGCCATCACTCAGGGTTGTGGCAGCAATAATTGTGCCGTCTGGCTTGACAATTCCGTTGTTCACGGGATTGTAAGGGCTGGATTCGGTCGCCACTCGTATGTATTGACCAGGCGCCAAGCTCATGCCCCAAGGCAGCGACTGGAAAGTAACCGTATGAGTCACGTATTTACGGATGGCTAAAAAGTAACGGGCAGCTTTGATGGCATGACCCATATGAGAAACATGCGGTAAATCAAATTCTTCAATTGGGTAGCTTGACGACCCAGCATCTGCGTAACGCACGATCACGGTTTCTTCGCCAGGCAAACGGTTGTTCCCTTGGCGGCGATAACGGACAGCAGCCTGAAAATCCTTGCGATCCTCTAGCTCAAGCCACTCAAGCGTAAATGAACCCTCAATGATATTGCCTTCAGTAAACATCGCACTAATTTTTACTGGACGGTCGCCGTCAATTTTGTAGCTATCTGGATCGTATGGAACAGCGGGCTCGATGGCAATGCGACCATTTTTCAAGGTCAAGTAGCAAAGCATTGATGGGGCTTTTTCCGCCAACCAGGATCTGATGTTGGTTGGCTCTGCAATTACGTCATCAAAAAACAGTTGATTGGCCCGTAAAAATCTGCCGGTTTCAATCAAAGCATCACGATCAACCAGGGCAGAATTGATGATTGCCCCCGCGCCTGTGTCTGTGTCAGTGCATAAGTACCAGAGGAAATCAGTTAGCAAGTTGCTGGAGCCACGATCACCATCCACCAAACGCTCTACCTCAATTCCGTTTTTAATGCAGACACGCACCTGATCTAGTTGGCCGAACATATTGCCGCTGCGAATTTTCAAGCCAACAACAGCGCAGTTGTCGTATTGCGGCGCAGGCTCTTCAGACAAGCATTCGTTCACATAAACGACTTCATGCTCGGGGCCGTTATCGCAGCTCCTGGTGATCAGATCGCCGTAGTGAGAAACTTCAGCAATTGCGCTATAAGCCTCAAAAAGGCGGGCGGAAGATCTAGGTTGATCCAGTTGGACGTACTCTTTTTTCGTTGTTACCTCGTACTCAAAAAATATCTGAGTGCCACTAAGCAGGCTTACGCTTTTATAGAAAGTATCACCATCTTGCCAGTTGTTGCTTGATGACACAACTGTTACGGATTCATGGTTCCACCATTTATTCCTTGGCGTATCAGCATAGGAACGAGCGTATGACTTCATGTTTACTGTCATATAAACTTCTTTGCCGTCTCTTATTGAGTTCCAGCCTTCAATTGACTCTGTTGTTCCATCAGGTAGATTGTCGAAATAGGGATCACGCCCTGGTGAACCATATTTGGCATAGGTAGCAATTGTCAGTGCGCTGCCTTCCTGTTTGTCCGTAACTACTGTCTGAACGTTATCCGCATATACAATGCGACTTAACACAGCTGATTCAACTTCGCCTGTTGTTCGCCATTCTCCGTATGTAACATCCCCAATTGCCTCGGGAACGGGGGTCATTTCAGAATGCGTAAACAGATCGCGTGCCGTGCGCTGCCGACCGCGTGCCATTACGCGGAAAGTCCCTACATAGTTAGTTGCTTCCCATGTATGCAGACCAGGGCGTCCACCGTCTAGTTCAAATACCACCAAGTTTGGATCTGCTTGCTGACCAAAAATTGCACTGGTAATGGGCCTAAACCTAAACTCAAGCTGTGAGCGTGTTGGATGTGTAATCCGAATAAAGGAATAAATGTCTTGAGGTGAGCTACCTGTTACAGCAAAAGCGTAAGGGCCGATTGCCACCCAGCCTTCATTTCGGTTGTAGTCGCGCCATGGTTCATTGTTTGAGTTGCGAACGTCTAAAAAGAAGAACGATGTACGTCGGGCGTAGCTGTTCATTGTGCCAGCACGCACAGCAATACCTTTTTTGTTGTACCTATTTAGAAAAAATGGCGCAGGAATGGTATTGAAATTTGTTAACCCGTTAAACCGGCTCCAGACTTGAGATTTAATCCCTATTTCAGTGACATCGCATGGCCTGTTGTTTAGCACTGTCGCCATATCGTATTCACATATTGGGTAAAAAGTTTCGTCTAAATCCGCGTAGGGAATTGCATTGGGTTTATTTATGAAATCTCTTGCTACGACACCGATAACTCGGTTGTTATTTGTCCATGCTTCTAGACACTTAAGGCGAATCCTGTACCCATCGTCGCTGTGCAGCTTGGGATCGTATGGGTCACTTGGTCGCTCAATAACCTGCCATGTACTATGACCGATCATAAATTTTGCGCCAAGTGCAAATTGATCGTCATAGCGACGCATCTCATCTTCTACTGCGCTCCGAATGTCATCTAAGCGCAAAGGTTCTAGGTCTGCTTTGTCGTCATTATCTTCAAACTGAAATGGGACCGTTTCTTGACGGTTGCGACCAAGCAATACAGTAATTTCATCGCCTTCATTTACTTCTAATTCAGCAGAAACATTTGTCCAAAAAGTTCCATATTTATCTTGTTGGCGATTCTCTGTAATTCCTTGGCCATTTAGACTTATGATGCCCACACGACGAGCATAGTTTCTACCTGTTCCGGGCATCCCCCAGCGTCCCTGTGGATGACTGTTTTTTAGATAGGGATCAACGTATTTTTTGTAAATATGTCTTTGCTCTGCTCTTTGCTCCGCAGTCATGTAATCGCCTTCAAGCACGGAAACAATTTCCCAGTTTGGGCGGAACGGCGTACCGTTCGGGATTCCCCGATAAACTCCAAAAGTCGTTTGATTGCTAGGCGTCAGCGCCCCGCTAAACGCAGCCTGATTTACTGCAGATAAAGTAGGTGCCGTAAAAGCATCATCACCTGGCGCCAAACCGATTTCTGAAGAAAGCCTGCCGTAACGCAAGTTTTGCCCACGTAAGCGCGATCCACCGGCCAACGCTTCATATCCACCATTCCAGTAGAAATCAAAAAACTCTTCATAAACGCTATTAAGCGCATTGTTACCTAAAAAGATGCCGGACAATTCAGGACGCGGCATGTCGCCTTGCCCAGCGATCATCACAAGCTCAGCTATTTGATAGCTACCCCAGCTTTTTATGCGTGACCAAACAAGATTTGGCGTAATAACTTGCCCACCGCTAATAAAAGCTGTTCCGTTTTCGTCTACGTGCTGCTCTTGTTTTGTAAAACAAATAGGAACAATAGATCCATATTCGGCAAGGTTTTGAATTGAGTCAAAACCAAACGATGGTGCATAAATGTCTGTTCCTTGCTGCCCGCCAAGCTGTCGATTTCTCGATCGTTTCTGATCAAATTGTTGAGGTTTTGGCGCCAATAAAAATGATGCTGCGGTCGATGCAAGTCCAATGACTAAACTAACAATTGCAACTGTAAGTGGATCATTTCTTACATCTGGCACATGGGCATATTCCGCTGGCCTTACATACGGATGCTGTCTTATATGATCCGAAAATTGCCGATACTCTTCGTCACTGCATCCAAGCTCAGCAATTAGGCGCTTTTCAAACGGAAGCAGCGGTTGATTGGTACTGCGGCGATAGGGCACCATGCCACCGCCTTCAAATGCTGGTTGATGTAGAGGCATCCGTTTTCCCAGTAAACCGCAAAAGCCGTGGTTTCTTGCGGCAGCAGTAGCACGTCACCATCGTACTTCGCCTGCTCTATTCTGCGACACCATTTCAACAGGTCGCGACCAATCACGAAAGGATTGCCTTGATACCAAGCTTGGCGCACAGGAGGCCGTTCAAGGTTCAAGCGATCCAGTACCAGCAAAACCAAATGGATGCAATCAATTGCACTGTCTGGATCGGACCCATCAGCACCATAACGGTAGGGTCGCCCAATTAAATCAATCACTGCACCCGGACGCTAGCGGTCAATGGTAAGTTGCCCACCAATTGCTTGGTCAGTCGCTTTCTTGGTACATCTGCACCAACAGCATCAAACACGGAGGCAAGCTGCAGTTTCAAGCTAGTGTCATCCCATGTTGCTGTAACAATTTGGCCAAGATACGCATTTAGCAAGGTGTAATTTTCTTTACTGTCTGGGTTGACGAGCACCGTGCGTACATTTGCGAGCCACTTGTCTGTTACGGCAATTTGCGCCCAGCCGCGACTCAGCGAATTATTTGGGAACACAAGCGTTGCCGGTTGATTGTCACCAGATTTAGTAAAAGTGGTGCCGCTAAAAGCAAAAGGCATGAAGCCAAAGTAGCTTGGCTCCCCAGTTGTCACATTGAAAAAAGGCGCATCTTCATTGACCCAGTAATTCTGAAATTTGTAGCCACCTGTTTCAGTGGGAGTTCGCAAAGTCAAGTAATGACCAAACGCTAGTGTGTCGCTCATAGACCAATTCTCCGACGTGTGTTGGTATTTTGCCTGAGACTAGTCAGAGCACGCTGCTCACCCTGTTTAGCGCCTTGGGCAGCCGCTTGCCGCATACCAGCTTGGAACTGATCGGCGGTGACGTAATCCACTTGGTTGATGCGTTCAACGCTGTAGCGCACGTCGATTGGCTGCATCGTTGCAGTTGCTGCGCTGCCGCCTTCAGTGCTGGTGCCGTTGCCGGGGATGACGGATTCGCCACGGGCGCCACGCGAGTAACGGGACATTGCGGCGGACATTTTGGACTGCGGGATGACATATTCCGGTTCACCGCCTTCGCCGATTAACGCATTAGTTGGCCCCGTAACAAATCCACCTTCGGCAAATGCGCCAGTCGGGAACATATTACCGCCCGACAATGGCGAACCATTAAAACTTAAGCCAGTTGTATCTGTACCAAAACCGCCGACACCAGCAAACAATCTTGCAACGCCAATTGCAAGATATTGAGCAATAGCTTGCGTAGCGTAATCAATCAAAGCCTCGCCAATTTTGGCGAAAAAGTCGGAGATTCCCTCTTGCGCTGACTTGGCGCCAGTAATGACATCTTTAAAACTACTTGAAAAAGCATCACCAATTGCAACCGCAGCTGTTTGTATTTGATTTGCTGGTGCCAAAAAATCTTGCAGTCCTTGCTGCATCTCTTGGATCATGTTGGCGATTGGGCCGCCGCCTGCAACACCAAATTCTTCTGCATCAAACGCTTGCTTAAAAAGCTTGTCTGCTTCCTCGGCCTGCTTCTTAAGCGCTTCAGTTTGCAGGTCAATTAACTCAAGCCTTTGGATTTCTGCGTTGAGTTGGTTTAGGTTGGTTTGCTGCTCCGTGTTTTTAAGCTCTGCAATTTGCTTTGCGCGATCTTCAAAATCAAACTGAATTTGCAGGCGCTTCTGCTCAATTTCATTTGCTTCGCCAAGTAGCAACACTTGGCGCGAGAACTCAGTGCCAAGCCTGTCGCCTAGCTCAAGTGAACGCTGAATTTCTTGGGCAAGGCGTTCAGCATCACGTGCTGCCTTGTCAACGCCGCCGCCGCCGGATCGTCCGCGTCCAGATCCTGCAGTACCGGCGCCAAGAGCGGGTAATGCACGTTGCCCTTGCGGTGCAGTGACTTGCGGCTTGACCTGTCCAGTGCGGATACCAAACGCTTCAATCAGATCACGTTCGCGTTGTGCAGTAATTTCTTGAAACTGACGGTTGCGCTCAAAAGGATTGGCGATACGCCTGCCTTCAACAATTGCCTTGGCTTCGTCTTGGGCTTGTCGAAGTATTTGTTGACGTCCACGTTGATCCAGCCC
>Ga0208645_1003737_pt1 | contig 11113 bp, 15 predicted proteins | sample VirMetDEL_Sep_01_FD_184519 | JGI IMG/M metagenome (GOLD analysis project Ga0208645, IMG submission 184519) | Aqueous microbial communities from the Delaware River and Bay under freshwater to marine salinity gradient to study organic matter... | ecosystem: Environmental > Aquatic > Marine >...
GTCGTTCCATGTCTTCCCTGACTTCGTCTTTCCGTGCGTACTTCTCTGCGATGCTTAACTGGCACTGCACGATTTCTTCACGGGTTTTGTTGAGGAGGATGGATAGGCGATGCAACTCCGTGTGCATCTGTACACCGAACCAGCCCACCAGTGTGATGAGTGCGGACAGAACAATATTCCAAATCATCATGTCCACGTGTTAAGCTCCTGCGATTTCCATTAACATTAAAGTAGATGTAGAACGGATGTGAGATGTATTATCTTGATCTCCCACTGATCTATTTAAGTAGAGGGTGTCTGTGGACGCTCTGCCGTTAATAAGACCTACTGTGTATGTATGGCTACCAGCAGTAGGAGTGATCTCAGTAGAAATTGTCATTCGTGAAGAGTATTGCCCACCGTTTAATTCACCACGCTGATCCACGCCAGCCGCCGCACGAATGCGATTATTTGCGGCATCACCACGATCACCAATCACAGAACCATCTGATAAAAATACGATACCCATGTTGGAACTATTTGAGTAGCCTTGAATGTTTGCTACGAGAATAATTTTGTTTGATCCAGTTGCAGTATGAGTAATAGACAACGTGCTTACACTTTGTGTAGCCGCACTTGCTACACTATAATCTCGTGCCGCTGTATCTGATGCGTGTTTAACAGCGACAATAGAACCTTCAGGTAACCCCGCCGCCGTGATGCTAGAGAGACTGTTGTTGTTTATGCGTGTGAGTGCCATGTGGTTTGTCTCTCCCTAAAGAACTATTTCTAAGATAATTAGCTCAGATGATCCACGCTCAAACGAATTACTATCACTATCACCCTGAGTTTTATTCAAGGCAAGAGTGCTTGTTCCGCCCTGATTGTTCATTGTAACTTTAATGGTTCTTTCTGCTGTTGATGCAGGAGCGTATAACGTGGTTGCGTTCCACGTTTGTGGAGTTGAGTTACTGTCTGCGACATCGTGATCCGAACCCGCTGTGCATATCACTCTGAGCCGATTTCCTGCCGCATCGCCTGAGTTGATATGTGAGGAGCCATCAAATAAAGCCATAGACCAGTCGTGACCGTCTGTCCCAGCGGCTTCCCCAAATACTCGTGCTGTAATTAAAAACTTACTTGATGTTGATTGTGGGGTAAGGGTTATACTTAAATCCTGTACGTCCACATATTGACCGCTTACACCAGTTAAAGTACTAGCACTTGTATTCAACGCCTGATATACATTAACAATGCCACGATCTACAGTAAGCCCTAAGTCGCCTATGCCGACGGCTCCACCAGAGGAGTTCTGGATGGTGTCTACCTTAATTACGCTTGTCATCCGTTGTTCTCCTTATCCGATGAGGTAGCCTTGAAAATGCGAATCTGCTCGGACATCCCAGTTGGAGTCATCAGATGCTCTTGCCCCAACAAGAACATAGTCAGAAGTCGTAAGTTCTATTAGAAGTGAAACTGTTAAAGTTGTGTAATCATTCGGAGGATCGCCATCAAGGGCATATGCTTCTGAGTTACCTGTTGCTATACCATTCTTTTCAATCGTTACACGAAAGTACCCGGCAGTTCCGATAGCGTCTGCACGAACTGTCGTATTGAACATATATAGGCCATCTACCGGAGGATAAAGAAGCCCAGAAGATAACGTAAAGCCGTTGTTAAAGGTGTTGATACTAGAATCAGGAGCATCCCATAGAACAGTAACCTGACTAGTAGTGGTTACATTTTGATGCGCTGTTGGAACAGTCAGCCTGAATGATGGAATGTTAGATCGCAACACCCGCCCACTGCTATCTATCGTCAGCGCATCTGTCCCGTTGGTGTGCTGTATTGTTTGTACGCCTAATTCGCTTGCCATTGTCTTATCCTATGAATACACCACTAAAGTTAGACCCTACGTCAATCTCCCAACTTGTGTCAGTACTTGAATAAACATCAATTGAAACTGTGTCGTTTACCCGCAAGTACAAGACATCACTCAGAGAAAGAGAATCATAATCAGTTGATATATTGTTACCAACAATTGCCAAAGAGTCATTTGTTAGGCTGTCATTAACTCTCAGTCTAACCATCATAAAGCTACTAGCGACTTCATCTACCCTGACGCAAGTATTGACTTGATACAGACCAGTTTGTGGAACAGTAATATGCGTAGTAGCACCGTTCAAAGTACAACCGCCTAATACAAATCTACGGATATCTGCACTAACTGCATCATCTTGGCCTTGCCACTTTGCAAGATGTGTCCCGCTTGATGTGATGTCTTGATGAATACCAGTTAATCTCCATGCAGGACGATCTGGCATTACAGGCCAACTACCACTGGTCTTAGGCAGAATCTCATCTACATAAATCTTACTCATCTCATACCACCGTAAATGTGCCGTTGACTGTCAAGACCGCACTCAACGTGAATGGACCTGCAACCATCGCATTTTCATCTGAAGCAATCGTCACATCCGTAGTGAGGGCTGTATCATTCACCCTGATCGCATTGTCCTTCATAATACTAGAAGACACCTTGTTGATATCTACAGAACCATCTGTCGGTGTGACACTGTTACCTACCTCACCCAACGCTAAGACAAAGTCGATGACATCCCCGGTGACCAAGTTCTCTGAGAAGGTGAGAGTGCTACCTGAGATTGTGTAAGCATCGTTAGCCGCCTGAATGACACCGTTGACAGATACAATGACCTGCTCCGCTGTGGCAGGTTTGAATGCAACACCGTTGTACTCAAGATCATAATCATCTACATTGTTGACAACAGTGATGCTGTCTAGCTTTTTGAATTGCCCAGTTTGGGGTGTTACACCTACGTATGGCATTATTCATCCGCCTCTTCAATAGTTAATTCGCCAGCTTCAACCTTTGCTTGAATGTCGGCAGGAAGATTGTCAGCGTTGTCTCTGAGCCATTGTTGAAATACTGGATCATGTCCTGCGCAACTTCTAGTCCCATCTTCAGTACCGTATATGGAAACGCCTTCGTGATCCACGAATACAATAGAATAGTTCATAACTCAGCACTCCACGCAATATAGGCGTTTGCATTTGCAGATTTTAAATAGTGTATAGCCGCACTGGTCAAATCATTACTGGAACAGGCGTAATTTAGGTTATAAAACTGTGTGTTTGTTGTGTTACCCCAAGTTAAACCAGTTACATTTCTGTTGTAGCCCCCAACTTTATTTAAATTCCAATCTGTTGCGGCACTAAGGTCAATAGCCGTGGGAGCTACCCGCATTTTAACAGGAAACATTCCGTTGCCTACTGCATTAGATGTGCTGTAAGCATAAATAGAGCCACTGCAATAACTGTCTTGAAGCTCTGGAAATAATTTGTAGTAATAGCGGTAGCAAGCAAGAAGCTCCTCCCCGTATGAGCGATGCTCAAAAGGTGTCGCAACAGAGCCGACTTCTACCTGAAACCCAGAGATATAAACAGTTGCGCTAGTGGCAAAAGTCAAGATGACAGCCACAGAGTTTCCAGTTAAAGAAGAAAAGGGTGCAGTAAATGTGTGTGTGATGCGTTCCCAAGTGTCCGCCGCACTAAGTGTCTGCGCCCCACCGTCGGGCCTTCCACCGGAACCGCCTTCATCGTTCAGTTCTAGTTTAGTGATAGCATTGACGTTAGATGATCTAGCGTAAAAACTAACTGTGATGTCTTGGTTTAGCACATGACCACACACTTGTGGACGCTCAATTTTTTGCAACAACAAAGGTGTACCAGAGCCGTTGGCGACTACCTTCATTGAATATTGGAAGTTATCAGGGACAATACTTGTTTCTTGGGTAAAGGTAGCGTCATTCTGTTGCCATCTGTCAGCAGTTTTTACGCCATTACTAGAAGACGTTGTAGCTCTTTGCCAAATAGTATACGCACCGTTGATGATGAGATTCCTGCGCCCACCGATCTGGCCTACGTCAAGAGCCTGTGTTTCAATCTTGGATAAGGCCATCAGTTACTCTCCGGCTTAGGATACTTGTCTTTGACAGCTTGGATTGCATCAGCCCAAGTTGTCGTTCCGTTGATTTTGTCGTGGTATTGCATATCAAGTTGTTCAGCGATGGATGGGTAGGCTGTTTCTCTGTCGTACTTGTACTGCTCAGGATCGACCCATGCGTTGATGGCATCCATGTCAATTACAATTAAGTTGCCCTCTGCATCCTTTACGGTTGCAGGTTTTGTTTCTGTTGCATAATCCACCGTCCTAGCGTTGGGATACAGTGCGTACACTGCTTTATGAAAATTTACGCTCATGATGGGTCAATCTCCATAAGGGTGATGGTTGAAGGGACGCTTCCCATATACGATGAGTTAGAAAGCTGTGACCCACCAATAACGTAGTCTGAGCCTGACTCAGATGCGGCTTGGATTGTGTACACTACCGAACTTGTTGTGGATGGGGTGTCACGAAAAACAAAACCTAATGTTTGTGCTGACCCTGCTCCTGCGTTATTGAAGCCAGACATTCTTGTAGTAGATCCTCTGGTGTCCCCAAGAAATGGGAAAGAATCTGCACCACCACCAATGTTGCGTTTGAGTCTTGAACCTATCGTGTAGTTAGATGGGTTTGGACTCGCATACATTTGCACAATACCAACGATAACACTGGATGTACTAGATGGGGTTATAGTTGCGTTCAGATCTGGTATGTCATCCCAACCGGAACCTATGTTAGCAGTTCCGCTAAAGGTGTTCTGCTTTAACGTATGAACCACTTGAAGAACCTTACCTGCTGATACATTTGTCAGGTTAGATCCGTCTAACGCAGGGAGTACACCACCGCTAGATACTACAATATCACCTGCTGTAGTAGGAACCGTGAGTCCACCCGTGCCGTCAGCTTTCTTGATTGTGTTTACAAGGATTTCGCTCATAATGCGTACCCATATATTTGATAAGTCCCATCAAAGTTTCCATTGCCATTGAATGTAGTCAAAGCAAACCCGTCAACAGCGGCATCTACGTTGTATACACCTTGAGACCACATAATTTTGTTATACCCATTATCGTTAGTCCAAAGCTCTGACAGGACAAAAGTTTTGCCACTGCCGTCTGTGCTTGCGGGTGCATATATATCTATCCAACCAACAGCGTGAGTATTTCCACTGTCAATGTTGTCAATCAATCTAATTGAGCTTGAGGTGTTGCTACTACCAAAATCAAATTGATTATTTAAACCTAAATTTTTGTAACCATTAGAAAAATGATAACTATTGGCCGTAGTAATTGTTGACCCTCCAGACCTAAACCGGAGATAAAAATCTAAGTCCTGATCGTTTGACACAAAGTCAGCCAGATTTAAATTCAGGTGAATCTTGTAGTTTAAGTAGGTTGATGTAAAACAATTGTCTATGTTAAGCGTTTGCGTATCTGCGCAAGTGCCGCTTGTGACTAATGTCAACGCTCCCAATGAACCACTAATCTGGCTAGACGGGATTGATGACGCACTCGTCAACACCGTCCCCGCCTCATCTGGCAGAGTCAGTGTGCGGTCTGTGTTGCTGTTGGGTGCGGCAATGGTGAACGTGCCAGTTCCCGATGTGTTGCCGGTGATGGCTACCTTACTCATACTGGTTCCTCCGGCCAGACGACATCATCTAGGCTAGTGTATGTATCTGTAACATCACGCAGTGCTTGGCGGTAGTCTGTCTGTGCTTCTGTCATTGTCAGGTCAGACGATGCCCACCAGTCTGTGTTTGCGAGACGTTGGTTGCGTTCTGCTCTGAGTAAGCGCATAGGTTCTGCATTGACCAACTCATTATACTTCGCATCAAACTCAGCTTTAGTTGGCTTAGTCACACCGTCCTGAATGACAATGGCGTGTTCCCAACACATACGCTGATCGTTTGGAATCTTGTTTCCGTCTGCGTCGAACTTTGCCCATCCATACCAGTTAGGAGTGTCAGGACGCAGGGCTTTCAGAGCTTGTTGTACAAAGTCCGTCATACTTCTGCTACCTTAAATGTGCTAAATCCTGTTGCCGACCTGTCAGCCGCCCCGATGAACTCAGTTCCACTTCCTGCCGCTGTATCCATCACAAATCTAATTTTTTGATTAGCCGTATCCGTTATTTTGAACATAAACACACCAGAAGAGTTTGATCGGTAGTTTGTTGCGGGTACTGTACTGCGAGATTCTACTGCATCGGAATAAGTTGAGTTGTTACTTGTATATTGTAAAACCATACAAATATACTGTGTATTCGCATCGGTTCTGTTGCCTTCAGCAAAAAAGTTAATCCACCAATAACCGGTAGATGGGAAAGTAAATATTCCAGAACTTTGAGACAATCCAGTTCCTAAAACAACAAAGCCGTCAGTACCAACTTGTTCCCAGTTAGTGGATATCACATCCCCATTAGCCGCTGATGTTGTTGTTGATATTCGCCAAGAATCGGCTTCAGTAATCCCATTCGCAAAACCAGAAAACATATCAGCCGCAGTAACAACCCCATCCTGTACAAGCGATACGCCAGTTGTTCCGTTTAGTTCTAGTGCCATCTTACACCACCACCCATCGTCCGCCAGTTTCAACAGTCACAGTCACACCACTCTGGATAGTCACCGGACCTGCACTCATCGCATTCCGTGTGCCAGCAACCGTGTGATTCACTGAAACTGTCTGGGCATTCTCGTAGAACACACCAGTATTCACAAAATTCTTAGCAGTCAAGTTCTCTTCAGGTGAATGCCTGAAACTCGCAACTGCCTTTCCTTGATACACTACGTAGAAATCATCTGTCGCTAACACATTGCCAGTCATCGACAGTGCAGTACCAGCTACCGTGTAAGCAACACCCGGCTCCTGCCGAACATTGTTCACGAAGACTTCAATCTCTTGAGCATTCGCTACTGGCTTAGTCAGTGTGTAGTTCTGACCACCATCGCCTGTGATAACCTGCTTGTCTAAGCTGGAGTAGGCATTGTTGATTGGATTACCGATATAAGCCATTGGTTACCCCTATGATGAGATTGCGTCTACTGCCGACACCCATACGTCTACAGAGTTTGTAGTGTCAGACTTGACCACAAGCTGATCTCCCGATTGGACAACAATTTTAGCACCGCCGTCCAGAATCTGTAATGCCCCACCTGCCGGAATCGGGGTACCCTTTACTAGATAAATTTGAGAAACACTATCATCAATGAATACATCAACAAAAACTGTGTTGTCCGTTGTGTTGGTACAATGAACGCCAACCAATGTGTCAAAGCTATCAAATCCGCTACCGGGTATAAGTACGTTTGACGTGCCTACGTTTTTTGCTGTGTAGCGTCTAAAGTTCTGTGCCATAGTGTTTGTTCCTTAGAGTGCGATTGCCATAGCGATGGCAAACCCTGCTGTCGCTCCTGCGCTTGGTAAGTTAGTTAATTGAGAGCCATCGACTGCGGGTAGTCTGGCTGATCCATCAAGCTGTACAAGCTGATTGCCACTTGTGCCTACATCTAAACGAGCAGTTGCGACTGATCCAGTTAACTGACTGCCATCAATGCTCTTGTTAGTTAATGTTTGTGTTGTACTTGCGTAGTATGTATCTAGCAAGTCAACATCAAAGTAACCGACAGATGGGCCAGATGCATCATATATTGCGATCGCATCACTGGATGTAATTGCAGTTGAAGTGTCTGGTGTGATTGCTGATACGTCAGCTACAGCATTTAACTCAGCACCTGTCGCTGTCAACCCAGTCACATTGTTTGCAGTACCATTGACTGCTTGAATGCGAGCCTCTACCGACTGCTGTGTTGGAATGAGTGTGGCACTGTTGGATGACATATCGTCTTCATCAACAAAGCCTGTAATGGTAATCGTACCATCTGAGATGCTACCAAACTGAACAGTACCTGAAGCAGTTACGGTTGTACCACTCACGTTACCAGTCAAATCACCAGTTACGTTACCTGTTACATTTCCTGAGAGATTACCTGTGACATCGCCTGTCACATCACCTGTCACATTTCCTGTGACATCGCCTTCAATGTCAGCAACAAGAGTACCAGTGGTAATTGTTAAGTCGCCAGTAGAAGCACCTGTAAATGTACCAGTACCAACGGTGAACTTGTCAGCACTTTCATCATAGCCAATGAAGGCATTGTTTTCGTCACCACGCTCAATGACAATGCCCGAATCGTTGACAGGTGTACCAGTAGTACCGTTGCCTAGCTCCATCAGAGTATCAGATACGGTAGTGTTGGTAGTGCTAAGTGTAGTCGTTGTTCCGTTAACTGTCAAGTTGCCACCGATGGTAGCGTTACCTGACGTAGTCAGTGTACCAAATGAACTCGTACCAGTAGAAGTGACATCCCCTGTTAGAGGTCCGGAGAAGGCAGTAGCACTAAGTGTGCCAGTCACATCAGTATCACCAGTAATGTCTACACCAAAAGTATTAACATCTACGACAGCACTACCAGACCGTCCTAAAGTTGCACCACTGCCGTCTAATTGAAGATAGCTTAACCCACTGCCAGATAAATTAATTGCGCCGCCAGTTTGAATAGTTATAGGTGTTGAATTACTAATACTGGCGAAATTAACAAAGTTCAGTGCGCTGTCGTAATACAGGCTTACATCAGAGTCAGTGCCGAAGTTAATTCTGTCGTTATCTTTAACATCTATATCATTGCCGTTGGTATCTAAATCTCCACCAAGCTGAGGTGTTGCATCCTCAACAATATCTAAAATGCCTGTGTCTGTCGATGCAATTGTTAGGGTGTTAGCGGAATCATTGTAAGTAAGAGATACATTTGTACCTGCAACTAAAAGATTGCTTACCCTGTCATCGACTCGCTCATCTGTGTAGTAAAGGTTAGTCGATCCTTCAGAAAGAGCATCTGTATCGTGGTTAGAAATATCAGAAACAGTACCAGTTACGTTTCCTAAAACATTGCCTGTAACATTGCCAGTTAAATTACCAGTAACATTTCCTGTAACATCACCGGTCAAATCTGATGTTAAGGTTCCTGTTACTGTAACATTGTTAAACGTAGATAAACCGGTCGTAGAGGTTACATTACCAGTAAGATTACCGACTACGTTGCCTGTCACGCCACCAGTTAAGTTGCCAGTGACGTTTCCAGTTAAGTCGCCAGTGATGCCCCCGGAAGATGAAACAGTTGTGAATGAACCTGCCGCTGGTGTAGTGCCACCGATAACAGTTCCATCAATAGTGCCACCAGTCAGCGTGACAGCCGCTGAGACAAGCGCATCAATGTTTGCAGTACCATCTATCCAGAGATTCTTAAACTCCGCCCCTGAAGCTCCCAGATCAATGTCATCGTCTGTGACAGGTACGATAGCACCGTCTTGGATACGAATCTGCTCTACAGGAGAACTGGATACTTCAGTGTAGATAGATACCCGGTTGTTTGCAGTATCTACGACAACTTTATTATTGCCATCAGTATCTGCGATCAGACCGATGTATGCGCCTTCTTCCGAAGAACCATCGTGGTTATGTCCACCTACAAATGCAAACGCATCACGGAGCGCATTGAATTCAGCATTTAGGGGTGCGGCCTTAACTACCTCACCGGAAATGATATCAGCTACGGACTGTCTGCTGTATCCCGCCATTATCGTCTATCTCCATATCCAAACAATAGTACGAATCCTTGGATTGCATGACTAGCGTTTGAGTCATTGGTTACATATTTAATTGCAATTGATGTACCTGATCCTGAGAACGATGTCTTAGCCACAGGCGATGGGTTACCGTCAAAGATAGCCCCTGAGTTATAGGTAGCTTCGTTATAGTAAGCCGCCGCTCCTCGTGTTGTAATATCGTAGTTGGTAGGGTTCAGTACATTTACATCTTCGTAGTCGTACACAATACCTAACACGATATCTGTATTACCTTCAGCTTTCAGATACGTCGATAGCTTCAAGAAGTTCTTACGTAACTCTGGATCACCGAAGTGGAAAAACGGGGTTTGAAATAATGAGAAAATTTCAGTACCGTCAAAATCATTACCAGATTCTTGGCGATACACTTTGCCATCTCTGTCCCCGTGTATTACAAACTCGTACTGACCAATGTATCCTGAGTCAGCCGCTGTTGCTGTAATACCTAACAACTGACCAAATTCAAAACCGATGCCACCGTTTTGTTGTTGTCTCAAAGCCCCAATCACACCTTGGGAATCTGAAGCACCGAAGAAAATCCTAAACTGTGACTTCTGTCGGATAACTACAGCATCTAGATCATCAAGATCATTATTTAATACAACATCGTTAAATAGTGACTGCACGTTCTTGGATACTGTTTCCAAGTTAACGTCACCAATCTTGTCAGTACCGGATACAGGGCGTAAGCCATCAGGTCCGATAAAGAGAAGGTCACCACCAAGCTCAATGACTGAGTCAGATGCTAAACATCCTAAGTCATTCGTTACCTGTAATACTGCAAAGTCTGCATTACTGTTACCGACAAGCTTCTTAATATTGTTCGTACCAAAGATGAATAATTCATCACGGAACGCTTTAATCTGGACAATCTCAAAGCCTACGTTAATAACACCAGCACCGTTCGCTGGGCTAAAGTCTGTCTCGTCTAATGGAGAAGAGTAATGCAGGTTGTATGGATCTGTGCTATCACCAGCTAAAAATAGGTGAGACTTAAATTCAGTAACGTACTTTGGATTGTTAGGCGCATTTGCATGCGTAATCTGTGTGTACGTAGTGCCATCATACTTAGCGGCTGGGTTAACTCCATCCACTAAAACAACAACTGGGTTACTCCAATTGTGCTTGGAGAAGCGTACTTTGTTAACGCCAGACATTGTCGGGCTACCAGCAGTAGTAACAGCAACCCATGCGCTAGTCCCAGTATCCCAATAGTGCAAATAATTGTTGCCGCTAGTTGGGGCACGGCAGGCTAAAATGCCATCATTAATACCGTTAAATACACAGACACCTAGTACCTTGCCTGTTCCCGGTAGGGATGGATACGCTTCGTTGTATCCACTAATTCTACGGTAGCCACCTGTTACAGCAGGCTCATAGTTAATTAGTCGTGTTGCACTGCCCGGTGATAACTGTCCCTGAGAAAGGACATCACGGTTAGTGTTAAGCCCACCCTCGCAAGAGACTGTGAAGATCTGAAGATTAT